>JAEHJW020008772.1_pt1 | contig 102186 bp, 128 predicted proteins | sample 9271431 | NCBI WGS metagenome assembly JAEHJW02
GCGGTCAAATTCGGATAGGGGTTTCTTCTCCCAACCAGAGTAGCGATAGCCGGCTTGGCATTTGTCAGGCTCTGTGATGAAAAAAGTTGTGAGGGAAATATAGTAGTAGTATAATCTCCGGCATTAATGCTATAGAAGTCTTGAGGCCCTGTTAAAACAAAGTATTCATAGAAGGGCCACTCAAGTATTTGCCGCATTTTAATATCCCAAGTCCCCTCTGTTGCTATAAAAAAGCTTGCCAAAGGAATGGAATAAAAGCCATCATCTACAAATACAGAGCTTAATACATCTGATATAGAGTAAACATTCCCATTATATCTTACCTTAATGGGGCTTAGCCCGCCCATATAATTTGACGGCAGAGCGGCTGTAGGATTTTGTAGCCACTGGATAGCAACATCAGTAGGGCTCCCAATGAAGGAGGCCGATAGAGAGGGGGTTTGAGCGCCGGGGATTAAATTCTGGAAAAGATCATTGAAGCCGCTAAGATAGGTTAGGGCATAAACCGATATCGTTTTCATGAAATAGGAAAAGCCCATTCCATTTATGACTGTATTCCTAATGACGTTCTGTCCAGGATTCCAGACCTGAGTTTCGTTGGCGTCTGTCACCACCCCAACCATAACCACATTTGAGATATCGCCACGTTCCATAGCGATAACACAAACACTCATCGGAGTCAGAATTTGTGCCCAAGATGGCCCTGTATCTCCGCTCGGGCCGCCGGGGGCTAAAATAATTGTAAACTTCTCTGATCCGTCTCTAAGGTTGGAGGCTGTCTGAATTCTCAAGATATTCTGGGTATGGAAGGTATATTGCCCGCCATCTCTAGGGTAAATGTCAACGGAACAAGCAAGATTTGCCATTAGGGCGTTACCGGCATCTGAGACATGTAAGGATTATTCCTCGTGTCCATCAGGCTCCCTAGGCTAGCCGCCAGAGAATTCAGTGCCGCAGCGGCATTAGTAGCGGCCTGTTGCACCGGAACACCAGCACTTAAATAAGCCTGCGCTCCATTATACGATGCCCCCAACTGAGCCCTCTGAGCATTGGCAACGCTCGTCCCAAAACCATGTCCAAAAACAGCAGGATTATTGATCCCAAGCTCATCTCCGCCGGCAGTTTCTTGATTATATATATTCCTATAATCTCGGTTTGCGTTTAAGGCATTTGGACCCAATTCTTTTGCGTTTGCCCCGGCGACATAATATGCCTCTAGCTGATCATACCCATGCCTTTGGTTTAAAATTTGAGAAGCATACCAAGCGGCTGCGTCTATACTCTTTTGGGACTCTGTTCTGCCGACCTCTTCATTGCCATGCTTTCCCATAAATTCCTTCATAGTATTGGGCATAATTTGTCCGAGGCCGACAGCGCCAGTAGCAGAAACCGCTGAAGGATTAAAACCTTGATTTTCATGTTTCAGAATGGCTGCCAAGGCTTCCGGTTGAACTCCGAATCTACGCGCAGCACTGATAATATCATATTGCAATTCTGCTGGGATGCCGATTTTATTCATGTTCTGCCTAATTTTTACAAGGTCTCCGCCGCCCGCATTCATATAACTGCCTCGCATTGAATATTGGGCCATGCCCATGCCGGTTGTGAAATCTCCCATCCCAAGAGCATTAAATGCTAAAGCTTCTTTCATCTCTAATGGTGCGTTAGGTCCGGCCAAGCTATTTACGAAACTATTTATCATAGGATTATTTTGTAGAGTGTTAAACATTGCCATACGTCCGGCAGGAGTTGCCGTCATACTGCTTGCAATGCTTCTAATAATAGGAATTCTCGCAACGTCATTTAGTCCAGGAGTGCCAAGATATCCTACCATTCTTTGCATGTCTGGAGAAAGTTGAGACCAAGCGTTTGCACCAAACTTCTTGACAAAATCAGCCTGCCCATGAATTCCCTCGAATGTCTGAAGGCCCATAAGAGTTGTCATGGGCGTTGCCCCAATACTTTCAGTAAAGCCCTGAAACCCTGCATTTATATTCCGAGCAAGCTGCCCGCTACCGCCAAAAGTTCCCATCAATCCCATGGTTCCAAGAGACAGAGCTGAGACAGATTCTAACGGTTTAGCTAGAGGACCGGATTTGGACATGATAGAAAGGTTTTCATTCATGGAATTAATAACTTCAGACTGATTGAGGCCCTTGGCAACCGCCATTTGCATGACTTCGCCCAACATTCTGTCTTGCTGAATTTTCTGGCTTGGGGTCATGCCGCCCATGCCCATAATACGCTCGATCAAGGCTCCTGCCGGTCCGGCAACAGTTGCAAGCCCCATAGAAGTCCCTCTATTCCTCATAGCATATTCAGATATGAACAAATTGGCTTCTTCCTCATTCCGAGGCTGCACACCGAATTTTCCCATATACTCTTGAATATCTGTTGGACCATAACCAAGTCTTTGGGCTATGGCATTGTTTTGCACCAACCTATTGAGTGAATTAAATCCAATTCCGGTCCCGGCAGACATGCGGCCCAAACCCATAGTATATCCTATGGCCTTTTCCGGACCGCCATAACCAAGACTGAGGAGTTCCAAGAGGGCTCCTACGCCAGCGGTCGCCACTCCGCCAAAAGCCCCCAGCCCAAGAAGATTTGAGATATTCTTGCCTGTTGTTGCCTTGACAAATTGAGATGTGTGCTCCATAACAGCGGGAACTACAAATCTCGCAAACTCACCGACTCGTCCGTGAGCTAATGCGTTCACACCAAAGACAGCAAGCATATCCTCTCTGCGAAATGGCTGATTTGAGCCGGCCTCTCTCCGCCTTAATCGTTCTTGTTCCCCACGCTCCATCTCCTTGACTCTGTTTTCGTATGATTTCCTGGCAAAGTTTAGGCTTGCTCTTTCCAGTTCTAGGATTTTCTGTGTTTCATTAAATTGCTTGAGGGTGGACGCAGAAATAGACTTAAGATATTCATTGCTCTTCTTGCTTGCCTCAAGAAGTTCCTTTATCGGATCGCTCGGCTCTGGAGCGGCATTTTCACCTATAATGTCAACCATTTTTTATCTCCCTAATTTTATCATACAATTTCTTAATAGCTTCTATTTGGGGCAAATCTTCTGTTAAGACCTTCTCCCATTCAGCCCTTGGGTCTTGAGGAACCTCTTTCTTATCCTGCTTATTATTCATTTTGGCAAGCCAAAGCAGCTTCGGAACTGGTATTCTTTCCAAAGCATCAAAGATATTGATATGAAATTTGTTCAGAAGATTGGCTAGATACCAATATATTTCGTCATCCTCATAGTCAAGAGGCTGTGCGAAATCGTTCTACCTGCCTTCGATATTCCGCAAATACTGCCAAAATAACATTAAACTTGTTCGGAGGCCACTTCCACGGGTCAATAAATGGCTTTCCGTCCACGCCTTCGCTATAAATCCAGCGCGGCCCCTTCCTTAGAAAACAGACTATATTTGCGGCTGCCACTAGATAAATATCTAGTTCACTACCGCTAGCATCTGTCTCAAGATCCCGTCTAAGGTTCTCTACCTTGGCCGCCCGGCGCGCCTCATCCATGAAAGATGGAATGGCAAAGACAAAGGTTTCCCCACCCTCCACAATCGTAATCTCAGAAGATTCCAGAATATCCTTTGCAGTAATCTCTTTCCCTGTCATGAGTAGACACTATCATAAATTGATAGTGAAGTAAACCAAATTTTATGCTCTTTTAATCCTTTTTAATTCAATATCCATCTCATAACCTAGCGCAGCAAGAAAAATTGACAATGTTCTCAAATCCATATTTCCTCCATCCAATTTATCACTAACAAAATCTGGAGGCAGTCCAACCTTGCGAATGAAATCACAAAATGTTAGGCCGCTTTTTTCGTATTCCCTGCTCATGGCTCTATTTAACTCTCTTGATATATCTCCCGCCAATCTCGCATATATCCGCTCGATCTCTGGATTAGTAATTGTTTTATCAGCCATATTAGCTCTCCTTATCTGCTTTATCAATCATATATTTCAGAAGCGTTCTGCTCTCGTTCTCGGTTTGCCTGATTGACATCCGAATCATACCTGGAGACGAATAGAAGAACAAGTGCTTTTTTGCCCGAGAGGCTGCCGTATAGATAAAGTTCCTAGTCAACATACCCTTATAAGTTTCTGATGGGATTACAATATGAACATCATCCCACTCAGAGCCTTGGGATTTATGAACGGTAATCGCCCAACCTAGCAGGGCAAATTCATGCATGACCCAGCTTGGCACCCAGCGTTTTAGCCCAGACAAATAGTAGTTCTTCTCTGCCGCCCCAATCACATCTTGCTGACCATTCAAAAAGCCCTCAGAAATATTCCTATTATTCTTGGTCAGGATAATCCTATCTCCCTGAGAAAATTTCATACCAATCTTGGGAGTAATAGGATTTATCTCATTTTTAATCTTTGTATTGAGATCATGACAAGTGTTTCTTTGCGGAGCTATCACCTGAAAGTCTCCCTCATTTTCAATGTAAAGCATAGAAAACGAGGGTAGAATTTTTATATCCTCTGATGAATTGATAATATCGATGGCTTGATCTTCGTCGCCATCTTTAATTGCCTGGCATAAAAATGGAATATTACTTTCCGATTTTTGCCGGCGAATGGTTCTTAGCGTTAATGTCGGAACCCTATTGATGAGATCAAAGAATGGCTTGCCATGTCCTACTGGTGATAGCTGGTCAGCATCCCCAACCAGCAGCAGCTTAGACCGGCTAGATGCCCTCAGAATGGTTGCCATTAAACTTGAGTCAAGCATGGAAGACTCATCGACAATAATCAAATCTACATCTAGTGGCGGAACGAAGGGATTAGGGTCATCCGGGTCAATTTTTAGAACACTATGGACTGTCCTCCCTCCAATCTTTACCGCCGCTTTAGCGGTGGGGGCCATCACCACGACGCTGCCGAAAAAATTATCTACAAGATGCTGGATAATATGAGATTTGCCTGTGCCTGGACCGCCGTTAAGAATGGAAATGCGAGATGAATTAAGGCCATCATATATAGCAAACTGCTCATCAGATAAATCACCGATATAGGGCTTAATATACTTGCCTCTTCCGCCAGTCGAGCCCAAAGCATGATTGAAAATAAACGATTCATTTCTATAGTATGACCCTAATACATAGAAATCATCATATACTACTATTTCTCTAAGCTTTGAATCATCGAAATCAAACCCGCCACCACGAATCTTATTGCCCAATATTTCTTTTAGACCAAGTGGATTATCGCTCTTTGTCAAGCAATATACTAGATAAGCCTCAGGAAGAAGATTATTATACTTGTTGAGTTTATAGAAATCCCTGATATCTTCCCAAGATAGACTAGAGATTTTTGCAATGCAAAGCGGCTCTGCTAGAACCTTTGTTTTCCACTCCTTGCCAAGAATGGACCGTGCAGCCCGCTCAACGTCATGAACACCCATATATCACCCTGATGCGATTAAGAATTATTCTCAAACGGCTCGGAAGAAGTTTGCCGAGATGGCAGTGTCAATCTCTGTTCTCTCGATCATATTACAGGATAGCATGTCCATAAACACCTTCTCCACCTTATCTGAGGAAACCTGATTACCTAGCCGTCTCTTGATATCATGTTCCGGAACGGGCTTCCCAAAGTCTTTCATCCACCGAATAACAGCCATCTGGGCCGCCCTAAAGGGATTGTTCGGAATATGCTGGAATATCTTATCAAGATTATCTTCGGTTCCTTCCAACCACATATTAGCCCGCTTAACATCATCGACTGATATCTCAAGACGGCCAGAATCCAAGGCAGAGAGCATAGAAAGCTTCATAACCAAAAGATAACGCGAATGCCAGTAGGAATCCATAAAAGTGTGGGGCGGAGTTCGCTTCAGCTTTTCAATTCTCAAATCAATAAAGAATTTCCGAGCGTCTAGCGAAAATGGCACAAATTGATTGCGTGCGCCAATATAAAGATTATTCAGCCAATCCCGCAGCATATCTGATTTCTGTGGATCGCGGACATGATGAGAATGAATATTTAGGCCATCACCCCAGACCATGATAGACCGGGCTGTAATCCCATGATTCCACTCACCCTCAAAAATCTCATGAAGCTCATTGACATGGCTCGCCGCCAGAAATGTCAAACAAACATCATGGAAAAGCGTCTCGGCATGCCGTCTTGCTGTCCCACGGCAATCAAACCCATCAATCATCTGGACCTTCAGGCTGTCGCGAGTCTTTGTGCCGTCAAAAAGATACTTGATTTCCGGGACATAGACCCCGATTGAACGCCTTGAAGCCTCCTTGATCCTAACCCTAAAATCATCAAAATTATGTGGATCGGCCAATAGAATATCGGTCGGCACATGATACCGCGCCTCATTAACCGCGCTAGATCGCCCCGAAGTAACCGCCGAGGTCATGATAATAAACAGATTGCCATACTTATGGTCCCGCACGTCATTATCATTCACAAGAGCCGTATGATAATGCCGTCCCGCAGCAGAGCTTAAGAGGGCCAGGGCGCTCCAAAGGGCAAAGTTCGGGTGAATCTCCGTTGACCGAATAATCTCATCCATGTAGGGGGCGATGAATTGGCTGCTCATTGCATGGCAGTCTAACACACTTCGCCATTCCTCGGAGGCTCTATTCTCCATTAATTCCCTCAATTTTCGGCTTCTCCTTTGCCTCAATGAGTATGCAATCCTGCCATGCTGCTAAAACATGCAGCACATCAGGGTCATACTTCCACCAGATCTCTAGCAAGGTCTCCAAGGTATTACGCCACACTATAGCAGAAACATATGATCGGATCAAGCCTCTTTGTTCCCAAATTCTCCCAAATAAATTCCTATTATGAAGTTTATATGATTGGTTAATATCTGACAAAACCTTGCTTTGCCACTCAAATACTTCTGGATACTCTCCAAGCAATCTGTCTAAAATGTCAAGTATTTCTTTCTGTTTTACCTTTTTCTCTTTAGCTATTACTCTATAGCTATCCCCAAGAAGCAGTCTGATTTCTGTTTCATCATTACATTTTATTTCTGTTCCAGTTAAATTACACAAGACTGCCTTTTCATTATTATTCTTATTAACCATCCTATAAAGGTTATAGCCCTTGGTTGGCAAATAGATATCCCATTCCTTTAGAATTTTTCCGCCTTCTCCAAAAGCGTTTGTTCTACAATAAAGACCTCCTTCTATACCATTACCAGGAAACCAGGAGGGATGTATTCTACCGTCTGAGGAAATGATTGGCTTTTTTCCCTTTATTTTTCTGAGTTTAGCAGGATCTGCTCTTACCCCCCTCATTTGCATAGTTAGGCAAGGGCCGAGCAGGGCTTGTTCTAAAATGAATTGAGGTTCTTCTTTCATATTTTTGTAAATTTGCAGGGTCATAAAAGTGTCCTTGCAATTATACCTCAAGTGTTCTATACTATTGCTCATGAAGATCGGTAAAAAACCTCCCGTTATTCCGGCAAACACTCTACTGTATCGAGACAAGATTGTCAATCCAGTATTTCCAGCCCAGTTTGACGGAACAAGAGGGCTCAAAACATTCCCGGTTTGGGGGAATGATAGTATTGGGGATTGCACGATTGCTGCGGCCTTCAACAGAGAGTTTATTTCAATTGACGGCAAACCAGTTTATGACGCAACCGAGGCAGTAGAAACTTATTCGGCTATTACAGGCTATTCACCGGCACAGCCATCCACTGACCAGGGGGCCGTGTGTAGCAATGTGCTTGATCATTTGAAGTTTGTCGGATTTCCCATGAGCGCAATTTCAAATGCGCCGAAGTTCCAGATCAATGACTTCTATCATATCCCTCCGGCTGATATTGAGGGAATTAAGCATTGCATAGCCCAGAATGGTTCTTGCTATGCCGGCATTCAGTTTCCCTCCACTTTCTATCAGCAATTTGCAGATGGAGTGCTTTTTGTCCAGCCTGGCGCTCAAATCGAGGGAGGCCATTGCATCCTTTTGACTGGATATACAGAAAGCGTATTTCTGGTTGTGACTTGGGGAAAGGTTGTTGCAATGACTCTTGATTTCTGGCAAACTTATGGAGATGAGGCTTGGGCCTTAGAATAAATCTTGGACCCTACAAGCCTAAAAGCCCTTGACATTGTAACATCGCCAGTATGGCGGAGAATTAATCTTGGTGAGATTTTTGCCAAGAAATACGTCCCGCTCGCTATCAAGACCCTGGTCGAGATTATGGAAGACCCTGATCCGCCGCCTTCTTGGGACGTGCGAAGAAAAGCTGCTAATGACATTCTAGCAAGAGCGGAGGGCAAGCCTCGTGTGATGATCTCGGTTAAGGACGATAATAATACTGATAGTATGCAGGTCGTTCAGGAAGAAATCAAGCAGATTGACAATCTAGTGAATATCCTGCTTGATGAGTTTAAGGCTAGTGCTGGCGCCCCAATACCGGAAGACTCAATACTTCTTAAGAAGATAGAGGATGGCAATGCGGGGTAAGCAATCCAACTCTATTCATACTAATCAAACAGAGAGATATAATGGCATTTATTCGGCAAAAGTTCTTGCCCAAGACCCGCAAAGATATGCAGTCCGGGTTCTGTTTCTCTCAGGCTACATCCCTCCAGTTAGCGTAAGAGTGCTTGTGGACGGTCCTTGTGATGCCCTAAGAATAAGGCAGCATCCTCTACCACTTCCAGGCTCTACTGGCCTTGTATGCTTTGCCAATGGGGATATTAGGTCAGGCTTTTGGATCGGGGCTTTCCCTGCCACACTTTTTGACGCCATTACCACTGATCAAAATAACTCAGATGCTACGTTCCAGAGCGGTAACGTAGATTACACTTCAGACTACAGTGGTTTTTGGAGTCTGCGGGACGAAGATGGCAATGAGATAATTGTTTGGCCTGATGGAACAACTTTAACCATAGGCTCACCCCCGACGACCCGGTATAATCACACTGTTCAGCCAAATTCAGCCCAGCAAATCAATGAAGTAAATCAATCCGATATTATATCTAGCGTGCCCGCGCCATTTCCGATTAAACTAACATCTCCTACTGGTATGATTTTCAGCATGGATAGTAGTGGAAATGTTGCACTTACTGTTCCGGCTAACAGCACCATTTCTCTTTCTGATGGTGATTCTACTTATAAGCTCGTAGATCAAAGAATGATAACCCTATTCAATGAGCATACTCATACCGACTCCTCTGGAAATCAAACTAGCGTTCCTACACAACAGGCCGCTGTGGGAAGCCAAACAACTACTGCTACGTTAGCTGGTTAATTGAACTTCCGGTCATATCTTCTTCATCTGCTGATCTTACGCAGTATTTCCAGTATCTTAGTTCTATGATATTCCGTAAATACCTTTTCAGGGCTGCCCAAACGAGGTATGATCACAACAATAGTATCTTCCGCATTGTTTTTTATAGCAGAAGAGACATCATCCCAAATTTTATTAAAGTAAATGACAAATTCCTGGCAGAGCACTAATTTAATTAAATCAGTTAATTTTCTGTCCCATAAATATGGCTTTAATGCTAATAAGTAAAGCCAATATATTATGTTTTCTACAGTTCTCATAAAAAGGATATGTTTAAAATTATTATTCACATTTAATATGTCAAACGAAGGTTTGTTTGCAAAATAAGTCCAAACTTTATCTCGATTATTCTTTATATATTTCTTTATAAATATATTATCTTTCAAATTTATGCAATCAAAATTGTTGTCATAACAACAAAGAGCAGCAAAAAATGGTCTAAATTGTTAAATTCTAAATTAGACCAATATGGATAAAAAGAGGAATCGCCCGTTTCATGAAAAGCGAACATAAGAAAGGAATCAATACTTGAATTTTTTATTGTATTATTTTCTGTTAACCAGTCTGTTCTTTTTTTGTATATCTTTTGAGCAATACGCTTTAGATTTGATCGATTTGTTTCTTCGTTCATTTATTGCCCCCAGAAAGAATAGTTTCTACACCCACATCCCAAACATATCTTAATTCTAATCAATAATAAGTCCACTCATGTCAATGCTCTGGCAACTTTATCACTCCCACTTTAATGTCACGCCAATTTTCTAATATTCTTCTCCTGTTATCTTCAGTGAGGAGATCAGGGCGAGGCCACCTCTTAGTAAAGAACGGAGTTTTTTTACCCACAACATTATTACCAATAGCGCAACAAGCATCATCCCAAACCTTATTAAAATAAATAACAAATTCATCGCAAAGTGTTAAGTTTATTAAACTAATTAATTCTTCATGAAATGATTGAGAATTGGTTGCGTACTGTAATAAAAAAGATATTATTTTGCTAACAGATTCTATCAAAATTAAAACCTTTTCACCACTGCTCCTTATTAGTATTTCAGATAATTTCTGATCAGAAAAATAAATCCAAACACGAGATCGATTCTTCTTTATATATTCTTTAATAAAGATATTATCTTCCGAACTTATACATGCAAAAGACTTATTCCAGTAAACAAGAGAAAACAAAAAATTATCTAAATCGTAAAAATTCAAATTAGACCAATATGGATAAACTGAACAATCTTCTATCTCACGAGAGACAAACATTAAAAATGAATCAATAGTTGATTTTAACATGTGATCTTTGTCTGCCTGCAAAGACATTCTTTCTTCGCTTAAAACTTGAGCAATGCGTTTCAGATTTGATTGACTTATGCCGTTGCCCATTCTTCATATCCCATCTTAAAATCAAAAACACTGCCCTTTTTATACCCTAAGACACTTCCATTAGTCTCCATTTGATGGCAAATTTATCACTCCCATTTTGATCCCACGCCACGTTCCCAATATTTTTCCCCTATTATCTTCAGTAAATAATTCTTCGTTAATACACCACTTAGGCGTAAATGCAATTTCTTCTCTCACAATTTTATTTTTGATAGCGTAAGAAACGTCATTCCAAACCTTATTAAAATAAATAACAAACTCCTTACAAAGCGTTAAGTGTATTAAATCAGTGAATCCCCTTTCCCATGATTTAGATTTTAATACTGATTCGTCTAAACAAGATATAATTTTCCCCAAAGTTTCCATTAAAACAATATTTTTGAAATTATGACTGATTATTACTATTCCAAATGATGGCTTATTGGAAAAATACTCCCAAATATGGGATCTATTATTCTCTATGTATTTCTTGATAAAATCATTATCCGCCGGACTGATGTATTTAAAACCATCATTCCAGCGCAAAAGCATGTACAAAAAATCATCTAAATCTTCAAAGTCCAAATTAGCCCAATACGGATACACTGAGCAGTCGTTTATTTCATGCGAAACAAACATAAGAAATGAATCAATCCCAGAAGACTCCATGGTATTGTTTTTTATGGGCATAGACTCCCTTTCCCTGTATAGAATTTGAGCAATGCGTTTCAGATTTGATAGACTTGTTCCTTTGCGCATACTTTACTCCACAATAGGATTATTCATATATATAGGTCCGATGGCATCAATGCAACTAGAGGGGGTGGACAAGATGACCAATAGTAAGCCATGATATCAAGAACCTCCCCTGCACCATAAAACCATATATCTTCCATCTCCAAGCATCACGGACGGACAGGCAGACTTATCTTACCAGTTCTAATAGCTTCTAATGTTTCTAATATCCCATTTCTATTATCTTCCGTAAATAAATCTTCGTGCATACACCACTTGGGATTGAGGAAAATTTTTTCACCTGCTACTTTGGTCTTTATAGCATCAGAGATATCGCCCCACAATTTATTAAAATAAATAACAAATTCATCGCAAAATGATAAATTTATTAAACCAATTAATCCTTTGCCAAATAATTTTGAATTTATTATTGATTTGTCCAAGCTAGATATTATTTCTCCTACAGTCGCCATCAAAACAATTTCTTTAAAGTTATTCTGTGTCACGACCACTCTAAACGACGGTTTATCTGCAAAATAAGTCCAAATATTAGATATGTTATTATTTATATATCTCTTAATAAACATATTATCTGCCAGACTTATGTATTTAAAACTGTCGTTCCAATAAAACAGAACAAACAAAAAATCATCTAAATTTTCAAAATCTAAATTAGCCCAATATGGATAAATTGAACAATCATTCATCTCATGAGAGGCAAACATCAAGAATGAATCAATTCCAGACCCTTCCATATCATTATTTTCTGTAGGCAAAGATGTTCTTTCCTTATGTAAATCCTGAGCAATACGCTTTAGATTTGCTATATCTGTCTCTTTGTACATTATCTACTTCCAAGCTGGATAATTCATATACAAAGCGCCTATGGTTTCAAGGTCATGGGGCAATTGGGGGTAAGACGCGCAATGGTGAGCCATGATATCAAAAACCTTGCCGCGCACCCTAAAACCATATATCTTCCTTAGCCACATTAAGTCATATACACAGTTCTGGAATATTTTGGTATTAGGGGTATTCAAAATCTTTTCACACAATCTGATAGCCTTGAATTCTTCAAAGGTGTTACTCCAGTAATCTCTTATCAAGGGCACGCTCATTATCCCGTGATCACCCGCAAAACCTATCATGGTTATGGCCCTAAATTTAGGAATTGTCTCGATATCACAAGCAATCGGATTATCGCCTAAATTCGATATCCACCACTCAATATATTTGAGAGAAGGCGTAGGTACAAATTCTGGGAATGATTTGAGAATATCGCTACCCCGTGCCTTTTCAAAAGCTCTAAGCGCTAAAGGATAAAGAATGAACCTTTTTCGGACAAGAGTGGTTGAGGGGCAAACAACAACCCTTTTCCCATCAATGTTAAACTCAAATGCGAATTTGTCCGGCGGCAAATTAAAAATCTTGCAAGCCTCTCGCCCAACACAGACAATATATTTACACTCTATTGAATTAGAAAAAACTTGGGGAGCGATAAGATATTCCTCGCTCCCCAATAGTGCTCTTAAAACCGAATTCTGCTCTGCCTTAGCCGCAATGACTAATCCACGACCAGACAAAGCAGACGCCATTAGAACGGAGCTTCGTCAGAATCACCGCTCTCAAGGCTGTTGATTCGCACATTTGCAAAGTTCTTACCCTGCTTTTCAGAGTAAGAATATTTGACTGTGCAAACGAAGTCAAGTCCCTTCAGACCCTGAAGTCGATCATTCAGAGTGGAAGGTGTCGCCGGCTTCTCAAGCGTGAACGGAGTCCCCTTCACCATCTTAGCGAAGGCCGCCCAACTCGATCCTCGAATCCGAGCGCGAAGAGGCTGATAATCCTTTCCTCGCTCAAATTCATGGCCGCCGTCAAGATAACGCTGGGGCGCAAACCCCAAGACAAATTCCCAATTGGAGGCATTCTTTTCATCCTCCGCAGTGAACTTGCCTTCTTTCTTCTGCACATAGGCATCGTAAGTCAATGCCACATTAGCCCAGAGCAGTCGGCAAACCGCCTTGCCTTCCGGCGCAAGGGGCGGCTCCATAGTGTCTTCAGCAAATTCAACGTCTTCAAAGTCTGTTTCCATTAGGTTCTCCAGGTTTCATTGCCTACCGGACCATCCAGTAAACAAGAACAGTTTATATCAGAATTAAAACCACGTCAAGCAAAATCTTGATGTTTTTTCGCCGCAGAAAAGATTGCCTCAAGACCACTCTCAATAGGAAGTGGCTTCCTATCCATGGGGAACGGCAGGCAATTCAGATCATGATATTTATCAGAGAAGTGCTGGATATATCTGCGCCCATTATCAGAATGATAGGAAATAATCGAGTTAAACAGTTTGGGAAGCTGATTGTTAAACTTCCTACCAATGAAAGTAGGCCGAAACCCCTTCCCCATTCGTTCCTCCATCATCTGAATTCTATTCTTGATATATGTCAGTCGAATATTTTTCGCTGACACATCATTAGGATCAAATACACGATCCCAAACATCGGTCTGGTCATCAAGCATAAAATCATCTTCACGATTTTCATGCGTGATAAACAAAAAGGAGCAATCCAGATAATTTGTAATCGTCATAATAAAGTTCTGAAGGCGAGCATAAGCCGCGCCATATGCCTTATAATTCAGATCGCCCCTAAAATCTGTATTGGACTTTGCCAACCACCATGCCTTAAACTGATCGCCTAAAGCCGTAAGCGAATCAATCACCAGCAAATCAGTATCTGCCTTCCAGGAAGTCGGCAAGCTGCCATCAGACCATTGACGCTCTGGGCTAAAGAGAGCAATATTGATCTGAGTCCAGCTATCCGGGCTCTCACTATCGTCTTGCTGGGTAGGGTCAAAGCCATTCCACATACCGACCTTGACCGTCTCCATCTTATACTTAGAAGATGGTGAAAAGACGCTCAAATGCTTCCGCTTATCCTCCTTAGTATAAGCCAAGAGAGGCGCTACATTCCCATCAAGATCCACATACCGGACATTCCACCCGGCATTAAGCAGAGCCGCCAAAGACCCGGTTTTCCCAGTCTTGGGATTGCCCATAGATAGCATTTTTAGTCGCATTTTAGTCTCCTTTTTTCAACCGACAGTTTGCAGATTTTCTCCGCAGATCAACAAAAGCTTTGTAACCCGATTTAGCAGCCCTTGCAAGAAGGAAGCATTTAGGTGCATAACCCGCATAATTCTAAAGGTTGCCAAGTGAGAAATCAAGGTGTCTTGATCAAATTTTCGTGCGGCCTCAATTGTTTCCGGCCCCACAATGCCATCAACAGCAACAAACAAAACCTGCTGAAAGCTTGAAACCGCCGCATAAACCCCTGAATTTACCGCATAATCAAAGAGAAACATGGAGAGCGGAAAGGGCAAATCATCTCCTTTAATCACATCCCAATATTCTTTTTTATATAAGTCTTTTACCTGGTCCACCGTAAGAGCTTTGATATTGATATCGGGAAAAGCCGCTGCACTTATTCCGTAGTTAGTGCCAACCAGAGCCCCCTTTCCCACCTCACCGCCAGTCCAATTACCCGGATCATTGGGGTTTTGGCTGAATCCACCCTCAAAAGTCAAGGTATATTCTACTGACTTTTCAAAATCATTAAGCTCCATGCGTGTTTCCCTCCATGACACACTTATAAGAATCCAAAAACCAATCTCGTTGCATCATAGGGTGATCTCGCAACCACTCTGTTGCCGCGAATTGGCCGCCAAGTTGACATTCAAGAAGGCTATCCGGCTGCCTAGGAACAACCACTTCCTGGCACTCTCCATTCAGTGTTGAGCAGAAAACTAAAACTAAGCTAAGCATATCAATCTCCTATCGATAGTGTTTATCAGTTTGACTTAAGCCGATGTTTCCGGCAACATCTCTCTTGTTCCTGACGTTACTCTTAGTCGGTGATAAGTGATATTTGCAAGTCAGGAACATTACAGAATTATACAAGACTCTTTTCCCCTCGTCAAGAAAAATCATCTTCTAACATTAACTCTATCAATCTTAATAAAAATCATGATATAACTTTTGTATGCTAAAATATCTAGTAAGTAAAAAGTCAATTGAATTAGTCTCAGATGAGATGCAAACAGTTATTGTCAAGAGCTTAGACAACTCCGATTATAGGGTGGTTGAGCTTTTACCGTTTGAGTGGAAAAAAATTGATAAATTTGCCAAAGAGGTCTCCTTCGTGCCCTTTATGAAAGGCAAACTCAAGCAGGGACAACATGCCAGTCCACCAGCGGGCTATCCAAAAGACCCTAGCGAATATGCGGTCCCGCACTTCTATATGTTTCCCCTTGACAGCAAAGAGAGAGTACATTCAGCCCTAGCCTATTTCAATAAGCACACCTGGAGGCCAGAGGAGCACAAGGAAGAAGCGGCGAAACGCATCCTTCGGGCTGCCAAGAAATTTCACATTGAAGTCTCTCCAGATGATGACGTATCACGCGCCGCAAAAACCCGCAAAAAAGTCAGAAAGGAAAACATTGTAGGGACAAATTGGGCGGGAGACTCACCAGAACCCGTTTATACGGTAAATGGATAATCACAGAAATGTGATTTGATATACAAGAGAAAATCGCCTATTTTATTCCAGTAAATACTTACAGGAGTGGAAAATGCTGGAGCGCGAATATAAGGAAGTAGTGACACTGCTACAAAATCTTCATAATGCATCTTCTAAAGCATCTCCAACAATCGGAAAACTAATTGATATATATATAGAAACGCATGTAAAGCTTAATGCGCTTTACAAATCAAACTCTAGGCCATTCAAATACACAATTAGTCAAGTCATGGATGACATTTCCAGATTTGATATATTTCTCTCAGTATCAAAGCCTGAAAATTGGGTTAAGGCGGCAATTGAGAACATGCCAACGCTCCAAGAGATTCAAGAGGACTTGATGTCAGATTCCGAATGACCCAACTCTATAAAGCGTAATTGGATCAGTAGCCCCTGGATTAATAATCATTCTAAAAACTACACTATTGTTAGCCTTAATAACAGCAGACTGCTCTGATGAGTAAGAAATATTAACACCCGTTCCGCCGCTAATAGTCTGCTGATATGAAGTTAGATTGACAAAATTTACATACATACCCGTATTATTGAGTGGCTGACCAATGCTGCCAATGATATTTGATGCAGTATCAGTCGTATCAGTAAAATTTGCCGTAGGCCCACTTCGCAAAATCACTCCTGATAAAATTTGAGATGCTGCAATTGTTGTGCCTGAAGTAGCTGAAACACTCACTGGAGGACTATCCCCCCCAAACAGCAAAGAAGAACTTAGTGTTCCTAATACATTTGCGTTCTGGTTTACAGTAAGATTATTTATAACACTACTCGTTAAACTATTAGGATAAAAACCAACACCCCAAATTGAAATTGTGCTTGTTCCAGTTACAGTTAGTATAAATACTCCATTATTCCCAACAGGAATTGTGGTAACTCCATTTAATGTAATTCCTGTATTGGTTATTAAGCTATAATTTTGTCCAAGACTGTTAATGACCGTAAAAAAAATCCAGTATTAGTTTGCGGACCAGTCATTGCCGCTATAATACTAGACGCTGTTGGAAGAACATCGGACACAGAAGCGCTTGGAGCCCCAGTTCTATTATATGACAACCCGACTATATTAGAAGCCGATAAATTTACAGATGAGTTACCACTAACTGTCGAGGGTTGCGGCATAAAATTTATCCCGCCCGCCAACCCGGCCAAGGTCACAGCATATGCGTTATTACTTCTAACTAATAGAAATTCATCAGTATCTTGCGGAACGGCAATAGGCAGTGAGGAAAATGATGTTCCACTCATTAACTATGCCTTCTACTCAAAATAATAGCTAAAGCAGCCCCTACAGCAGAAGCAATGATCGGGACTAACGCTGTCCAAAGAGTCTTAATAGCCTCTACAATGCCAATTCTTTTCATGTTCATATCATACAGAGTATTAATTTTTAGATTGAGTGTATTGACGCACTCTTCAATATTCTCTAATCTTTCATGTATTCGTCCAATTTCCCTCTCGTCCATATTAAGATCCTGAGTTATAAGCACTCACATTCACTGTGATCGGAACAAAATCAATTTGTCCAACAAGGGCAACATTCACCGTTACAGACAATGTAAATGTCTGACCCACATACTGAATAACCAAGCTACTTGCATCCCAACTCGCTAAAACACCATTGGGATTTGAAGAGCCCCATATAAGAGAGTTTAGCGCGGCCGCGATATTCTTCCGAATCTGAGCCAATGTCTGTGGAGCCGCAATAGTCCCAACATATGGAGAGATGGCATTAACCAGAGAATAGGCCGCCCATTGCCGACAACCAACCTGCTGAGTCGAGGTATTCACAACATTGTTATCCGCTTGCCAAGTATCCAAATCCCGAAGAACTGTCGGAACAGCATTGACCGTTTGAATAACCATCACTCCAGCATTCATCAAAGAAGCAATGGTAGATTGTGACAGAACCTGCTCAACTCCTTGCGCTTGTAGCTGCTTATTCGTCAATGGCGTAGGAATTGGATTGCCACACATAGCCGAAGCCACCATGGCAGCCACATAATTCCCGTCATAAGTGTTTGTCAGTCCGGTGGACGTATTGACAGCTACAATTCCAGGATAGCAAAACACAGTTTCCTTAGAATTTAGGGTTTGAGCCGTCTGTATGGCCGTATTACTTGTCATTCCAAGCGTTGAGCCCGTAACATACCGCCTAAACTTACCAGGAACAGGCTGTGATGCTTGCTTAGCATTGATAGCACCCTGGACCTGATTTGCCAAAACATTTGTATCCATCCACATCACAAATGCATTGACATTATTAAGAGCCGTCTGCAAACACGCCTGATAATTAGTGTTTGTCGGAGCAACCGTTGTCGCCCCTATAAAATTAGTCAGTGGAGCAGCGCTCAGAGGCCAAGTCGATCCGGTTGAAGTGGCCGTACAATAACTCTGTGCAAAATTATTTACCCAATACAAAGCATCACTAATACCGGCCGTAACCGGAGTCAGAGTGGAGGACAGAGCCACATTACTAACTACAGTCAGGTCAGTTGTCGGCAATTCCCCCTCAGTTGAGGAATAAATCTGCGCAACATAAAATCCAGTTCCATTAATAGCCTCAATAAGCTCGCTTACATCCGTATATCCAGAAAATGGAAAGGTAAAGCTTTCCCCAGGATTGGGAGAAGCCAAAACAAAATTTCCGCCAGAAAGGCTATTGACCGTAAAGCTAACCCCACTGGTTGCAGTCCCAGTATAAGCAAGGGTCATCGGCACTCCGAGCCCATTACCCACGATCTGAGTTTGAGCATAGTTATCCGATATAACCATTGTCATGGCATCAGAAGGATAATTACTATCCAAAGCCAAGGATGCCTGCAAAAGATTGCTAGGAGTTCCTACATTTGTCGAGGTCATGGTCAAAACGCTGCTAAAGGTCAGGGTCGAAGCGGTGTTTGGAGAGGCGTTCAAGAAAACAATATTTGAAGCCCCGGCAAGCCCAGGCCCAGGATTCGCCATAAACGGAATATATTTGCTAACATTCCCGCCCCTCACGAATTGTTGAAGGTCGGAAAGGCTAGTAAAACTGTATGGCGTATTATATAATCCGCCATTACCAGAACCGATGACCAGCAAAGGAGGCGCAGGTGTTTGGCTACCAAGTTGGATGCCCGGAACAGTTTGAACATACACGCCAGGAACGACCAATGTCTGATTGGCAAAAGAAACTGTGTTATTGGGCATTAACACTCTCTCCAAAGGAAATAATCATGGTTATAATCTAACATAGCATGACTTTTTCCCTAATACTTATCAAACGAAAGGGCTTAAAATGAAACTTCTTCGTGACTTTAACTACAGAGTTCTATCTGATCCTCGCTTAATCTACACTTCCGTCCCCAATGAACACTCAAGCAGGTGGTGGGTTATTGCGACCAAAGACCGAAAGGAGCCCGAAAAAGGCTGGCGTTGGATTATCAGTCAAGAAGACCGGCAAAAACTAGAATCAGATCCCAGAATTGTCTTTTGCAGCCGTCTAACAGATAACAAAAAAGAATGGCAATTCCTAGCTGGAAAACTGCACACTGGATACGAAAGGCGTCCCGATGTCCAGAGATAAGGCAAAAATTCCGACTTACGCAGAATCCCTGTGGATGGATTCAATCTTTCTTCAGGAAGGGCAGATAGTTAAAAAAAATATCAAAATCCCTCTTGACAAAGAGTCTCCAGAGCCTAACAGGGTCGCGAAAATCGAAATGAGACGGGTTCTGCAAATCCTTCGTAGAGAAGCACTCTCTTCCACAGAAAGGAATGATATTTTGTTTTCGGCTTCGTCTTTACCCGATGGCGGTTTTTCTCTAATAGCTTACCGTCCCTACCGCAATTAGCTTTCGCGGGGAAAAATGAAGCCTTATGCCCACCTATGTTCTTCTGCCACGGCAGGGGAACATAGCCGTGCATAAAAATAAACTTCCTGGCATTTTCCTCAATACAAACCTCGTCTAAAAAAGCGAAATCAGTATCAAAAAAAATACCCGGGAACCTGCCAACAGTCGTATAGTCTGATTTAGGAAATAATGACAGGGGATTAATGGAAACCTGAAAACTTTTCATCCCAAAAAAGAAAAAGGAGGGGAAATTTCTCTCCCCTCCCTAAACACCCCCCTCTACTTAGCCAAACGTAGTAGCGCCAATGTTGGGAGAGAATGGCGACCACTCCGAGCCAATCGGAATGTAGTTCTTAATAACACCATGATACTTGGGAAGCAGGTTACGAATTGCACCAATCATAACCACTGCCCAAGGCATCAGGTAGTTACCACTAAAGAGTTCTACCTTGGTTAGCGGGAGCAGATAACGCCAATCCAAAGCCTTGGACTCTGGGTGCATATCCGTGCCGAAGACCGTGCTAGAGCCAGGGATAAACCGATGAAGTTTCGTGGTTCCACTCACAATGTCAACACCATTGGTATCAACAAAGGTCTGAGCACTCGTAGAGCCAGCCGTAAATGCTACCTCACCGATATACCGGAAATCCGCTGGATTCTGACCAGAAGCCAAATTATAACCCATACCACTACGGAATACCCGGTAAGAAGTAATGTTAGTGTTCGGGTTCGGCGGAGTAATGGTCAGCGTGACCGTGCAACCCGCAGTCAGACCAGTCACCGGCGCAGTGAATACCGGATAGGTCTCATTCATGTTGGTATCGCAAGCCACAACCGCATAGACATACGGCCCAGGCAAGAAATTCCAGCCAGACACAGTCGCCGAATAATCATTAAAGTAACTAGCCTGCGAACCAGAGGCAGTGACTACAGCCGTCACCGAAGAGGGCTGGAGCGCACTCGGAAGCTCATAGTTATTCCCCGCAGTGCTATACTCAGTCTGTGCCGTAATGGGCGTGTCACGGGCGGGGATCAGGATCGAGTTACAGAACTGAGCCTGACCAAACCGGGTCGTCATGCCCTGGATATCACCCGCCACCGTAATCGGACCAGTATCCATCCGCCGCCCCGCAATGTTATTGCCAGGATGCAGGTTGATAAAGTTCTGTAGCTGGGTAGTAACAGTAGCCTGAATATCCGCAATGGCATTTGGGTCCATATGGAAGTGCGAAATCAAACCATACCGAGTGTATTTCGCAACATTGGCCTGAAGAACCATCATCGCATTGAAGAGCGATTGCGGAACCGCAGCCGTGGTATTGCTGGATACCTGCTGGATTTTCTGGCCCTGAACATAAGTCTGAAACCAGTCAACCCTATTAGTAATGGTAGTGAACAGACCGTTAAACTGCTGCCCATATACCCCCTGATTGCCCCAGAAAGAAGTCCACTCAGCAGTCGAAAGTAGCGAGAGAGCCGCCGAAATGGTTTCCTGCTCAGCCACGTCCACAAAGTTATTCTGAGCAGCAAGAGCAACCGAGACAGCGCGGGCATCACTCATCAAGCTCAGCGTGATAGTATCCATATCATACACACTGGCATTAACCTGGGCATACCCGGAAGGATTGCTTGCCACCGAATATGGATTGAAGGCCGAACCCGGAGGCGCGCCGCCAGTCCGATCAACCACGGTCCAGAAGTCAACCACCTGGAACGCAGAACTCTTGGGAAGCGAAGAATAAAGAGTAAACGAACCAGGGCGGATCGTGCCACGAATCAGGTTTGTATCAAGCGAGAAATAACCAAGAGACTGACCCTGAGTGACATTGGCAAAATTTGTCAAAGTGCCAACATCAAGCACAGACTTAGCTACGGCTTCGCTTTGCTCGCCGAAAACAAGCTTATCAAGAGACTTGGCAACCGGCGCAAACTCGTTAGTCGCCAAAAGCTGCTTAGCGCTCTTCTTAACCGCCGGGCTATCAAGCGAGCCAGCATTGATACCAACATGATCGCGGAAAATACCGGCAGCCGCATTGTAGAAAGACTCAGCAGCCCTGTTTGCCTCAAACATTTCCTTGACATCACGATGCCGTTCGCGGCCAGCCTCATGCATTACAGAAGCAATAACTGGACCAAGCTGACGAACATTCTGGTCAGGATGACGGCTAAACCCGGCCTCTACCTTTGCCATCAAGTTGATTGACTGCTCGGTAGCCGCCTGCTTTTTAGCCATAATTTGGTTTTCGTTAAGAGCCATTAGACTTCTCCCCCTAAGACGATACTTCGGACCCTCTCAGGGGCACTCTCTACAATCTTTTGCATATCACTCATGGAAAGTCCGCCGGCACTCATCGCGACGCCAATCTTCTGAATCAGATTGCGGCCAACCTCAAAGTCAGACCCGCTAATCTTATTGTCCTGATATGCCTTCTCAATCCGATCCCGCGCCTCAACAATGAGGTTTGACTTAGCAACCGCAGCGCCAGGACGAGGGGCTTTAGGAGCAAGCTTGGCAAAAAGCTCAGGCATAGTAAGGCTTGGAAGATCGCCCTTCATCGCCGAGTCTGAATTCTCGCTGTTTGCCATATACGGCTTCTTGCGGGGGAACACAGGCTCTGACTTACCATCACGAGGCGAATCAGCGCCATAAGACTCGCCATCCTTCTTACTCCGCTTTTTCAGTGAAGCTTTATAAAGAGGATCACTGTCATAGCCCTTGGTCATTGCAAAGGTCTTAACAGCCGTAATAATGGACCGAGCCTCCTTGGCCCGATTCGGAACTTCCGAATCCTTGGAAGGCTCTGCATAACGCATAGCCTTGACCAAAGCCTTCACTACGCCCTTGCGAGCACGCTTGGCCTCATCCATTTTCTTATGCCGACGATGATGGCGAGCCCGGCCTACAAGCTTTTTAGCCGCCTCAAAATGATTCTTAGCAGCCTTCATGCGAGCATCATGGTCAGACTTGGCTTCGGCATCATCCTCTACAGCCTTTTCAGCCTCATCCTCATCCTCGTCTTCATCCTCGCTGTCGCTATCAGACTCATCCTCAAGCTCATTCACGATTTCGATGACATCGCCATCTTCAGTCTCGCCATGCTCATCAGCCTCTTCCTCCTCATCCTCCTCATCTTCCTCCTCTTCATCTTCGGCATCCTTTTCCGCCTTTTTCAGAAGAAGAATATTGCTTTCCTTGAGAGCATCGAGATCGCTCTTGATCGCTTCCAAGCCCTTAACAGCAGCCCGGAGATAACCCATCATCGAGCCAAGATCGCGGTTTAGAGCGCCATCCGCAGCGGTTGCAGCAACTTGAGGCGCTGTAACTGAATACTGCCGCATAGCAAGCTCGGCTCCAGCCCCAGAAGCATGCATTGGGTCTTTATTAATGGCGAGAATGTCCTTATTAGGAACCTCAACCGATTTCCCCTCCATGCCAAAGTCCGCAACCTGCTGGTCCATAGGGAGTCGAGCGGATTCGAGCATAGTAGCTTCTGCTTTGGAAATATCGCTCAGGGCAACATCAAGCGCGCGGCTCTGAATAAGTTTCGTGAGAACTGCTTTAATAGCATCAGAAGAAATCTTCATACAAAAAATATAACAGATATTTTTTTACTAACCAATAGATATTTTATTAAAGTTCTTGAACGGAAGCAGAAGATACTCAGCATTGGAATATCGCTTTATATTGTCAAAGCCGCCATAAGATACAGTAAGCCCCTCCGAGCCTATATTTATAACGTGACTTGACACATAAGCCTGTGCCGCTATATCACCAGTTGTCTCTCCAAAAGCCTCAATACTAGCACTTAGTGCTACACTCTGTCCCGAGAATCCTGCCGTATCATAAATAGAGGAAACATATGAATTTACATGAGGTATAGCCAGACCTTGAGAAACACTTTGATCTTCAGAGGAAATAAGCAAAACAGGAACATAAGGAGACACAACGGCTTGCCCCTGAGCATTTGTCTCTGACAGGACATTCTGATTGGAATATGTGGAATTTGAGGTGAACTCATATCCCAACTCTATCTGTTGAACATAAACATATGAGTTTACATAGGGACTAGCCATTCCTTGAGAAACACTCTGATCTTCAGAGGATACAAGCAAGACAGGAGCATAAAGAGATGTAACGGCATGTCCTTGGGAATCTGTTGTTGACAGAACATTTTGACTGGAGTATGTAAGATTAGAAGCTACTACTGAACCCAATTCTTCCTGTTGAGTGTAAATTTGTGAATTTACAAACTGATTAGCCAGTCCCTGAGAATTGGTTTCTGACAGAGTTTTTTGATTAGAATATGCAAGATTAGAGGCTATTGCTGAACCTAATTCTGTTTGTTGAATGTAAATTTGTGATATCTGCCCACCCTCACTAACCTCTTGGGCGAATTGGCCCCCGACCGAAGTGAGGGCCAATTCGCCCAAGAGGTTAGTGAGGGGATAGCTAGAATTTTCACCAACAGAATTTCCAAACATAAATCCACTTGAACTTTGTCCTGATTCCCCCAATATCTCTCCGAGTGAACTAATGTTAATTACTGTGGTTGTTTGAGGAAAATAGTATTTCCTTCTTATGATTGGCCTAAGCATAGCGAATGGCTCGGCGTTGAACTGTGCGACCTGCGCCGGCGTCCAGATGCCATTGTAGAAACCTGCGATGGCGTTGTTCGCGTTAGAGTAACCGTTCGGATAATAGTTCCCGAGCCGCAGCGTGCTGGTCGAGGATGTCGCGAATGTCCCGGTCGGGAGACCGGTCGTGGTGCCGAGCAACGCGCCGTTGTTATAGAGGTTTATTGAGCCGCCGATTTGAATGGTGGCAACCCAGGTCTGGCGACGTTGCGCGATCCAAGTTCCTGTGCTCGTGAAATCATAATAATTCGTTCCTATGCCGCAAATCGCTTGGATGTTGTTGCCGCCGTCAATTGCCAGTGCAAACGCATGATACGGCGCATCACCGTTTGCATCATACTCAATACCGAAGATTTCTGATCCACCGCTCGAAGCGGCTGCATTTTGATCGCCGGCCCAAAAAATCGTAACTTCTTGGCCGATATTTCCAAGATAATTCCCTACAACGACCACCGCGCCGGTGGTGTTAGTAGTCCCTGACGAGTTTGAGGTCAGGCTTGGGCCATAGCTCGACCCAGCGATAGTCGCGAAAGACTGCGCAACAAGAGGAGGAAATACACAGCCAAGGTCAACAAGAGATATGCCAGGAAGATAAACTGTAGAGGCTGGAAGATCGCCCCCTATCTCCACCGGAACAGTAGGAACTTGGGTAGGGTTAATACCCCTCATGGCTTAATCCGCCGCGCTCATCCTTGGGTAGAGTGTTGCACTAGCCGTAGATGGGAATGTCACACCAGTATTATTAAGAATAACAACATCAATATCATTCGCCCCCGGATAAAGTGGCACCCCCACAATATCAAAATACTGCGAAGCCGCATTAGTGGGGTATTGCGAAAAAACAGAATTATTGGCTGGAAGCAAAACTCCATTACTATCCCCTACATATCCAAAATTAGCTCCATCCAACTGAGGCTGGCACTTTACTTGTATAAACGGCGTAGTAGCAGTTAGAGTAACATCACTTCCCATATTAATTCGAATATCCGCAATATCATAATAGACACCACTACTATCTACGGGCGGAGCAAATGCCGTAGAAACAGCAAATCCTGGACTACCAACACCAGCCAATGGACTTCCGCTAGTAAATGCTAAAGGAACCGCTGTTCCATAAGGAGCATTGCCAATATTTGTTACAGCCATAAGGATAAAATATCATAAAAGATTGAAAAACCGCCTATAACAAACCAAGGGCTTCTTGAAGATTCGCATAAGAAACCGGCGGATTCCAGACAGGAACTGTTTGAACAGAAAATCCCAGCAATCCAGCCGCCTGTCCAGAAGTAATAACTCCAGTAACTCCAGACCCAGGATTCACCAAACTGTTTACCCACCCCGAAACCAGTGAATTAACTTGTGAGTTACCCATATTAATACTAGGTATAATACTAGGGTTCTGTAAAAGAAACCCTAGCTGCTTTGCAGCTACCACCGCCTCGTTTGACGCTCCAGAAGGTGGATTTGCGCCCCACTCAATTATATTCATTAATATTCCTTCAATCATAAAAAATTCTGCTACACTGGAAATAGGAACTGAAACTGTAATAGTGGTAGTCTGCTGATTTAGCAAAGTAGCCGCCTCAGTAAGAGTTGCCGGGGTAGGACTTAAACTCTGATAAGCTTCAAGGAGTCCTGGCCTTGCCATTTCAACCTTAAGTTGAATACTGGAGAATCATCTCGCCTGGGTTAATCTGGAGACGATTGTTTGGCACCATTGTTTGCGGAACAACCATTCTAACATTTCCAGAACCATTGGCTGTAAGCGTTGCCCCCACGGTGAAAGTATCACTGCTCAAATTAGAGACTGTATATAGAGTGTTCAGAGAAAGGCCAGTTGGCGCTGTCCCGCCAAAACCCTCCGAGAAAATGACGTTAACACCATTAGCAAATCCAGTAGTGCCCGCCGTAATTCCATAGGCGCTAATAAGATTCCCGGAGGTTGTAGCTGTGAACGGCCAATACTTTGCATTACCAAGCCAGCCACTATAGAGAAGATCACCGCCTGTTGCTGCGTCCCATAGCCCTACCCCGAGAATATTCCCCCATGAAGCTGTATTCGTTGTCGGAACCGCAGATCCAGAAATCAGCCCCGTGGTTGGCTCTGTCCAATTCGTGCCAATAGCAAGATAGGTGCTATTTTGCTTAGTCTCACCACCAGACGCTGTTCCTACATAGACATTCCAGCCCACCGCCCCAGAAGAAGCCGCCGGACTATCCACAACAAGTAAATTATCTGCCGCAACCGCTAGACTAACTTCACCCGACCCTGTAGTTTCACCACTCGCACCAACATATGTAATAATTACATAGTAGGTAGTGGCCGCAAGAGTGCCACCGGCAGTCGAGCTTAAAGTCGGATTTGCCGGAGGAGAGAGAGTAGTTGCATTGGGGAACGTGAATGTTGCACTATTCGCGACCGTGGTAGGACTGCCCTGCACAGGGGCGTTCCAGAAAGAACTGCCATTAACTTCGATTCTGGCATATCCTAGGCCAGAAACTTCCGTCCCAGAGGCAGTGCCGGACGGCATAGCTGTAAACAATCCTAGGTAAGGTGTGAGCGTAGTTGCTAGAGCTTCCTGTCCTGTCAGATAGCTTAAAATCTCAGATGCGAAGAAGGGAGTGTTGCCAGCCATTAGGAAAAACTAACACAAATCAAACAAAAAACAATCATATGTTTTCTAATAGAATAAAATTTGATTTGATATAAAATGTTCTTACGATGTTAAGTAATGGTGTGACTATTAACTTCCCGGTAGTTATTAAGGCCCAGGCTTCTAAAGGTGGGCGATTTATTGAGGTTGAAGCCTCTAATGAGAATGTGGATCTTGAGGGGGATGTTATTCTACAGCAAGCCCTGCTAGACGCCGCACCGGGATTTCTAGCCTCCGGTCATCTTGACATTAACCACTACTCTGAGATTTTGCCTGATCGGGATAAATTTATCATTGGCAAGCCAATCAATGTTTTTAAGGGAGAGGGGACATCTACCATTGTCCAAGCCAAATTACGGCAATATGCCGTATTTGATCCAGAGAACAATGTTTCGGACTATGTTTGGCAGTGTCTAACCACTAAGCCGGACATTAAGTGGTATGCCTCAGTCTATGGTATCCCCCATGACAGAGAGGATTTCACCTATCAGCGCATTGACGATGAGACGGGCGCCACTAGATATGTCATTAAAGCTCTGGAGTGGAAATCTCTGGCACTTACCCAGCATCCTGTCAATAATACTCTCACAAAGTTTGCCAGAGTTATGAAATGCCAGGAGTTTATGGACATGCTAAAGAAGTCTGATGGGTTTGTTAATTTCCCCCAGAGACCGGCAACTCCAGACTATGTTGAGGAATCCATGGATGTTCAGGACATTGAGAGCCCTAATGACCTAGGACAAACGCACAACTGCAATCCAGAGTTTACCAAAATGTCACTTGGAGAATTATCGGCTGATGGAAATGCATGCGCTCACTGCGGCCATGAGTTATCTGGAAATGTTGATGGCGTGCTTCCTTGGTATCTTCACTTTTCTGTATGCCGAGGTTTGGACAACAACACCGCAGAAATCCTAGCCAGGGCTTGCGCGGATTGGGTGCGAGAGAACAAATTATAGATTCGTTTGGAGCGCCACCGACCTATCGAGCCCTATTGCTATTTCGACTAACTCTAATCAAAGATCCCCGCCTAAGAATTTCCCCTGGTAGTGTATCAGTTTGACTAAAAACTGACATTTCCGGCAACTTGCCCAGGGACCACTACGCCCCTGGCCCCTGACGTTACTCTTAGTCGGCGATAAGTAATATCTACCAGTCAGAAACATGAATGAATTCTACCAAATTCAGCGTCCCCTGTCAAGAAAAAATCAAACTGAGACACTCACCTCTATCTACACGCTCCAACAATCTTATTTTCAATTATTATTCTAATATACTCAGATTCAAAATCACATTCTTCTCCAAAGAAAATGATTCTTTTGCCCCATCTTTTTGATCGTTAACATATATTTGCACATTAATTCTAAGCCCTTCGTTGTTTCTTACGAAATTAGTTAAAAATGGATAGGGAAAAATTTTCTGAAAATCCTTTAATCCAATTTTGAAATAAACATCTTGAATTGTTTCTTCGGAAACAGGGGATTCCACCGAAGTTAAATGCTTGTTGTTCATTTTAATTTCCATTAAGAATTTTCTGCAAACGATTTTTCATCGTTGTTCCTATATTCATTTTCCGTTCTGCGGCAAGAGATAGTAAGGCAATAATTGCATCTGCAAGCATTTCCTCGGAGTAAGAGTCTCGAAATGCCTGCCTTGGCGATCCCGTTACAGCCCCAACTGTATCTTTGATTGTATTGATTTTACCGGCAAGTCCATCAAAATACTCCCAATATTCTTTGGCGATATGGCTGTCCATTGGTTTCTCCTATTAAGGGTGAGATGTAGCCCCCTCTAGGCAGAGCCATCCTTATACCTAGAGGGGGCGGTAGCCATCTAAAGGAAGCAGGGGGCGCTCCCCAAGCTTCCAAAGCGGAGTATATGAAATTCTCTCCCTAAAGTCAAGAGGGAAATTGGTGGCGCTTCAGTTTTGTTCCAGGTAGGTAAAAAGTTGTCGTTTGTTTGATTTTCCCACACTAACCGCCTTTCCCCTGTCCCGCGCGAGAGAATATTTCTAAGGTAGTGTATCAGTTTAATAGCAAACCGACATTTCCGGCAACTAGCCCAGGGACCACTACGCCCCTGGTTCCTGGCGTTACTCTTCAGTTTAAGAAGATGAATACTGTAAGTCAGGAACATGGCTGAATTATATTAAATCTTTATTCCTGTGTCAAGAAAAATCAAACTGGAACACTATAATTCCAATACACGCAACTTTGATCCAGATACACGCAACCTACTTTGCGCCTATACTATCTATATATATAAGAAATCCCCTAGGGGATTAATCCCTATTATATATAGGAAATCAAATTTGTCAACCCATTTTTAGATTAATTTTTTTTAACCTAAATCCATTTATTAACAAACTAACTTCGTCATTGTTTTCCACGTCCTAATTTTCCAAAACAATGTAGAAAGTCGAAGATACCACTTATATTAATAAAAATTAACCACCAATTCCCTTGACTTTAACCCATTCTCCTATATAATATGCCTGTGATTTTGTAGGCAGGAATCACAGAGGGTTTTGCGTGCCTTGAGGTTCCGTGTCATGAAAAGAAATCCAGTTATCCTAGCTCTAATAACCAACAGACAATTCCGGCCCAAGATTGTGGAGCTAAAGACAAAAAAGCTGCACAGAAACAGGAAGCACAAATCAATCTACAATATAATCAAAGAGCACATCAATGAATCGCAGTGACCTTTTCGCGCAAGCAGGGGAAATATTCATGTACTTTCAAAGTTTGATTTTCTTGACAAATCCACCTAAAATTCGTATATTTAAATCATGTTCCTAACCTACAAATATGTCTTGCTACCAACCAAAAGGCAGCGCCAGGAACTGGATGCTATCTGTGAGGAGCAGAGGCAGCTATACAATGGTGCGCTATGGGCGAGGAATTGGGCATATGAAAAAACTAAAAGGGTTTTAACGCTCTTTGACCAATGCAAGGAACTGGCAAAATGGAGGCAGAGTGATCAAGAGGCTAGTAGATTGTCATCTAATCTACAGAGATGGACTCTTCGTAGGCTAGATAACGCTTTCAAGGCATTCCTTAAGCGAGCTAAGAACAAATCAGATAGATGGGGCAAGCCTAGGTATAGAAGCTCAGAAAGATGGCATTCTTTTGGATTTGCTGAGTTTGCAGGCATTGCCCTAAAAAACAATAGAATAAAATTCAAAGGTTTGTCATCTTCTATTAGGGTACACTTTCATAGACCGTTTCCTAAGAACTCAGAAATTAAATCTTGTATATTCACCAAGATAGCTAATCATTGGTATATAGCATTTCAAGTTAAGGTTGATTCACCAGAAAAGTTAAGCGCCATTGAGAGTGCTATAGGCATTGATGTTGGGCTGAATAACTTCATATTCGGATCAGATGGAAGATGTGTGCCTAATCCACGGTTTGCCAGGAAGGCTGAGAGGAAGATAGCCGAGTGTAATAGAAAGTTAGCTAGATGTAAGAGGGGATCTAATAGGCGTAAGAAGGTTAAATTACAGCTAACCAAAGCTCATCTGGCGGTAAAGAACGCCCGCAGGACATTCTTACACCAATGGTCCAGAGCTTTGGTGGATAAATATGATTTGATTTGCCATGAGGATTTGAAGGTCGCTAATATGGCTAAGTCTAATATGGCTAAATCAATCTATGATGCAGGATGGGCAACCCTATTTCAATTCATAGCTTACAAGGCGGAGGGTGCTGGTAAGTATGTCAGGGTTGTTGATCCAAGGTTTACATCTCAGGAATGCCCTGGGTGCGGTGCGAGGAAAAGGAAATCTTTATCAGACAGGATTCATAGCTGTGAGTCCTGTGGGTTGAAGATGGACAGAGATCATGCCGCAGCCCAAGTCATACTGAGCAGGGGCGTAGTGGTCCCTGGGCAAGCTGCCGGAAATATCGGTTTGGTTTCAAACTGATGCACTACCACTACCCTCTATCTACAAAAGACAACCCTCTCCAAAAAATCTTCTTATACGCTCAAAATAGCGATGACCGGGAGTGCGACCCTTGGTATTTTGAATGCCTAGATACTTTTCTATCATTTGTTTCTTATCGCCAAAATGATGAAAGTATATACCCATACTGGTCAAAAGAAGTTGATCTTAACTCAATTGTAGAACTCATATTGAACACAGAAAAAAGATTTATTAAAGATATAATGTCATACTATATTAATAATAGAGAGAGTTTATGGGAATTTACTAAAAATTTCCCTTGGACAAAGAAGAACAATTTAATTGCAATATGTTTAGGACATGAAGAAAAACAAATTTTTATCAACGCAATGTTTGCACGTTCAGTAATGTTTTCATATTCCGGAAATGAACAGAAAAGTATTGAAGAATTTTTCGAATATATAGAAAAACTATCAAACTGCTCTTCATTTAATAAATATATTGTAAGTAAATATGAATTAAAGGTATAAACAAATGATCGTAAATGACACAACAGCAAAGATAAAAGAAATATTTAATTTTGCAGAGAAATCTGAATTTGAAGGTGGTGGTGAATTTGCCTTGGAATGCATTAATACCTTCTTGGCATTTGCGTCAGAAATCAAAAAAGACTACAGTTTTTACCCATATTGGGCAAAAACTGTAAGATTCGGGTTGATAACCCATTTATCATTGCTAATCGGAAAATTCGAGAAGTATTGTCTTATAACTGGACACATAGATTATATGGCTGATTTTTATACTTCGCATGGCGACGAGGTTTGGACCTTTGCCATGAGCCTATCTCTGGATGAAAGAATTGATTTGGTGGAACCATATTTTTCAAAATATCTGGAAGAAAAGATTAATTCTCATGGCAAGAATTATCTTTCTCATCTCGGTTCCTGCATGAGGCACCATAAATTTTATTATGAGTTCTTTCTGTCAGCCCCGCCAAATCTAGCATATCTATCCAGAATCCAATAGGAAGCCTATCAATCTTGGCTGACCAATAAGCCGCTCTTTTCTTCTTCCCATTGATATAATCCACTACAAAAGCGTGCCAGCCGCTTTTTTCCCACCCCTCAGCTACTGACCAATGGCTAATCTCAGAATAAAGATTTCTTACATTATCCCATGCCCGAAACTCCAGGTCACTCTCATGAGTTTTCTCTTTATCCCATCTTAAGTAAGCCTTAGTCCACTCTCTACAGATAAAGCAATCACACTCCCCAACCCCATAGACATCCCTATGATTAGTCGGAAGCTCTTCCGGATCACACTTAATTTGGAAAACCATAGGGCCAAGGAATTAAAAGTCCCTTGGCCCACAGCCATCTACCCACACAAAAACCGTTCAATCTCTAAAACCTCCTTTTCCTTAAATACCCCAGGCAGCCTTGGATGCAGAAAAACACACTCATCTCCCTCTCCAGATACCACCACAGGATTATAGCCCTTCTTCATACAGGCCAAGATAGCCGCCTTATCGGCACTCCTAACCAATTTACTCTTATCAAAAATATGCCTAGTCATATTCCCCCTACTAAGGGTAAACCCTGCATCATCCGCAATGAACTCAAAAACACGGCTTCCAAATTTTGAGACAGACGCACCTTTCTGTAGAAAATTCTTAAATTTTATCACGTCCTCAATATAGTTGCCACAATACATATTAATGCGCGCCGAAGCATACCCGCAATAAACTACATCCTTGACAAACGCCCCGACAGACTCAACCAATCTACGATCGGTAGAGGCCACAACCATGCCTACAGCGGCGTCTGCCATTCTAGGGGTCATACAAACCAATGAATTCCCCATTTGCCCAAGATCAACATTGCCCAAAACGATTCTGCCGCTCTGATTATGCACATCAAACACGCCAAACTGAACTCTATTATCTGCCCTGACAATTTTAGGAACGACAATCGCCCCCTTATATGCCCTAGCAAAGGAAGCCAAGACATCCAAGGTAATAGGGTCATCAATCATGATGCCGCCCTTAATTTTCACATAGACATCAGAATCCCCCGCCCCATCCTTCCACACCCTATCAACACTTTTACGGGTCATAGCATCAAGATATTTATCTCCACATTCCTCAATAATGACCTCAAAATTCCCCTTGGAAATCTTAGGAAGCAGAATAAAATCATTGACAAGATCAAACTCTGGATTATTAGCAGCATATTGCCGGAATGCAGTTTTCTTATCCTCCAAATCCGTCTCCATCACAGCAACAGGCCAAGGTATAAATTCAGGATTAAACCTCTGCCCAAGCTCCCACAGATCAGCCAAAGACCCAGGCAGCTTTCCGATATCCTTCTTCTTTACTACCCATCCATAAGCAAAATCCTCTGCAAACTTATTGTAAACCTCATCCCAATCCCGATGATTAGCCACCCCATAAGCACCGTCCATATGGCACAGAACTGGCCCGGTAACACCATGCCCTTTATCAAACATCTTAACCCGATCAAAATTAAGGCATTGCTTCTCCCCGAACGTCACATACTCATTATCCCCGATTTTATCCCAAGCCTCCCTATCCCCGAACTTAACCACATTCGGAGACTCTTGATTTGTGCTTGAATTTACGTGCATCCAGTCCATAATTTCAAGGAAAGGAAGTACTGGTCGGCGCTTAAACGAATTAAGCACACACTTCTTAATCCACTCAGCATCGACCTTCGGAGCATTCTCAAACTTACCACCCCTAAGCCCACAGAACGCCCGATACCCGCCGGCCAACCCAATCTTAAATCCCTTAGGAATTTCCCCTCGCCGCTCCCACTCAAACTTCTCGGGCACAAGATTGAACAGGACCGCCGGATAAGCAACCTCCTCCACAGGAACGATCCCCTTAGGATCATCCGCCTTATCCCATTCCACATAGAACCCCCTCCGATCATTAGAGGGGAATGTAATAGCATCAAACTCCCTATTATCCGGCACACTCTCAATAAACGTGTCATGCTCAACCACAAGAAGCCGAGCCTTATCCTTTCTAGCCTCTCTTACCGCCTCCCCAACATCCTTAAACACCTTATCAACCTTAAACCCAAAGGCCGACTCTAGTGCGCCTCCAACATAAATCTTCTTTTTGCCAGCCTTAACCGGCATGCCAACTCCCATTACCTCCGCAATCTCATCAATATGCTTATCCACCAAATAGTCTTGTGCCCAATCAAAAAGCTGATCCCGATATTTCTTCTTAGCCGTCTCTGTCAGAACAAACCATCGATCTAGGGCCGCCTTCCACTCATCCTCAGTTTTGGCATATGCAAACACCGGAACATCCAAATACTCCCCTACCGGAGAGGCAATAACTCCCTGCCGCGCCAGCCCCGCCTGAACCAACCTGAGATTAGACTTGCCCCTATTAAAAGGACAATCTTCCAGAGGAGCCAAAATCACATCCGCTCGCAGATCCGCAATAGCTTGAAGATATTTATCTGGACTTACCCACGGATAAACCCTAACATTTGCCTTCCTCTGAAACAAGTGATCCAAGCCGCCAAGAACCCTAAACTCTTTACAAGACCCCGCAATCCATTTCGAAATCAGCTTCAAATTAGTAGTATGAGAGTGTGACCCATACCACCCCACCACTCCCTCTTCGTGCGAAGAGGGAGTGGTGGGGTGGTTATGAAGATAGTTAGGCAGAATCCTAATATCCTTATCCGTATATTTCCGAACCCAATCCCCAACAGTTTTATTTGAAACCGTCACAAACTCAACCTCATTCAGGAACGCCCGCATAGTCTCATTCTGAATTTCTTTTGGCATAACCTCATCGAAATGCGGGCTATCTTCCGGCACATCGAACATAAGATCATCAAAATCCATGACAAACCGGGCCTTCCCCCTCAGAAACCGAATCCATTCAAGTTTCCGCTGCGAGAAATCTCTATTCAGCCGGACCAAATCACCCTTGAAATCGCTCTCTGTGCCCTCACATACATAGAGATTAATAGCCTTATGATCCTCAAGTGCCTTGCAAGGCACATAGTGTCTATGGTAAGTTACGCCGTTTGTCACATCGTGCGGAATGAACATAAGGAGAAGTTACCATGACATATCACTATAGTCAAGAAGAAAAAATGGAGTTACTAGAAAACTGCATTTATATTCTGTCAGATATTTATTTGTCTAACGGAAGAGAAATTAGTGTATCGCGTCAAGAACTCTCACACATGTTCTTTTTATCTGATAGGCTTTCCAACATATTTTCTTTAACATTCCGTCAATCTAGCCATGGATTTTTGTCTGAAGAATTAAATAATTTTCTTGACCGAGAGAAATTTGTTTTTGACCTAAGATACCCTATTGAAGGCGAGAACGACCAATTCTGGTTTGTTCTTAGCAAATCATTCAGAAAGATAATGAAGCGCCCTAAAATTACTCAACACATTAACGCCCTATCAACGATCATTGAAGGTTTCTGCTCTCCATTTGGATTAAAACTTCTGGCTGCAACTTTGCATTTTTCAAAGTCAATATCCAACAGCAAAGAAATAGAAAAATTAGAATATCTTATCAACAATAATTTCCCTCAGCAAAACAAATTTACAAAACATCACATAGAAAAGGCTTTGTTGAACTTAGAGCCAATACTCAGTTGTAGTTAGAATTATAGAACATATCTGAGTGCTATTTACTTTCTTGTATTCATTTGAATGAAGGATATATTTATGTCCGAAAAATGATACAAATATCTGACGGATTTTAGATAATGGTAGAAGGTAAAATCAAGCTATGTTAGTGCATAAGCTTGACGTAGCGCAATATATATTATAATATCAAAAGATGAAACTCTCTATCATTATCCCAACTATTTTAAGAGACCCGCAAAAAACCATAACTCTCTTAAACTCCCTACCACCACATGAAGTTATCCTAGTGGATAACCGAACCAGCCCCCAAGCCTCAGACTTCCCCGCCCACGTAAAACACATTCCATTCCCAACTCCATTCAGCTACTCAAAGGTTTGCAATGAAGGGGCAAAACACGCAACCGGAGATATATTACTATTCCTTAATGATGACATTGTTTTTGAGAAAGGGGCCATTGAAACACTCCTGTCCAACATGACTCCAGAAATTTCCATGCTCTCCTGCCAATGGAGGGACAGTAAATATGCCAGCTATAGCGCCTGCGTCTCGCTGCGCCTAGAAGGCTCTGGTGTCCAGGCCGTCCAATACACTGAATATCCTGATCTTCTTGGTGGCCCCTGTCTAATGATTTGGAAAAATATCTTTAATAAGATCGGGGGGTTTGATGAAGATTTCCATATAACCCACTCGGAAAACGTGCTGTCTTTGCAAGCCAGCAAATTTGGTCCCCTCCGCGTAATACCTGATGTATTATTTGTGCATGATGAGCGGACCTCGCGCGGCCCACTTGATGACCCCAAAGACACAGAGATATTTTTCAAAAAATACTCCAGGGAAATCCTAAAAAGTTCAAAAATATCATCATCTGTTGATATCTACCGCTCAACCACAGTTAAGGCAGACAAACTCCTCCTTATCAAGCCTGATCATATCGGGGACATGGCTATGTTCATGAGCTTACTGCCTCACATCACCGCAAAATATCCGAACTCTGAAATCCATATAGCCGCCAACAACACAGGAATCAAAATGCTACAGGAAAGCTACTGGCCTCCCTCTCGCCTTCACAAACTCAACATTCTTTCAGATGGAGGAGTAGCATCCTCCCCATTACCAGTCAACCCGATGGAAATAGTAAACTTAAACTCACAGAAATTTGATTTTGCTCTCTATTTCCGCAATGACTACCTAAACTTCACCCATTTCCTAGAATTCCCACTGCACAGAATGCAATCTGAATCAACCTATAGCAATATGTTTTTATTTCTTGTGGAAGCCCCGCACCCCGGCGGGGGGCTTCCACAAGAAATAAAAACTATAGTAGTTTCAGATTTATGTTCCCACCCAATCAAATCCTATCCTAGGATGCAAGACCTAGTTTCAAGCCTTCTCAAGTTCGGTTTTAACATAGTGATTGGCGGCGAGGGTAAGCTATCCAAAGAATTTCCTACCCTAGAGACCATATCAGCCCCCACGGTTACCCAATATGCCAGAGAAGTAATCTCCATAGCTGATCTCTACATAGGCTATGACACTGGCCCCACACACATGGTTGCCCTAGAATCCAATGGTGACATGCCTATCCTCCAAATTTTCTCTGGCCTAGTTCTCAAAAAAGACTATTGTGCCCGCGCCAAAAACCTGATAGCCTTATCCCACAAAGTTCCGTGTTCCCCATGCCGAAACCTACAATGCCAAAACAACCAATCATGCTTATCCAATCTTTCCGTTAGTGATATTTTGTCGGCAATAGGAGAGTTTCTGTAGTGGAAGAAATTAGGAAAATTGCAGTCTTATGTAGCAAGACTCCACCACGTTTCCAGTCATCCATATCTCGCCTCAAGCTATATTTGACATCCTCCCGGCCCTGAAGGGCCGGGATTCCTGAGCCTCACGACACAGGTTCCTGTTTCATCGAGGACTGCCCAACGTGCCGAAGCACACCAGGACTTACACCCTCTCCGCAGGCGATCACCGAGAGTCCCTCGGCGAGTATGTTCCGGGCCGCGTTCACGTCCCGGTCGTGGCTGCTGCCACAGTCCGAGCATTCCCACTCGCGATCGGAGAGGGAAAGGATATGGCCGGTCGTGCCGCACGCGCTGCATGTCTTGGTGGACGGAAACCATCGGTCCACCTTGACCAGCGTGCGGCCGTACCAGACGGCTTTGTAGGCGAGCATCCGCACCAGTTCTCCCCATGCGGCATCGCTGATGGACCGCGAATGCCGCTTGGCCTTCATCATGCCTTTGATGGAGAGGTCTTCGACGACGATCACTTGGTTTTCGTTGACCAGCCGCCGGGAGAGCTTGTGCAGGTGATCCTGCCGCGCATCGCGCACGGCGGAACAGGCGCGGGCCACCTTAACGCGGGCCTTGGCGCGGTTCTTCGATCCTTTCGTCTTGCGGGCAAGTCGCCTCTGCAATCTAGCAAGTCTCTTCTGACGTGCCGCCAGATGGCGGGGATTCTCGATCTTCTCCCCGGTGGAGAGCGTAGCCAGCGTCGTCAGGCCGAGGTCGATCCCGACCGAATTGCCGCCGGTCAATTCCTGGGTCGTCACCAGCACGCGGCAGGCGACGAACCAGCGGTTGTCCGGCTCGCGAATCACCGTGACGGTGGTGGGCTGCGTCGGCAGTGGGCGCGACCAGACGACATCCAGAGGCTCGGTCATCTTCGCCAGTTTCAGTACGCCGTCGCGGTAGTTGAAGCCGCTCTTGGTAAACTCGGCGGACTGCCTGCCGTCTTTGCGGCGAAAGCCAGGATAGCGTGCCGTCTTGCGGAAGAAGTTGCGATAGGCGCCGTCAAGATGGCGGAGCGCCTGTTGCAAAGGCACGCTGGACACGTCGTTCAACCACGACAGCGCGGGGTCTTTTTTCCACTTCGTCAGCAGCGCGCTGGTTTCGATGAAGCCGCACTTCTCTTTGCGGCCAGCCCAGGCTTCTTCGCGGGCGGCGCGGGCGCGGTTGTACACGACGCGCACACATCCAAACGTCCGGTTCAACAGGCTGGCCTGTTCCGGGGTGGGGTAGAACCTGAAACGAAAAGCGGCTTCGGAGATCATTTCTGCTTTTATGTAGGGCTTCTTAGCCGTATAGTCAACACCGCAACGAACAGAAGGGCGCGGCTCATCCCAGGCATGAATGCCTGGGTTTCCGCCGCGAGGCCACGATGAATCTGTTAAGAAAAATCAAAATGAGGCTCGACCAAAAGAGCGCAAGTTACTCTTGATGCCATAAACCAAACTTTATGCTACATACCATATTCTGATTGATATGCTCTCCACAATAATATATATTACTAATAATGAGCAAAACACCCAATCTAATATCTTACTATAATATCATAAGCAGGAGTGCGGGCTATCAGCTTCCACCGCATCTTATTCCTGTAGCTTTAGCCCTAGAAGACTCCAGAATAGACAAACTTCAAGTTATTGTTAGTCCAGGCGCCGGTAAATCACAATTAATTAGTATTATTTATCCTACCTGGCTTCTCGGGAATGATCCGTCCAAAACCATTATTGGGATCAGCGCAGCCTCTGACCTGATGACAGGATTTGTCGGATCTGCTATGAAAATCATAGAATTCGATAATAACTTCAGAGTATTATTTCCGCACGTCCAGCCCGACAAAAACGCAGGCTGGTCATCAGAGCGAGGCTTTAATGTTACTGGCAAACCGTCTCAGCTTCCAGATGCATCCTACCTAGGGGTTGGCATAAACAGCAATGCCATTGAGGGCAAACACTGTAAGGTCATGATTTTAGATGACGTGCACTCAAAAGAAAATGCCTCCACATCCGCTGCATGCCGAGCAGTCATAGATCGCTACCATATGACCTTGATGGGCCGCGCAGACCCTGGAGGTTGCCGCTACATAGTGGTAGGCCGGCGCTGGCTAGTAGATGACTTGTATGGCTACCTAGAACGTGATGGAGAGTGGACCACTTTAACCCTTCCTGCAGAGCGCCCTAGAAGCAAAGACCTATGGTGGGATGTTTCTGTTCCTGAAAACAAGGTAAACATCTTCACAGAGGGCATGGGCCAAGAAGTCGTGTCAGACATCCCCGGCCACAGAAAATTCAAAATATTCTATGGTAAGGAAGAAGATGGCTTCTTTTGGCCCAACAACATCCAAAAGAAAACAGAATACTACTCAAATAAGCGCTCAAACCCTTATATTGCCAAAACAGTTTATCAATGCTCTCCCGCCTCAAGCGAGCAGATGGTTTTTAAGCCTGAAGACATAAGCCTAACCCACATTCCACCCACTATCGATGAGAACACCACCATAGTATCAGCCTGGGACACCGCGAACTCAAGAAACACAGACTCGTCATTTAGTGCCGGCATTGTAGCCATTCTCAAGCCATGCCAGAAATGGCATAGATCGAATGAAAGCCTCTATGGAGAATGTGATCTTCACATGGATGTAACAATAGTAGATGTTTTCCGTGAGAAATTTGAGTTTGACAAGCTCTATGATGCTATCCGCGAATCCCACACCAAATGGAAAACAGATAAGGTAATCATTGAGGACAGAAGCTCTGGCTCAAACCTAGCCAATGTTCTCCCTAACGTAGGGGTGCCCATTGAGCGTGTAAAGGCCACTGTTTCCAAGAGAGCGAGAGCCGTGCAAGCCATCGGCGGCAATGTTGCTTCTACCCAAGGCTGGTTTCAGATGGGCCGGGTTAACATCCTAGCCAACCAACCATGGACAAATTCTCTAGTAGAAGAACTGCTATCATTTGATGGAACCGGCGTTTCAGACCAAGTGGATGCTCTAGTCCATCTAGTGAATTATGCCATCAGTATAACGAACCGTGGTGAAGTGCCCTTAGTCAAAGAGCCAGAGACAAAGGTCGAGCCACTTTCACCAGTAACAAACTTTCTACCTGCCACCGACAATATAAGTAAAGCCGAATATATCCGTAATACCTTCGGAAGCGCCAGAGTTTGCGGAACATGCTCTCATTTCTCTGAAAACCACTGCTCTCTCAGAAAAATTGCCTGTCATATGTTCTATTCATGCCCAGATTATTCTGGTGTGGAGATATACTGATAGGGTGTCAGGGATTGTAGCATTACTTACAGTGGGCTATAATTTTTGAAATTAAGGAACGGAATAAAGGCTTGGGTGGTGAAGGGAGACTATGTAGAAGAATCTCTGTTCCTGGAATCAGCGCAATAGCTTTTTTAACTAACTCGAAGCTGTCCGTGTAATCTCCTGGACTGTCAGGCCACCAGTAATCCAAAGCTTCTTCTGGAGTGAAATTGTGCCATCCTCCTCTTACGCTATTGCGTAACAAGTCTGCCCAGAAAGACTTGCCTCGGGAATCGTTCCCAACGTAGCCTATCCAATCTGGTATGTGGGCATAACCATGAAGGCTGGCGTCACCTCTGATCCTTTTAAGGGATGGAAGTGGGCAGCAATAACGCCCGAGATCAGGGGCTCTTCCGATATATTCTAGGGAGGGTAACGGATTTTTGTATCCTATTAGATAGATACTGCCTCTGACTTTCTTAAGAGAAGGCATATGGTGCGCATACCCGCTCAGAATAGCCATGCCACCGATTTCAACTAATGATGTTAACGAATGTTCATAATCTCGCAGATAAGCGTCGTAGCTAATATATTTAAGTGATGGCAGTGGATGTTCGTAGCCACTTAAATTGGCGACGCTGTCTATGCGGATTACGCGCTCCGCTGTTTCAGAGTCACGCGGAAGCTTGGGGAGAACTTCTCCGTTATCCAAAATTACAGACATGCTGGAATTATACAAACCTCTGGATATTTGTCAACAAAAATAAAAATTGGACACTGCTAAAAAAACTAACTAACTTGCTTTTGCTTGGGAAAGGTGATAAATTCTTGTTAAATGGCAATTAACTATATTGACCCCGAGAACTCTGGACTGCCCTCTCTTGAAGCCTTTGGCATGCTTCACCCGGAGCGTGCTATAACCCTAGATAGTTATGTCGCATCACTAGATCAACTTCTGTCAGATGAGGAGATTATAAAGTCCCGTATCAGTTTAATCAAGAAGAACAAAATGGGGCCGATGAATCTCTCTCAGAGCTTTCTTGACCACCCGCCCAATATCTTCAATTATGCAAATATCTCTGTAGTCCCTGAGAAATCGCTCTCCGAGATTATGCCGAAGCCCGGCCTTCCCTTTGAGACCATTGAGCGCTGGGCTCAAGTCAATCTAGCCCCCATTATTCTCATTAACACCCGCGTAGATGATATCCTAAGATACTCTCAATATAGCGATCAGTCATGGAAGCCAGGGTGGCGTATAGTCCTAGAAAACGAAGCCTTGGCCCCTAGCGATCAGGAAAAAGAGGAGATTGAGCTTGCCAAGAGGTTCATTCACCACTCAAATATCTACACCACCAATGGCGATTCCATCACCATGTATGAAAAGAATCTTCTATATTTTCCTGAATTTCTTGCCAGAATTACCCGAGATAGCCTGACCTATGACGGCATATCCATTTGGACTCAGAGAAACGAGAACAACATGATTGAGGCTTATGCTCCGTTTCCCACTAGCATGATTAGGCTTGTGCGAGATGGAGTATTTGAGGGGGAAGAGGATGTTGTAGCAGTTGCTTGTAATCCAACAGGAGAAGTGGTCAATACATTTAAGCGTAACCAATTTATCTGGTATGTTAGGAACCCGCAAAACTCGCCCAATGCCTTCAACTATGGCATGTCCGAAATCGAGTATGGATCACGGCTAATTGACTCATTCCAGCAAGCCTTCCAATTAAATGCCTCTACTTTTACCGCGAATGCCACACCATATGGGATGCTAGTTCTAAAAGGTCTGGTTGGCGCGAACAGAAACCTAACAGATATCTTGGCTCGCGAATGGATGAATGCCAAGCGTGGCCTAAGCAAGGGTTGGGCGCTCCCTCTAGTAAGTCTTCCCAAGGAAGCTGAAATCGAAGTGCTAGACATGAGTGGTATCAAGGGATCAGAAGCCAGATATCAAGATCACATGAATATGTCTTTTTCCCTGTTCTGCGCGCTCTACCGGATGCCAGCCTCCAGATTCGGATTTAGAGCCAGCGGTAATGGTCCTGTCCCAAAATCCCTAGACCCCAAAGAAGACTCCCTAGACACCGAGGATACTGGCCGCATTGTTCTACTAGGCCATCTCCAAACCTTAATAGACAAATACATTATTAAAGCGAACTGGCCTAACCTTAAATTCCAATTCTGCGGAATCTCGCCTAAGGAGGATGCTCGCGAGTTCCAGACCCGTGAGAATGCTAAAACATGGGGCGAGCGTCGGAAATCTGTTGACATGCCGCCCCTTGCCAGCCTAGAAATATCAGAGGAACTAAAGCCTCTCGCTGAGATCCTAGACCTTATGCCTGTTGATCCAGGACTAACCGGGGCCTTCCAATCCCTAGCTTCCATTTATTTAGGAGGTAAACTAAATGCAAAGAAAGAAAATGCCACATTCCATTCCCCTCGTGATCCGGCAGAAGCAATAGAGCATGGTGCCCCCCCCGAAATCCGCAGAACAGGAGACTAAGGTAGTGTATCAGTTTGACCCCAAACCGATGTTTTCGGCAACTAGCCCAGGGACCACTACGCCCCTGCTCAAGATTACCTTAGCTGCGGCATGATCTCTGTCCATCTCTAACCCACAGGATTCACAGTTATGAATCCTATCTGCAAGAGACTTCCTTCTAATCATCCCACATCCAGGGCACTCCTGAGACGTAAACCTTGAATCAACAACCCTTACATACTTACCGGCACCTTCCGCCTTGTAAGCAATATATCTAAAGAATGTTGCCCATCCTGCGTCGTAGATAGACTTTGCCATGTTTGACTTAGCCATATTAGCTATCTTCAAATCCTCGTGGCAAATTAGATCATACTTATCTACCAAAGCTCTGGACCATTGGTGAAGAAATGTTTTCCGAGCGTTCTTTACCGCCAGGTGTGCTTTGGTTAGCTGCAATTTAACCTTCTTGCGCCTCTTGGATCCTCTTTTACATCTAGCCAATCTCCTATTACACTCGGCCACCTTTTTCTCGGCTTTCCTGGCAAACCGTGGATTGGGCACACAGCTTCCATCTGATCCGAATATGAAGTTATTTAGACCCACATCAATGCCTATAGCTTTATCAATTCTACTTAACTTTTCAAGATTTAGGAAATTTTCTATCGGTTTTGCTCCATGCTGCAGAGGATAATCAGAACAAAGTCAAACTCTTAAACTGCAATAATGCAAAATATTTTATGAATCTATTGTCTAAAAAATACAAAGAATTTATAAATCCAGAAAAGCACCATTTGTTCCTTAACACTCATAACGAGAGACTGTTTTTCCGTGTCATTGAAAATGACCGTCACATAGAAATTTCTACAATCATCAACAAATACCTTGACCCAGCAGTTACCACAAGGGTATAATGTATTGGCTAAAACACACAGGAGACGGATTACATGAGTAGCGCCAAAAACTGCTATATCTTTGATATAGATGGGACTCTTGCGGATTGCACCCACCGCCTCCACCATGTTCAGGGCAAAAAGAGGGACTACGACAGCTTCTATGCTGACATGTCCAAGGACGCCCCCATAAAAGCCACAATTGATCTTACACATGCTCTCGGATCTCCAGAGACAGATATCCTGATCGTATCTGGCAGGCCATCTAATTATATGTACGAAACAATTAAATGGTTAAACAGTAACGGAGTTTTATACAACAGAACATTTTTTAGACAGGCTGGAGATTTTAGGGCCGATCACATTGTCAAAAAGGAAATTTTAGATCATATTTTGAAGGAAGGTTACAATATATTAGCCGTTTTTGATGATCGTCCATCAGTAGTGAAAATGTGGAGAGAAAACGGGTTGACTTGTCTCCAGAATGAATGGCATGGAGAAGTAATTGTTCCTGATAATATGACTACTCTTGCAATTATGGTTGGCCCAACTTGTGCAGGAAAATCAACATATGTAAAAAATAATCCCAAATTTGATAATTTTGCAGCGATTTCTTCTGACGATCTAAGGACAAAGATTTGTGGGAGTGCTTTAGATCAAACCAAGAACGATGAAGTTTTTAAGCTTGCCCATAAATTAATTAGGCTTTACTTGGAGAGTGGGGTTAATGTGGTATTTGACGCGACCAATATCAGAAATAAAGATCGGCTTGCTGTTGTCAATTGTGCGCCCCATACCACACAAGTCGAATATCACGTAATCAACAGGCCAATGGAAGAGAAATACAGAGATGGTGGTTGGCGCAATGATTTGGGGTTTGATATAATCGCCAAACATGAGCAGACCTTTAAGAGCAATTTGAAGAATATACTTTCTGGAGATTCTTTGGGTTATATCAAAGTTTATGCGTTTGGAGATCTATAATGACCCTCCATATTTCAAGATCAGTCCCAGATCTAAAACAAAGACTAGATGAAGAATTAGAAAAAGGCAATGTTATAAGGTTACAAAATGGCGATCTAAGTCTTTATTGCTATAGCAAGCAGTGCGTCTTTGATCGAAGCTGGAATGATGTAACAATTTCTGCTAGAGGAATTATTTTAGATTCACATGGCGAAATTGTGGCGACTCCATTCCCTAAATTTTTCAATTTCGGTGAAATGGGCCAGAGATGGCCTGATGAGCCATTCAAGGTTTATGAAAAGCTTGACGGATCTTTGATAATTGCCTTTTGGCATGATGGTGAGTGGAAAACAGCTACCAAAGCCTCATTCAATTCCGATCAGGCAAAATGGGCCAAGGCAAAGCTTAAAGATTTAGGGCAATACCTTGTGCCCGGCATCACCTATCTGTTTGAGGCTATTTACAAGGAGAATAGGATTGTAGTAAATTATGATTTTGAAGATTTAGTGCTGCTTGGAGCTTACGAAGCTAGTGGCGCGGAGGTGCCATTTTTAGAGTTGTCTTGGTTTTACAAAAAGCTTGGGTTCCGGTGCGCAAGAACAGTAGCAGTATCATCATTTACCGACCTTATGGATTGGGCCAAAGAACTGCCAATCAGCGAGGAGGGATGGGTTGTTCGGTTTCAGTCTGGGCTCAGACTGAAGGTAAAGGGCGAAGAATATAAGCGGGTTCACAACCTAGTTTCTAATCTTACCCCCCTCGCCATTTGGGATGTTCTAAAAAGTGGCGGAGACATTAACAACGTAAGAAAAGACTTGCCTGAGGAATTTATTGATGATTTCGATACAATGGTCAATACATTAATTAGCAGAGTCGAGTCAGTAAAGAGAGAAGTATATAAAAAGCACGAAGAATACAAAAATTACACTGACAAGGAAATTGGTTTGTCACAAGATGACTTTGGCCCCCTTGGCAAGTCCGGCCTTTTCTTGATTAGAAAAGGCAAGGAACCTTCTTTAGAAAACTTGATTTGGGAGAAGGTAAGGCCGATAGCAAATAAAATGGACTAGCAAAATGGCGATAAACTTCAAATCGATTTTCTCAATGTGCGAGAAACGCGCGCATTTGAACCGCCCGGTCACTTTTTCTGAGTCGTTTTTGCGTTTTGCATCATACGCAGAAAATAATGATTCAATTTTCCCTTATTGGAAAAAATTTAGTGAGAGGGATAAATTTACTTTTATAGATGATTGTCTTATGAATGCTGGGAAAGTTAAAGAAAGAAATTACATAATTGATCACAAAAAGGAGTTTTGGTCTTATTTAATCGATAATACTGAATTTTCCAGAAAGGATTATTTGGATAGAGACGAAAATTATTATATACCAGGGTTTTCTGCCTGTTGTTTTGGCGTGTTGGGGAAATTAAAACTCAGGAATGATAAATTTCCATGGGGCTATGAGAAATTTGTTTTTGATGTTTCGTCGTGTGAGACCGTCAAGGATTATTTCACCATTTTTTGTGACAAACTGGATAGTTTGTTTCCAAAATGGGAAGGGATTTTTGTCAAATACATTGATAAGGAAATAACTAAAACTAATTTGCCTATAATTAAAAAATCTATATTCAAAGCTGTTGATAAGCTGATTATTAGTAAATAACTTATGGATTTCAAGCGAATTTTTGCAGAGGCAGAGCGTTGTCATTTGGAGGGCAAATCTGCATCCTTCAATGAATCGTTCTTAAATTTTGCGTCTTATGCTGAAGGCGATCAGTCCATTTGTCCTTATTGGAGAGTTTTAAATGAGTTAGAAAAATTCTTTTTTATTGATGAGTGTTTTAGCAATGAAATATATTCCGAGGAGAGAGAGTATATTTTAGATCATAAAAAAGAATTTTGGATTTATTTGAATAATAATACAGAATTTTCATGTCTGAATTTCTCTTCAAATATTCACTACTATATGTCATCATTTAGCATTTATTCTATGTTGTTACTGTCCAATAGAAATATAATCCCAAGAGATTATTCAGCTAGTGAATTCGTCCTTACGCTTTCCAAGTGCGAAGAGGCTAAGATTTATTTTAATTATCTTTTGCATAAACTCATTATACTCACTCGTGGATGCGGGAGTATGAATTTCCCGTTGTTTTATGCTGAAGTTAAAGAAAGAGATTTGCCGGTTATCCAGGCAGCCATAATAGATAAGATTGATAAACTCATAGGAAGGGGTTAATAGGATGGATTTAGAATCAATATTTGGGTATGCCAAGGCTGTGCATAAATTGGGAAGTCCAGTCACATTTTCGGAATCTTTTTTAAGTTTCGCATCTTATGCGGAACAAGATGATTCGCTTTATCCCTATTGGCGCATGTTTAACGAAGAAGACAAATTTACCTTTATCGATTTTTGCTTTACTCATGGAAATGATTATGTGTTTTGCGATTATATAGCCCGCCACAAAGAATGTTTTTGGGCGTATATGTCGGAAAATTCGGAGTTCTCCCTCCCAGGAAGAAAGGGTGGGTTTAATACTTACTATACATTAGAAAATTTTAGATCTTATTATATTCCCAAATTTACAGTTTGTTCAATAGCATTTCTTGGGGGTCTAAAATTACGTTTTTCTGATGATGAGGGAGATAAGGAAAGTTTTATCCGAAGTATTGTTAGATGCGATAATTCCAAGAATTACTTCAATCTTGTTTTTGATCATTTTGAGGGTCATCTTAATAAAAGCAGTGCGATTTGTTTTGAAATGTCTGTCGGAGAGATTAATATTGATATTTTATCATGTTTACGGAAAACAATTATGCAAAGAATATCTGAACTGTCAGGTTAAGGTAAGATTGATTTACTGGTTATCGGAAAGCCATAATATAGAGAATTGATAAACTTATAGAGTTAGGTGAATAGTATGAATTTTCAAAAAATGTTAGAAAACGCTAAAACGCGGCATGTATTAGGAAAGCCAATTACATTTACTGAATCATTCCTGAGATTTGTCTCTTATGTGGAGAAAGACGATTCTCTTTACCCATATTGGAAAGTGTTTAAGGAAGAAGATAAATTTAAGTTTATAGACTTTTGCTTTGAGGATGAAGATAAGTATGTGTTGATTGATTACATAGATCAACACAGAGAAGGTCTATGGTCGTATATGGCGGAAAATTCGGAATTTTCTTTTTTAGACAAGGATAGGATGCATTATAGTTATTATTCTTTGTCGGGGGTAGAATGTTATTATATTCCCAAATTTACTGTTTGTTCTATATATTTGCTAGGTCGCTTGGAAAACCGTTATGCTAAAGAACTATTTGTCAATGAAAGGTTTATTATGAATGTCACTCGATGTGAGGGAGCTATGAATTATTTCAATACAGTTTTTGATAAGCTTGATAGCCATAGAGGCAGATACAAGGGAATTTGTTTTAGTCCGTTTTTCGATATACTGGAAATAAATAGCTTGCCAATCATACGTCAATCAATTATGCAAAAAATATCAGAACTGTCAAATTATGGAGTCCATAGAGAGTATATCCTTGACATACTAGGCAGTTATTGATAGTATGTTGGGGTGAGAATGGTAAGAGATTTTCAACGGAGGGCAATGTGAAGTCTATTCTAGATGAACTGAAGGCTAGTTTTGCCAATACAAGGCAGGATACTTTGTCTTTACAGGAATATGTGGATGGTCTAGAATCTACACCTGAGTTTCATGCAACCATTGCAGAGAGGCTTTTGAAGGCCATTGGTGAGCCTCGTATCTTTGATACGTCTAAGGATGAGAGGATGGGGCGAATCTTCCTTAATAAGACAATCAAGGTCTATGATTCATTTAAGGATTTCTATGGCATTGAAGATGTTATTGAACGGATCGTTAACTTCCTGACATATGCCAGTCAGGGCCTTGAAGAGAGAAAGCAAATTCTCTATCTTTTGGGGCCGGTCGGCGGCGGCAAATCCTCTCTTGCAGAATATGTTAAGATTCTGGCTGAGAAAGAGCCTATCTATGTTTTAGCGACTGATAAAGAAATCTCGCCTATCTTTGAATCCCCCCTCGGCCTCTTCTATTCTCCAGAGTATCGGGAGAGATTGCCAATCCCATCCCGGAAAGTGCCATCTTTTTGTTCGCCGTGGGCCGCAAAAAGACTTCATGAGTTTGGTGGTGATATCCACAAGTTTAAGGTAGTTAAGCTATATCCATCTCGGTTGGCCCAGATTTGCGTGGCAAAGACCGAGCCCGGGGACGAGAACAACCAAGATATTTCTTCTCTAGTAGGAAAGATTGATGTCAGAAAGCTTGAGCGATTCCCCCAGCATGATGTGGATGCCTATGGGTTCTCTGGGGCACTAAATCGGACCACTCAAGGGGTCATGGAATTTGTGGAGATGTTTAAGGCTCCGATTAAGATGCTGCATCCTCTGCTTACTGCTACACAAGAGGGTAATTATGTAGGCACGGAGAATATCGGGGCTATTCCGTTCCAGGGGCTTATTCTTAGTCATTCAAACATTGCCGAGTTCTCACTTTTTAGAAATAACAAGAATAATGAGGCATTTCTTGATCGCATGTGCGTGATTAAGGTTCCGTATTGCCTGCGTGCCACAGAGGAAGAAAAGATTTATGAAAAGCTGATTAAGAATAGTGATCTTAGGAATGCTACTTGCGCGCCCAAGACGTTAAGGATGCTTGCTGAGTTTGCGGTTTTAAGCCGCCTCGCCCCTCCGGATGGTCAATCCTCAGTTTATTCCAAGATGGAGGTTTATGACGGGAAATCTATTAAAGATATTGATTTGAAGGCTAAGTCAATTTTGGAGTATAAGGAAAGTGCTCCTCAAGACGAGGGTATGGATGGGGTATCAACTCGGTTTGCCTTTAAGATTCTTTCTGATACTTTCAATTTTGATCCAAAGGAGATTGCGGCAGACCCTGTTCACCTGATGACTGTGGTGGAAAACCACATTGAAAGAAGTGATTTGCCGGAGTCTAGGCGGAAAGAGCTTACAGTCCTTCTTAAGGATCAGCTTGCTCATAAGTATGCAGAGTTTATTGGTCACGAGATTCAGAGAGCATATCTGGAATCTTATAAGGATTATGGGCAGAACATTTTTGATAAGTATGTGGACTATGCGGACGCTTGGATTGAGGACCAGGACTATAAAGACCCTGATACAGGTCAGCTTGTCAACAGGGCGGCCCTTGATGCAGAGCTAAGCAAGATCGAGAAGATTGCTGAGATTGTTAACCCCAAGGACTTTAGGAATGAGGTAGTCAAGTTTGTTCTGAGATATCGGTCGGCAAATGATGGGAAAAACCCAAGCTGGGATTCCTATAAGAAGATGGCTGATGTTATTGAGAAAAGGATGTTCTCTAGCATTCAGGACTTGCTGCCGGTTATTAGCTTCGGCACTAAGAAGGATTCCCAGACTGAGAGCAAGCATGTGGAGTTTGTCAAGAGAATGGTTGCGCGGGGCTATACGGAAAATCAAGTGAGAAGGCTTATTGATTGGTATAGCCGGGTGACATTCGCGGCCTAGTATGTCGCTTATTATCGACAAGAGATTGAATGGGCGTGATAAGAACCTGGGGAATAGGCAGAGGCTGCTTAGGAAGCTCTCTGAGAAAATCAAGGGGAAATTCAAGAAAAAGGAGATAGGAGAAGGAATAGATAAGAATGTCTCCACGGATTCTTTGGAGGAGAACCCCATTTATGCTGATTACAAGTCCTTAGATAGTATCCATATTAATAATGACAGATTTGAGAATGGTGATCGGATCCCTCTGCCAGAGGGGCCTTCTGGAGAAGCTGGGGGTCCCTCTCTCGGTGAGGGGGATATCCTGCTTTCTACTCAGGAATATCTGAATATCGTTCTTGATAATTTTAGGCTTCCTAGAATTGAGCCGAATGGAGGCCCTGAGAGCAAGACACGATATAGGAATGGCGGCATCACTACTAGCGGTCCTATGTCTAGGCTGCATCTTATTAGGACTATGCAGGCAAGTCTTGGAAGGAGACTGGCCCTTGGCAGGCCAATGATAGATGAGCCAGAGACGGAGGAGAATGAAAGAAAAAGGAAGGCAATCCCCTTCCTAGATGATATTGATTTGCGATTTAGAAGCCGGATTAAGTATTTCGAGCCGTCCTATAGTGCGGTTATGTTTTGCCTTATGGATGTTTCAGGATCTATGGATGAAGCCAAAGTTTCGACATCGAAATATTTCTTCTGGATTCTTTGGTATATGCTGAAGCAGAAATACAATAAGGTTTCTCTGGTGTTTATTCGGCACACGGATAGGGCTGAGGTCGTAACACAGGAGCAGTTCTTTGGAGAGCATAAGAATGGTGGAACGGCAGCATCCTCGGCTCTAGCCGAAGTTCTAAGGGTATATAAGAGTGGAGATTATTCTGGCTCTAATATTTATATAGCAGAGACCAGTGATGGCGAGAATTACGGGGCAGATAATGATTTGTATTTGAAGTATTTGTCAGAGATTTTGACATTTACTAGATTTTTTGCCTATCTTCAGGTTAATAGTTTTAGTTTTAGTTCTGTTGGGGCCGGCGATACTATGTATGATTTTCTTAGAAGCTATGAGACAGAAAATTTTTCGGCATACGAGATTGAGCCGGAAATGGGGAATGTGCTGGATGCAATAACGCATTTCTTTGGTGGATCATGAAGAAGATTGGCGGCAACCAGGACTGGAATTTCGATCTACTCCGGGATGTTCTCAAGATAGTAGAGGATATCGCGGCAGAGATAGGTCTTGATATTTACCCTAATGTTCTTGAGGTTGTGACCGCCGAACAGATGCTGGATTCTTACTGCTCAATCGGCCTTCCGATCATCTATAATCATTGGTCATTCGGGAAAAGATTTGAGCAGGAATACAAGAGATATAAGGCTACAGGGGCTTTGGCCTATGAGCTAGTGATTAACTCTAATCCGTGCATTTCCTACCTTATGGAAAACAATTCTGCGATTATGCAGACTATGGTTATCGCCCATGCCTGCGTGGGACACAATTTCTTTTTTAAGAATAATGCTTCTTTTTTAGAATGGACTAAGGCTGACTACATATTGGAGTATATGCACTTTGCTAGAAATTACATTAAGAAATGTGAGGATAGGTATGGGGGCAAGGTAGAAGATTTCTTGGATATCTTGCATGTCCTTAAGCCCTTTGCCGTTGATAAATACCCTAGAGTAGAGAGGGGAAAAACTGAGAAGCCAATAATGCCATATTATCCACTCTTTCTACCGGAGCGTGGCTATGAAAAGATTGATCGCAGTCATGAAGCATGGAAAGAGGAGGAGAACTTATTTTATTTCATTAGGAAGAATTCAGTTGTTTTGGAGGATTGGCAGAAGGAGATTATGAGGATATTGGGAGTAATTGAGCAGTATTTTTATCCTCAAGTCCAAACCAAGATTATGAATGAGGGGTGCGCGACCACAGTTCACTATGAGTTTATGAATATGATGTATGATCGTGGATATATAGATGAAGGGGGTATGTTAGAGTTTATTGAGCATCACTCTTCTGTAATTGCCAATCCGCCGCGTTATGTTAGGGCCAATCTGAACCCCTACGCTCTGGGATTTAATGTTTGCCAAGACATTAAATCCCAGAGCGGTTGGGGTGGGCTGAAGTTTGCCTGGAAGAATTTTAGAGATGATAGTTTTTTGCAGCAGTATTTGAGTGAGAGGGTTGTTAAGGATATGAAAATGATGTCGATTTACATGGATGAGAATTTGCCCTATTATGAAGTTAGGGGAACGGCGAGAGACTTTGACGAGATTAGGGTTGGCCTAGCTAAGATGGTTGGGCTTCCCCATTATCCAGAGCTTGATATTAAGGATTTTTCCAATAGGAGCAGGAAGATGGTGGTTGAGATTCGGAATGTAAATGCGGTTGACAAAAAGAGGATATTGGACTACACTCGTGACTTAACTGGCTTTACAGTGGAGGAGGCTAAGGCATGAGCAAAATCAATGTTATCAGTTCTGGGTTAATGAATAAGATTGCTGGGGTTAAGGTTGAGGAGGGCGGGGGATTTGCGATGGATGATGTTAAGTTAATGAAAAAGGATAGGTCCGTTCATATCTCTGAGGACGATGACGATCTGATTACGTGGATGTTTTTGGAGAATGGAAATTTTGTGGACGGCGGTGCTTTTGATTATTACAATGATGCTCTTTGTAAGATTTTTATGGATGATGCTGTTAAGTTTTTGGCTTGATGACTAAAAGTTATTATTTTAGCTATGATAAGGATTTGGATGTTCTGTGGGCTTTCTCAGATTCAGAAATAAAGGGAAAGCTACATAAATATTCCAATAATGATGATATTTGGGTTAGGGATGATAGGGGCGCAATTACTTGTTTGAGTGTCTTTAGGTGGCAAGAGCATGTCAAGTATGAAATTGACTTGTTTTTGGCTCTGATTGCGGCCTGCCTGGATATGAGTATTGGTAGTCTTATTGATAGACTGAAGTTTTTGAGATTAGTCGATGGTTAGGATTTTTTTACTTGACAAGGAACGCTAAATTTGGTAGAATTCATTCATGTTCCTGACTTGCAGATATTGCTTATCGCCGACTAAGAGTAACGTCAGGGGCCAGGGGCGTAGTGGTCCCTGGGCAAGTTGCCGGAAATGTCAGTTGTGATTAAACTGATACACTACCTTACAAAAGGAGGTGAAAATATGGATAACGGTGTGTTCCACAGCGCTTTTGCAACCCCGAAGTTTGTTTGGAACGTCGTAGATGACCCTAGCATTGTTCGGGAAAAGGACAGAGTTCTGATCTTTTATGCGGGGCTTGATCCTGGCAGTATTGAAGTGTCATGTGAAGGCAATTATGTGAAGGTTAAGGGTAAGGTCCATTCCAAATTCGGTGGCGGAGACTACGAAACATACTTTAATGCAAGAGATATACCAGTCTCTGTCGAATATGACTTGGGAGTTATTGTTTTGCATCTTGAAAACAAAAGTTCCCATCTTTTGAAGATTGCTGGTAAGTAAATCGGATGGTGGCCCATAAACTTAATTGTGGGCCACTAATTTTTTTTATTCCGCTAACTGTTTAGGAGATAAACAAATGAATAAATCAGTATATTGCAAAATAATAAGTTTTGTGTTGTTAGTTATTAGTATATTATTGATTCTTGCTAGTGGGTTTGTATTTTCAGCTAGTATAATTGGGTTTAACACTGGGCATTTATCTTATGCAGGTGTCGGATTGGGATTGGGAATAATGGTGGGATGGGCTGCGTTGTCGTTTCTTGATGAGGGACATGAATAGACTCGGGAGTGTATCAGTTTGATTTTTCTTGACAGGGAGCATAATATTTTGTATAATTCTGTAATGTTACTAGCCTATAGATATTTCTTGCAGTTGACTGAAGGGGAAGTAAGGAATTGTGGGCGTAGAGGCCCATGGTCTAGTTGCCGGAAAGCTCAGTGGAGGCTAAATTGAGGAACAACCGAAAAAACATGTATGCGATAATTTTTGACTTAGATACTGAAATGTTGCGTAGAAAATATTATAATAATTTTCACGTCAATGCCTATGACGATATCCGAAAAGTAATGATTGAAAATGGGCTTGAATGGAAACAGGGCGGCGTTTACTTCGGCGGAGATGAAGTAAACGCCGTTACCTGTGTTGTGGTTGTGCAAGAACTCGCTAAGAAATTTGAATGGTTTGAGCCAAGCGTGCGCAATATTAGAATGTTGCGCATCGAAGAAAACGTTGACCTCTCTCCTGCTATTGGAAGATGTTCGCGCAAAACAAATAACGACTTGCTTAAGCATGAGTTACCCAGGAATCTCGCTGGAGGTAAGGATGATGCGCCCTCATAAACGATTGCAATGCATAATAATGAGTTATGTGTTGTTGTTTATTAGTGTATTATTAATTCTTGCTTGTGGTTTTGTATTTTTTTCAATGTAATAGGATTTCAAGTTGGTTCTTTTCCTTATGCCGGCTTCGGATTGATAGTTGGCGTAATTGTGGGGAGAAGTGCGGTAGAGTTTAGTGATGCGGCATATGTAATAGACTGAATTTGGTTTGAATTTTGCGGCGCGATTAAGACCTGTGCGCTTGTATATCGTTAATTATAATAAAAATTTATTGGTAATAGTTAAAAAAAATGCAGTGTGACTCTTGTTATTTCAGATTTTCTCATTAGTTTTGATTATAACCACGTGTTTTGAAAACAACATATATTTTATCTCTTTGTAGGTGTTTGCAATAAAATCTTCCTGAGAATCAGAGTCATGGGGATTGTTTTCAATGACACGATCTAACATTAATTTTAGGTAATCAGCGCAGCTAATTTCTTGATTATGAGAGTATGTTTTTACATAATCGCCGTAGCTAGTATCAATGTCCTCAATTATGTAGAACCCTCCTGGCCTAACAAATTTTAGCATTGTTTGGAGAGAAATTATCTGGTGATCCCAGAAATGAGAGCCGTCATCAATGATAATATCAAATTCCTTGTAATTGTTTCCAATGGATTCCATTTGCTGTCTGTTGGATTGGTCGGCTATAGGAATATTTATGCGGTCGCCATTGCACGCTAAGGCTGACGAGTTTATGTCAACTCCTATGATGGTGGCTAGTGGAAAATAGTCTCTCCACACTCGCAAAGAAGCTCCAGTGTGAACACCAATCTCTAAAATATTGCAGGCCGTGTGTCGCATGGGCTCAAAAGGGGTTTCATATAATTCCATATAGCCGTGACCAGACGATGATTTGTCAGTGCCATGCATAATTCCAAGATCATTGAGTGTCATATCTGTTCTTATTTTATGAGACTTGATATCCAGGAGCACAAATATACTATGTCCATTACTAAAATTCCTGTAATTCCAATTAAAATGTATAACAGCATAATATATAAAAGCGTCATATCAAAATTGGTTGAAGGGAACCCAGATTTTCTCCTTACTAATCCATAAGTCATATGTCTTATAATGTGACTGATTTTCATAGTTGCCCCCTCGGCATGATTTTCAATCATAGAGTAAGGTTACGAAAATGTCAATCATAAATGTTGATTTGGAGAAAATGCTTGACTGCATTGCTTTATTGGGTGTTAGGGGTTGTGGGATGATTGAAAGGTTTGAATTTTTCTGCGCGATGCGGAGGAGGGTGAGCCGTATCCCAACCATAACCCACCTTATTACCGCATCCCCTATGGTATACCCCCTCATCATAAAGCGCGTTATCATATCATTTCGCATAGGGCAATAATTTCGATTTAGCAATATCTAGCCATACGGAATTAAATCGCTTTCTCAATAAATTCGCCGCCGCAATAATATCTCATAGCCAATTATCAATAATTCACAATTCGAAATTATCTCGCATCTAGGATAGTTAATAGTTAGAAACTAGGAACGACTCCTAATGCGGAATAATTTTGATATCGCAATTATTACGACATAGGATTACTGATTCGTAATTATTTCTACCATGGAATAATTAACATTTGCCAACTAGCAACAATTCCTAGAGCGGAATAATGTCGGATTGGGTATAATTGATTATTGGCAACTAGCAATAATTGCTAATCAGGGATAATTTCTGATGGTCAATAATTCCGCTCTAGGATTACGGTTTAGTAATTATACTGCGTTTGCAATGTTTAGGGGTTTATGGATATTTTGATGATGGAATTATTGCTATATCGTAATTGATAACTGTTGGCAACTAGCAATGATCCTGCACATGTTATAATGTCTAGGGCGGAATGAATGGGCAAAAAGAAGGCCGGCTCTGAGGCCGGCCAGATAGAATGCACGTCATATTCGGCTAATAATCAGACTGTCCTATATCGCGGAGATAGTCAATCTCCGCTTGCGATTTGGGCAATCTGGCAAACAGCATATCTTCGTATTCTCCGCTTTCTGCATGATAGTTCCAATCCGCCTCAGCGGCCTCTAGGCTTGCAGCCCACACAAGCCAGAGATGATAGCTTTCGGTAACTATGACATAGTACCTCATATTCTCTACTCTCCCTTACAAAAGGTATAGTCTGCCACATTACAGACAAACCCGTTGAATCGGGCAATGTATTCATCTTCCATATCAAGCGGCCATCCATATTTGCCGATAATGGCTCGCGCGTTATCTGCCTCATCATTAGAGAGGCCGCTAAAGTCGGCATTAATCAATGCCGGCCCCAAATAGGCTGGCAAAGTTATTTTAAAAGTTCCCATTTCTTACTCTCCGTTTTCAACCCGCCAGTCTGGCGGGACATCATACGCGGTCACATCCCCATCGAGTTCGTCAAGGATGCCCGCGTTCAGCACGCATGGGCTGGCACGGCCCGCCTTATGCGTGACATGAGGGGATTTGATAATAAAAAAATTCAAGACACCATCGAGCCATGATGAGGCATATTCCACCCCATCAAGAGTCCCGATAACCTCAATTTCCTCCGCGTCATAGTTGTCATTCCAATCGTCGGGTAACGGATCGTCGGGCGAAAGCCCGTTGTCCATTCGGTATTCATTTTCATACCATTCTATTGTTAAATCGCGAGCTTGATCTCCGTATAGGAGATCATCGACCAAGTCATCATGAAGACAGCGGGCATCGATATACCCATAAGAGATTCCGGTTTCATCATCGACATTTATCATTGTCTCTCTCCCTGAGATCAGTAAACAGGCACGCAAACGGTGGAATAAACGGAATCTATTTCGATTCCGCGATCTTCCCACCTTTTCAGATCCTCATTCCGACCCACATAAAGGGCCGCTCCTCTTGGATCTCCCTGGTGATAAAAAAAGAGATTAGGATATTTTTGCATTATGGATTCGGCCTTGATCAGGGCGGCGCGCTCCGTATCACGGGCGCGGCCTAACCGCTTTCCGCTATAAGCGGAATAATAGTATGGGGCTCCAGTAAACTCATCGCGCTGGATCTCGCCATTGCATTCTAGCTCAGCAAATCGAGAGAGACGACGGCTAGCACGGATGAGGCTTGCCGCATCATCAGGATCAATCCCCAGCCTGACAAGGCTACCAACAACATGGATATTGATTGGCTTTGACATTTTCAAGGCTCCTATTGCTAATGAAGTAATGCCCTATTTATGGCAGCCCCCGCCCGTAAAAGGCAAGTTAAAGTTTTGTAATGTTTGAGGGCTGCAGGAGATAGCGGGAAAGGGCGAATCATAACGAGCGTTATGATGAGGTGGGTTATTATAACCATACTTATGATAAGCCTATATACAATAACACGCCATATTATAATCAAAAGTAATTATATATATATTAAGTATAATTCAATAAATTTACAAATCCACAATCTCGGCGCGTGGATATAATAATTTAGATATCATTAGATATATGTATGTATACACATAAATTTGGCACGGCTGGCCGTTTCGGCGCTCCTAACCCGAAACACGGACACACTGACAATGTAGAGGGGATGGTCTATAACTAACCCGACCATTGCCGGCCTTGATCCATTGAGGGCTATTGTGCGAGACAGATTATTCTAAAGCATATAATACTACTAAGCTAGGGATAAGAGAAAGCCCCCCCCCCCCCCCCTCCCCCCCCCGGCCAATATGAGCTTATGCGTGCCAGCCAATCCGGCGAGCCATCTCAGCAAGCTGAGGATCAAAATACACTCCTCCGTATTTATACGGAGGATCCGATAAACCCTCATTAGTAATTAGCAGTAGAGCCGCAATATGCAGCGCAGTAAAAGAATCAGCCTCCCTCGCAACTAGTATTAGGGGGCCGTAACATCCTCCCCGTCAGTGCATTCCGCGATGAACCATGCCGCATAGTCCCGAACCAATTCATGTAACGGAATATCGCTATAGTCTTCAGACATGATAACCTCCTATATGCGAATGGCAGACACACGTGCCGCACGAGCATCCTTCGCCGCTTTTACCTCAGCAACAGCCGCCTCCATTCCCGGCAAACCATCAATGATTAGATCCCCATTGCGATCCGCCTCAGCCATCAGAGATTCTGGCGTGGCACCGTCAAGAGGAACAGCAGCAGGATGAGATGTGCCAATTAGCCATTCCGCCGCCTTCCACACAGGTTTTTCAGAGATAGGAATGCTCTCAAGCCGAATCCGTAGCTCATCATGAGCTTCCTGGGCATCCTCACTAAACGTCCCTTGATATCTCTGCCCATTCCACCTAGAATCATGACCAGCAATCACCCGGTCAATCAAAGCAGAAATCTCACCGCCCTCAGCAAGCTCGGCACGCAAATCATCAGCATTAGCCCTATGGGCAATGTCATACACTAGGTCCAAGTTGTAATGCTCCCGCACAGTGGTCCCATAATAAAATCCAACAGTAACAATTCCCCCCTCAACAATCCGCAAAACCATCTGCTCCTCAGGATTAGACAGATCAATTTGAAGCTGGCGGCCCTCAGGCAAAATGCTTGTATAGTCAGTCATCTGAACCTCCTATTCCGGCCCTATGCCGTTGAGTAAACATCCCACTAAGGCAGGGATATGTCAATCGACATGTTATCACAAATGCGTGATAAGTGGGTAATGGGGGTTGAGATTACCGGATTGTTTGGGATATTGCCTATAACACGAAAATGTGATGAGAGAGTTTCTGATTTTTTGTTGTAAAGGGGATGAGGATGGGTGTCACCATCCCCTCTAGCAATGCCTGATTAGCGGATTGGCGGTCAACTTTGCACTGCACAGCAAAAATTCCTTGACATAGAATAGCAGTGTCGCTAGGGTGCACTCATCAACAGCCTTAGGCAATAGAAGGTTCAGATGGACACCTTAGAGCAGCTTCAATCCCGCATAGTCAAGATGGCAGTGGAAGCCGGATTTCACACCCGCATAGAGAGGTCCGGCAAATCTAACTCCAGATACATTTTCATCTCTAATGGTCGGGGTTTTGAAGCCCCTAAAAGCGTGCGCCGGTCCTACTGCGCTGCTGTCGGCCCATTCCCGCGTGGTGGCGCCCTTTGCGTGCGCATTTCCGATCATCACGGGTACGGTGATGGAAGCACGGTTCACATAAGCGTTCGGTCAGACCTGAATCCAGAAGTCGGGCTTGAAAAGCTTGAATTAGCGCTTAGCATTCTTGCCCGCTAATCACGAAAAAGTGAACAAGCTATAATTGACAATTCACATCCCCGGCCCTAAACTCTTATAAGGGGATAATCCACCAACCCCATTTTTCATAGAAGTTCCCAAAAACGCCCTAAAAAGGAGATCTGAGATGGGTGTGACCATAATCCTTGACGATGGGGAAGCGAGAAACGTCCTTACTCAATCCAAGGAGACAGCCTCGCGCATCGTCCTTATCATAGGAAATATAAATTTGCGCGGGTACAGGCATCCCCTCCCCGTCCTAAGAGAAATCCAGGGTGATGCGGACTTATGGGGTTACGCCCACCCCCCTACCCGCTCTCACCAAAATCAGTGGAACGGGACGCCTAAAAGGCTATTTGCATTCGCTCACTTCACTAGAAGAAATAGGAGAGGATGTTGATTTGGGTGGATACGCCTATCCACTGCCATCACTGACAACTATTGGGCGCAACGCCTATCTCTCAGAATACCCCCATCCCCTTCCCGCCCTCCGTTACGTAGGATGGCATTTGGAATTAAGGGGGTATTTTCACTCTCTCCCGTCATTAACATATATCGGAGGGCGTGCTGATCTATGTTCTTATTATTACGCTCTCCCCTCCCTAACTGAGGTGGGAGGAGATGCTGACTTTCGGGAATATAACTTTCCCCTGCCATCTCTCAAGAAGATTGATGGCGAAGCGTTCCTAACAGATTCCGAATGCGACCTCTCCGCGCTAGAGGCGATTGGCAGCAACGCCCATTTGAAGGGCTATAGACACGATCTAAAATCCCTAAAGAGAATTGAGGGGTATGTTTATTTAGACGGTTACCATCACTCACTCCCCTCCCTAGAGTATATCGGAGGCTCATTTGATTTGTATAACTATCCTCAGCCCCTGCCATCCTTAAAAGAGATCGCCGAGAATGCCAATTTGCATGGGTATGAGCATATGCCATCGTGGATTGATTGCGTTGGCAAGTGCTCGCGCGGCTATTCATTCTGGGCAGATCTATCGCGCGGCTTGGTGCGCGGGGGATGCCGCAGCTTTTCCCCGGACGAAGCCCTAGCCCATTGGGGACCGAACGGGCCAAGCAACCGAGAAGACTGCCTTAGCCTTGCTAAGAAATGGTATTTAAAGAGATTGTCTATAGTATCTTCTCTAATGAATTCATTCCATATTTTTTCTGATAAAAACTCCATATTTTTTACTAGATTGTAAAATTCGCTTTTGTTTTCTTTGTAATAAAAATTCATAAAAATCCAAAAATCATAAAAGCAATCAGAGTAATCTTGAGGATCCAGCCAATATGGATACATGTCTGGTTTTTGCTGCGCGACGGAAAATAGAGCAACTACCGTGTCAGGTAGAGATAAAACATGACTGCTTAGAAATTTATAATAGCTTTCTAAAACCTCTCTTGTAAAAACCATTTTAATTTGTCCTGCGGATTCCTGATGGCGTGCTATGCTCTATGTATCTATGTATTTATTAATTATTTCAGAAATTTCAAGGTGGCCGACTCTCTTTACCAAAGATGGGAATAATATATTATAGTAACTATCCAGAATAAGATATGACTTTTCTAATTCGATGTATTTTTTATATCTGCAAAATAACAAATTCATAAAATATCTTGAACTATTGCAATAAAAGAATTTATTTTTTTCCTCTTTATCCAGATAAACCGACAACAAAACTGCCAAAAATGTCCCCAAATTTCTATGATTAGATTTAAAAAGGTTATCCATAATTTCATCGCGAATAAATTCATTCCATATTTCTTCTGATAAAAATTCCATATCCTTTACTAATTTATAAAAGTTGTTTTTGTCTTTTTTGTGATAAAGGTCCATAAAAAACCAAAAATCATAAAAGCAATCCAGATATTTCTCAGGATCAAGCCAATATGGATACATGTCTGGTTTTTGTTGAGCAATAGAAAATAGCGCAACAACAGTATCTGGCATGGATAAAGGCTTCCTAAAAGATTTATAGTAGCCTTCCAAAACCTCTCTTGTAAAAACCATTTTAATTTGTCCTGCGGATTCCTGATGGAGTGCCATGTTCTATGTATCTATGTATTTATCAATTATTTCAGAAATTTCAAGACATAGGCCACGTCGAAGATAAAGGTAGTATCTAAGTTTGGTAGTGTATCGGTTTGGAACCAAATCGACATTTCCGGCAACTAGCCCAGGGACCACTACGCCCCGGTCCCTGACCGTTACTCTTAGTCGGAGATAACTGATATCTGCAAGTCAGGAACATGGCGGAATTCTACCAAATTCAGTGTCCCTTGTCAAGAAAAATCAAACTGAGACACTACCCTAAGTTTGATTTTCTTGACAAATCCACCCAAAACCTATATATTCAAGCCGTGTTCCTAACCCACAAATATGTTTTGTTGCCAACCAAAAGGCAGCATCAGGAACTGGATGCTATCTGCGAAGAGCAGAGGCAGCTATATAACGGCGCTCTTTGGGCAAGAAATTGGGCGTATGAGAAAACTAAAAAAGTATTAACTCTCTATGACCAATATAAGGAACTAACAGAATGGCGGCAGAAAGATCAGGATGCCAGTAAATTGCCATCTAATCTACAGAGATGGACTCTCCGAAGGCTAGATAATGCCTTTAAGGCATTCCTTGGGCACGCTAAGGACAAATCAGATAGATGGGGCAAGCCTAGGTACAGGAGTTCCGAAAGATGGCATTCTTTTGGGTTTGCTGCGTTTGCCGGCATAGCCTTAAACAAGAATAGAATAAAATTCAAAGGTTTGTCATCATCTGTCAAGATTCACTTTCATAGACCACTCCCCAAGGATTCAGAAATCAAGTCTTGTGTATTTACTAAAATAGCCGATCATTGGTATGTATCTTTCCAATTTAAGGTAGATACTCCAGACGTGCCATCGCGCGACTCAATCAAAATCCCCTCTAACTCAATCCAGATTTTCTCATCCCACAAATTAATGCCCAGCCTAAAGCTGGGCATTAATAATGCATACCATTCGGTCATTATCGGGCCGATATCACCCTAAGCGGCTGGCGTTTTACTGAGAGGCGGCACGCTAGTCATCACGCTGCCCTTCAGTCACGTCCAAGCCCTAAGCGGGTGTATATCCCCTATGCAGCCTCTTTCATCTCGCCTCCGCCGACAATATACTCTTTCCCGTTAGCTTTTATCCGGTAAACCTCAAACTCCTCACTCCCATTATCGACTCGATATCGTTTTAATCCTTTGCACCCTTGCAGCCCGATCCCTTGCCCGCAAAACAAGTCACGGGGCAAATCCGTAATATTTTCATCCCCAGACAAGTCAAGAAAGCCTTGGATGGAAAGAGCGTATGGCAAACGCCTCAACCCTTGGCAATATGACAAATCCAAACTTCCCCCTACAGACAGGGCGGAAGGAACCTCCTCAATATAGGTTTCCATCAGATTGAGGTTGCCTCCGACAGCAACCCATTGCCCCATCTTCTTGATACCGGATCCGTCTGCCGTAAGATTCCCGCCGACAACAACCCCATCAGGAATTTCTGTAAAATCGCGGCATCCCGTAAGAATCAGATCCTTAAGCACACTGAATCCCGCCGGGATTTTCCGAAAATTTACGCACTGAGCGACGTTAAGCGAATTCCGCACAACCATATCCTCCGGAATTTCCGTTACCCATTCGCACTCCGATGCGTCAAGGATTTCTGTCACCTCCATATTTTATAGCCAACGCGCATATTGTCCGGCAAATTTTTTAGACCAAAGCATCCCCTGAGGGATGCCTCCCCCTCAATTCTTGTCCCCTGAGGCAGATATTGCAAATTTTGGCAACCCCAAGCAATGAAGTCTCCCTCAACCTCCAGCCCGTCAAAGATGCCCTTCAATTGCTTGCACCCCCGAAAATCAAGGTTCCCCCCGACCTTGAGAGCGCCAGTAAATTGCAGGTTATCACACTCTGCAGCCAATATGTTTCCGGAGACCTGTATATTGCCAATTTCCCGAAGATTGCGGCACCCATCAAGGTACACGCACAACCCATTCGGGATCCGCTCAACCATTGATCTGGTGAGGTTAAGGTGCCCTCTAACGGTCAGCCCCTCAGCCCGTTCAAACTCTTGTAAGCTCATCTCTTTGCCATTGATTTGCATTGCCCACTCCATTTGTTGCTAAGCAAACCTAACATAGCATCAACCTAGCGCCATAGCAAATCACAACCTCGTGATCTAAAAAATTAGATTATTCTAAATAATAATCACTCATGATCAAAAAATGCCGGGCACGAAGCCCGGCTAGTTAAGGGAGGAAATCGCACTGCGATATAAAAATAATGTCACCCATACCCTCGTCTAACCCCCTATCAATCAAATTTTGTTGAGCCGCCATATCGCCCGGAAAGATATCCGCTGTATTTTTCCAGATAGTCGGGTGGCGGAGGCGCCATAAAAGCATAAACCCATGCCAGCCACAGCAAAAAAGCAAATGCCAATCCAGCCATGGCACACAAGAAAATCAGCATTTCGCACCCCCGCTCAACCGCGCGTCTTCCTGGGCATCTCGCACAATCTCATCAAGAGTGTGCTCAAGTTTGCCGATCCGCCAGGTCAGATCAAATAGAAGGGCTGCCGCTCCATGCTGATTGGCCGTTATCAGCCCCTCTCCGACTTCGCGAATTTGCTCGGAAAGCGGCAAGATATTGTCAATTTGCATCCTCATTCTCCTTCAGGCGCCTTAATGCCTCTGTGGAACGCCATGCTATGCAGAGCATAGATTTCAAGATTGATATAAGACAACGCGAGGGTATATTCATTGTGATCATTCAAGAGATTAAGCGCTCGCTCTGCCTCTTTTCTGAGCCGTATCTGCTCTATTAGAGCATCATCCGTATAGCTGTCATGAATCATAGTAGGGGATATCCTTTGCCTGATTACGCTCGCCATCATGTATGACAAACAATCTCATGTCAATCCAACCTAATTCACAATTTCGTGAATGGCCGCGCCGGCAAGCCTATTCAGACCACGATATAATCGTTCATACAAAATTTTTATAGAATCAAGCCCCCGGGGCCGCCCCCAGCCGGTCTTTTTTGATAACCCCAGTAACAGGATGTTATATCAAAAAATTGAGCCCCCCCTCTTGCAATTGGCATCTTCCAGGTCTATATTTCCCCTGCGCTTGGTAAGTCCGCCCCATGCGGGCTGTTGAGACAGGTTTCTCAGCCGAGCGCCTTTCCGTATTGAAAACTTGTTGACATCCGGTCTTATGTAGCAAACGCCACCACGTTTCCAGTCATCCATCCCTCACCCCAAGCTATAATGAGGCATGGATAATGAACACGTAATATCTGGCCTAATCCGCAAGCAAGACCTTTGATCCAAATTACAAACACAGGCTTTTGCCGCCAATTCGGCCCAAGAGCAAATCCCGAATATTCCCTCACGGCACCTTTGCCAGAGGGGTTTTAGAGGTCATGCGGGATGCCTCATGCCCTTTGACAGTCCGCGAGATCACGAATCGGTTATTGGCAAAATATGGCATTGAGTTATCTGATACGGCGGACGTTAATTTCGTCTTAGAGAAGGTTCGCAAAGACCTCCATAGGAGGAAGGGCCGGCTGTTTGCCTGCGAAACTAATGGCGCGGCCATGCTATGGTTTTTTTCCAAGAATTGCAACAAAAAAAGTGGAGAAGATTAAATGGGGGCAATCGGTCAAATAGATATCGATGGTGTTTCTGGCAACGCTTACCGTTTTGATATTTACGACCGAGAAACTGTGTTCAACGAAATACCCGCTGTATATCTTCTAAGCAAAAGAACTGAGAACCAAGACAAGAGCGGGTTTAATCATACTTATATTTATTTTGGTCAAACAGAAAATCTTTACAATAGAATGATGACGCATCACAAAAAAGAATGCTTTGATAAATATGGGGCGAACTGCATTTCAGTCCTTGCGGTTGATGATGAAAAGGTTCGCCTAGAAATAGAATATGATTTAATTAAGAAGCATTCTCCTCCGTGTAATGATTAATGTCTTCAGCAACGTATTCATCTGGTGGCATTTTGCCCATAAAAAGCCAGAAATAAATTTGTTGAGCGTTCCAGATTAGGCTATAAAGCCTAGTATGGTCTGCCGGCCTGATGTCTCTGGCAGCATCAAGAGCCTTTACTCTGAGTATTTGATTGGATTCCATGCTTAATTATAGCGAATTTCTTTTCATGTGTCAACAGAATTATGTTTATTTGGTAGTGTATCAGTTTGACTAACAACCGACATTTCCGGCAGCTTGCCCAGGGACCACTACGCCCCTGCTCAGACCGCATAGATCCGATAGGTCTTGAGCCATGACGGCCCCATCGTCTCTCCGGTCCGAATGCCTAGCATAGGATATGCCGGCGCACGCTCCGGGAAAGTAATTTCCATATCAGAGAAAACAATGAGAGAAGAAGGCGGGTTCCGGTCAAAATACTCAAAGGCCGGACGAAAATCCGAACCGCCAACCCCCTTCATTACAGGCTTCATAGTTTGCCCTCGCTTTAGCTTAACCGCGTCTTGAACTCGTGCATCGCACTGCACAACCTCGACCTCATACGGCTGCATATCCCTAATAATCCTGTTGATCTCACCCACAAAAAGCCCGAATTCGTGTGCGCAAGACCCTGACGAGTCTGCAAGAACGGCAAGCTTAGTCTGTGATATTTTTTCCACCCCAGGCCAGTGCATACCGCGCCAGACAAGACGGCGATTTTGCTTAGCCCATGTCGGCTCATGCGGCACAAGAGTAGAGGAGCAGAAATCCCTAAGGTGCTGTTTCCAGGCAAATAGCCCCCTACGTTCCTCGACAATCATCTCATCGGACCCGGGCGAATCCCCCTTATGTTTAGCGTATCCCTCTTTTACTGCGGCCCTTGCATTATCCAGCCCCGCATCGTCAATATCACCTTCATCATCGTCATCATCCATATCACTGTCATATGGAACATCGAGCGCATTCTGCAGCAACCATTGATAAATTTCCTCTTTGCACATCCCATCTGTAGGCTCCCACACAGGATGTTGAACAACTGTTTTATAATCAGAATTTGGCCTTTCAAAACCATAAATCTTTTTAACCCGTCTCTCATTACTGAGATCACAAGCCCAATTCCAGATCTTGCGTTTCCGATCTCCAATTCTTTTAACATCACTATCAAGAATATGCTGCATCTCGTGCAAGATGTCTGCAACAAACTCCTCCAGCCATTCTGGATGTTTCATTCTATCTTCTATCCATTCTCGATTATAGAAGATCAGCTTCCCATTGGTCGCGAACGGATTTTTCATCTTCCTTTCCCTTAGACGGATAATTCCAGACAAAGGAAGCAGGTAAGGCCACTTCCTCTCCACTTGCAACTTTGCCTTGATAAGTCCGTCTAAGGGTGTCATCTCATCTCTCCTCAACTGGCAACGGAAAGCATGTTGGCGGCCAGATTTGCCATTCTCTCCGCCTTGTCACGCACGCTCATAGCGTAGTCCCGCTCTGACTTGAGCGAATCTACATCCTCCCCGGAAAGCGTGTCAAGCCCTTCCAGCAGAGAATTCACTTGCTCTCCTTCAGGATGATATTCCCTCAGAATCTCGGCAAGCTCACCAGCCGCTTCAAAATGGCTTCTATAGAGCCTACCATTATTTTCCGTCTTATTTTTGAGAGCATTCGCAATCTTGTCAAATGCCTCCTTGATACGCATATAGACCGCTTGTTCCGCTTGGGCTTTGGCAATAACCATTAGCTCATCGGTCTTAGCTCGCATTTCAGCCTCTGCGATATTACCTATCCAATGATCCGCTTGCGGCATGGGGAAGAAATGCCATTCCATATTAGTGGAATTCAAGACATCCTCGGCAGTTGGCATCTCCGCCGGATTAAACAACCCATTAAGCCGATGCCGAGAGTCCTCCATGACCTCATCCCAGCGCTCCACCAATTGGTTACGCTCAGTTAGGAATGCATCCAGAATCGCTCCCATTTTCTCCGAATAGAGCAAAGCGTTCCCATGCGAGAGGATACGTTGCCCCTCAACTAGCCATGGGAGAGTCATGCTCGCATTGAGGTTAGCCGCCTGCCCTCGCAAAGACACCAGCTTTGCCAAATATTTTGGGGCCACCAGAACCTTTGAAGCATTCACGGCCCCTCGTGTCTGGTGGGTCGCATCATATTCAGCCTCTAGGTCTCGGGCTTTCTTTTTCGCGCCAACCATGCCGGTTTTGAGCGAAACCAGCATGCAATATTTATTGAGGTCGATCATTTTTCCCTCCTCTTAAGAGATCAGGATTTGGTTTTGAGCCATAAACTGCTGAAGCATACTGCCAGCCTCAGCTAGTGGGGAGTCAACTACCCGTTTATAGGTCGCGGAATCGAAATACCGCTTATGAGCGGATAGAAATGCTGACACCCCGAATTCCCGGTCAGCCTCAATAACCCTCTGAAGATAGGTCATGAAAGCCTTCCCCTTCTTGACCTTTTCCAGCGCAAAAATCGCACTGTAAACGTAAAGGTATCGAGTGTCAAGCTTGGTCGGAATAGGCGCGCTTTCGGGCCGCTCGAAAACCAGCATCACATCCGGTATATCTGCCGACGCACAGAAAGCCGCAAATGGGAGGCCAGCCTTATCGCCGATTGTTCCGCAAATCATCTCTCGAGAAAAATCGCCAGTCCCAATTTGCAGAATTCCAGGCAGGAGCCGAGCAAGCATTTCCCATGATCTGGGGGTTGCAAACGAGACAACATCCTCATCCGGCGCAAAGGTAAACAGCAAATTCGGATGATTCCGCAAAAAAGCCATGATATAAGGGTGTGTTTTGTCATGCTCCCATGGATCAACAGAGGTGATTTTGAAAGCGCCACGACTCTCCCAATGCGCCTTCACATCTTCCCATTCGGTTTCCAACGTGACCGTGCAGAATCGATTCTTCAAATGCGATGGCAACTCAAACGTCCCCGCTCGATCACTCGCCAAATTAGAGGCGGCGCATACCCAATCACCGGGGCGAAGATGCATGCCTTTCCGCCCGCCAATCCGGCGGTCAAGAATAAGCTCAGACAGGGCATTCATCGTCATTTGCGTGCCCTGCAGCAGCTCATCGAGAAAGACAATATGAGGCGGATCGTTGGGCTCAGGCCACCAATCAAGCCGCGCCCGTTTCTGAATGCCGCTCTCAATATGAGGAAGCCCAAGATCAAGGGCATCTGTCATAGGGGCGCGAAATTCATCCATAATAGCGCCCACATGATCGCAGTACGCTTGAATGATCTGGCTCTTACCCTGACCGGGCGACCCCATCACCAGCAATGGCACATCTGCCATCCTGGCGATATGAAGGGCGGTAATCAATTGATTTGGTTTCATTTCTCATCTCCGAGGTTGATCTGCAAAACTAAATATATAGGAAGCCCCCTAAAACGCAAGCCCCTTATGTTCACAAAACCGTGATTTGACAAACAATGAAACTTGGCTATCTTGGCCAGACACAAACCCATTAGGAGATTTCAATGATCCGATTCATTCCCAAACACACTAAGCGAGATGACCCGCTAGAAGAAGCCACATGGGGCTATCTCGTAATCGAATTCAATGGGATCAACCTATCACAGCACCTAGAGCCAGACTCTGGCTATGACTATGCGGAATGGTTCGCCGAGACACTACCATACGTACTAAGCGAGCCATATCAAGATGACGAGGAATGGGCGGTTGATCATGTCCTCGAAGGCATTTCCTTCTATATGAAGGACAATCTGAACATAGAGGTCATTGGAAGAGATGGAAGAAAGATAATTGTTCCTAAATCAGAATATATTAAATCTGTTACGAATTTTGTTGACTTTGTCCTAAAGAAGATTAGCTTTGTCTCTCCCCCTCCCCCTCTCCCCGCCATTTGGGAAGGGGCCAAATGTAAGCTCAAGAAAGGGTAATAGCCATGTTGACGACACACCGCAAATTTTCCCCCCGCAAGCCGGAATCAATAAATTACTATACATGCTATGCATGTGGCGAAATTTTTCAATCAAATCAGAGATTCACTGCCGAAACTTATTTGTATAACCACATTCAACAAGTCCACAAAAACAAATATGTAGAAGATATTTTCTCGCCAGATGACGAAGAAACGTATCCCCAAGAATATGTTGAAGAATTTCTGAAATTCCTGCCGGATTAAATCAAATGGTTAAAAATGAATGCTTAAAGATTGCGATGGATGTTTTCAACACATGTAACAAGCTTAACAAAGCATCTCGCAAACACAGGATATACACGTCCTTTCTTTATTTTGCCTCCGAAACATTAAATAACCAATCAATTTATCCATATTGGTCAGACATGGATAAACTTGATAAAGACCTCTTTCTTATGATAATCTTTGAAAGGAATATACCATTTTACAAAAAAATACATAAATTTATCCTACTAAACAAACAATATTTATGGAACTATATGGAGGAAAGAATTTCTTTGACATCCATGAAATATACAGAAAGTCAATTTATAGAAATTTGTCTAACTCAACCGACTTCAATTATCTTATCTATTTTTAGAAATTGGAATATTAAAAGTATTGTGTATGCCAACCAACCGTTTGATTCTAAATTTATAATGAGACTTACTTATTGTGATGAATTCAGTTACTACGTTAAAAAATTATGTAAAAAAATACTCGATCAATCTTCTGACGAATATTTATACAATATAAATTTTCTATGTGATCAATTTATAGAAGGCCGAAAGATTGCGGGGGAATGTGAAGCCTTTATCAAGAGAGTAAACGAATATACGCAAGATCATTAAGATCTAAGTATCTACCCGCAAGCCTCTCCCGCCTCGGCGAGCAACTTCGCCACGGTATTGATGGACACGTCCACCACGCGGCTGATCGACCGCATGGAGGAGCCTTCCACTAGCATGGAGAGGATTTGGACTCGTTTGGCGTGCGGGAGCTTGTTCATGCCTCGCACATAGCGCGGTTAGTGGCGGATAGCAAGCATTTTTTTCAGTTTAAGGAGTTCTCCGAAACCCTGCCATGGCATTAAGAGGAAGCACATACTCTTTTGGTTTTTCGATGGCATATAGGTCCGAAAGACGAAGCGCCTCTCGTATTTCAGGCGTGAATATCGATGAGTCGGAAACTCGCACATCCATACTCAGCCGCTCGGCCACGGCATTTACCAGCTTCGTTTCAGTTGTCATCATAATCTCTACTCCTGAAATTCAAACTGAGACACTACCACCCATTTATATCTCACCCTCTCTTGCTAAGCCCCTCAAGGATTAGCCTGGCCGCATTTGGGGTCATGCTAACGCGCGCGTCAGCCTTAACAGTGCCACCACCATTAACCTGATTAACTACTACCTGGACTAAAGAGGTGGCAGCCTGAATAGCGACAGCCACAGTTGGAGCCTGAGGGAAGAATGGCTGAAGCAGATTGCCAAGAACGCCTACAGAATCAGAGAAGGCTTGCACAACATTGGCATCTGGGCCACTAGCACTTGACACTGCATCGCCGATCTGAGTAGCCTCAGCGTCAATCTTCGCAATTTGTGCCTTAACCTGATCTAGCGTAGCGGATGGCACGCCAGGAATTGCCTCCACATCCGTCACAATGGAGTCAAGGCCATGGGCGATGATCTGGACATCACTAGCTACTGTACTAGAGGATACGGTTTTTGAGCATCCCGCCAGAACCGCTAGCCCTCCTGCCCCTACTACACTAAAAACTGCTCGCCGAGAAAGATTGATTGACATGAAAGCATTATATCACTTTTACTCCCCCATTGCAAGCCCCCACCCCAAGGAGGGGCTTGCAATGGGGGAGTAAAAGTTTAATGCCCAATTCATGATAGAATATGGCAGTATCTCAGTTTTATTTTTCTTGACAAGGGAGCTAAATTTGGTAGAATTCATTCATGTTCCTGACTGGTAGATATCTTTTATCGCCGACCAAGCATGAAGTCAGGAACCAGGGGCGTAGTGGTCCCTGGGCTAGTTGCCGGAAATATCGGTTTGGGTCCAAACTGATACACTACCATACCTTCGCCCAGAAAAATTGGGCGCATGGGGACGGCCCCTTAAAATGCTAGCCTCACCAGATGCCGATTATCCAGAGTTCTGGGCAACCGCTTTTAAGACGTTCGGTCGCCCAGAACCTAAAATAAGAGAATTCAATAAATATTCGGAACAACGTAATCCGGGTCACAAATGCCATCCAACCAGTTAATAACTGGGGATATTTCTTCCTTAGAAAACGGGCTCATAGCATACAAATTGTCTATATCCTTATTGTTAGCTCTATTGCGGAGATATATAGCCTCAGACGTAAGCAAGAGAGCTTCGGTGGTTTTTAGGTGATCTATATTTTCCAGCAGAAATTCAAAATTTGGCTTGCAAGCTTCCTCTAGCTCCGTGGAAATTTCAACACGCTCCAGGGCGTCCGCAACACGCTTGGGCCAGAAAGCCTGTTCAATATTCCCCTCAAAATTCTTGGACCGAGAAAACATCATGGCAAAATTAATTTTAGCAATGCTTTGAGCGATATGGTACAGATTATTCAAGTCCGTAAAATTCATTTTGCCTTTTCTTATATTTTTAGAATAGTTATAGATTATATGCTCGCCAAAAGAAAAGATATCTTTTCGCATCCACATATCGACTTCTTTTAGCTCTTTTGCTGTGGTCATGGTTGGCTCCTAAAGGACTGACTTGACGCTCCTATTATATGGGGCTATGGAAACACGTCAAGGAATTTTAGGTTAAATTTTGTTAATGTAAGTGGAATCTGGTCGCCTGGAAGAACCTCGGTAGTGTATCAGTTTGATTTTACTTGACAATGGACGATGAATTTGGTATAATATCTGCATGTTCCTGACTGGCAGACATCAGTTATCTCCGACTAAGAGTACTGTCAGGAACCGGGGGCGTAGTGGTCCCTGGGCTAGTTGCCGGAAACATCGGTTTGGGTCCAAACTGATACACTACCAGAACCTCTGATGCCTAGCACCGAGAGGGCGCCGTAACCCGGCTTATTTGAACTGGGGTATCGGTATGCGCTGTTGTTGCGAGCAGGCAGCCTGCTGGATCACCAGCAGGAGAGTGTGCCGTTTAGTATTATAGAATACCATGAGAATATGTCAAGTTGTATTAGATTAATTTTTATTAATATAAGTGGTATCTTCGACTTTCTACATTGTTTTGGAAAATTAGGACGTGGAAAACAATGACGAAGTTAGTTTGTTAATAAATGGATTTAGGTTAAAAAAAATTAATCTAGCGGCCCCTTGACAGATCTGATTTCCTATATATAATAGGGATTAATCCCCTAGGGGATTTCTTATATATATAAATCCCCCCCCCCTCCCTCCCACCATAAGAGACACGCATGCCTACGAATACAGACCGCGCTGTTAGCCCCACTGAATTACTGTCCGCAGCGACAAACCCACGCACAACAGGTAAGGAGCTTAATAAAATTGTAACACGGGTCAAGTCGCTTTGGTTTAATGCTCTTTGGTTTAATTGCGAAAAAGAGAAGATTCTTGTCGCTGTTTTGAGGCATAAAAACACAAAGAAACAAACGGTTTTCAGAATAGTTAAAGAATTTGAAAACTATTTAGTTAGGCGGGAAGCAATATCCACCCCACACTTTGATGACAATATGTTTCAAATAATTAGACAATACAATGATAGTCATGCGATTGACATGGCTATAGGAACGAATAAGCTTTCCGCACTGTCTCTCATCTCGCTTGGAACGCACGAAAATTCCTGGATTAGAAAGCATGCTTTAGCGAAACTCAGTCGTCTTACTTAACTATTGTTTTCCACTCGCTTTTATAGTAAAGCGTAATTAGGGGAGAGGCATCGTCATTCCCCTACGAAAGGAGGAGTGACGTATGCTGAAAAATTTGGCTAAATTTCTGCTAGTTTTTGGTCCAGGCTTTGTGGTCATGGAAGCGGACAATGACGCCGGAGGCGTGCAATCTTATATGCAGGCCGGAGCGCAGTTCGGATGGTCTTTGGCCTGGGTTATGGTTCTACTCTTGCCCATTACATTCATGGTTCAAGAGCTTGCAATGCGCCTTGGAATAATTTCCGGCAAGGGGCATATGGCGCTTATTAAGGAGCGGTTCGGAAAAATTTGGGCTTGGGTTGCCTTTGCCGATCTCTTTATCCTCAATTTCCTAACCCTCCTCACTGAGTTTGCGGCCATATCCTCAATCTGTGATGCCCTGCACATTAACCGGACTTATGGCCTAGCACTTATGTCTGCGCTTTCCGTTGCCGTTATCATGTGGCAGAAATACAGGATCTGGGAAATTCTTATGATCCTAATGTGCGCTTTGGATACAGCATGGTTTGTATGGCTATATTATCACCCGACCTGGGATATTGTCCCTAAGGTATCCAATCTCGCTGATATCTCAACCTGGGGAACCGTTATGGCCCTCATTGGGACCACTATCGCTCCATGGCAAATTTTCTTTCAACAACGCTGTGTGGTGGATAAGGGCTTAGGCAAGTCAGAGCTATTCGACGAAAGGGTTGATACCTTCCTATCCTCGGTTTTTACGATTCTGGCAGCCCTCGCCATGATGGGCGCCGGCGTATATTTCTGGAAGGGATTTGCCGATCCGACCTCCGGCTCTCTATTTACAATGGTTATGTGGAGCAATGCGGCCTTCCTAGGAACAGTCTGTGTTAGCCTAAGCTCATCCTGGTCATTCTCGGAAATGTTCGGTGAGGACTCATCTCTCAACCATATAGGCAAGAAATTCCTTGGAGTTTATGTCCTGGCAATTCTCTCCGCGTCTATTTTTTGTTATTTTTCCAATTCTTTAGACTGGGATATCATAGCCGTGCAGATTCTTAGTGCCATTCTTCTCCCTCTATCCATTGGAATAATGGTTCGGCTCTTGGCTGGCATGGATGCTATATCAACTTGGTATGAGGTTGTGATGTGGGGGGTTATTGCTGTGTTGACAGGAACCACTCTTTGGGGTATATAGAATTAAAATCATTAAACATTAATTAGTATATGCCACCCTTGACAGCTAGGCAGCTATGCGCTCTTGTTCATATGATATTGTTGAATCGTTTATGTGGACCCATGCGCCTAAGCTGCCTCGCACCCTAGAGCTTGCTTGTAGGGAGGCCGAAAAATCAACCGCGCATTATAGGGTCGGGTGTGCAATAGAGTGTGATTGCGGAACAGTTGTATCCGGTCACAGTCAAAACAAAACCCATCCAATGCAGAGAAAATACACTGTTGATCCAGTAAAAATTTGTCTGCATGCTGAAATTCATGCACTTTCTCGATTGCGTGGGCTAATTCCGGTTTCAGCCACAATAGTCCGAAAAAATAAACTAGGATTTGCCAACTCGGCGCCATGTAACTCGTGCTTGGCGGCTTTCATGGCCTTTGGAATCCAAGAAGTCTTTTTCTGCAAAGAAGGGAATTGGTTCACGATCGCTCTATGAGGTATAGATTTTTAAGGGGAAAAACTTACTCGTGTCATGCGGCTCGGTATAAGCATATGGATATAAGTCCCCATCCACGCTTATGTTGGCCCCCAACTCTATGAAGTCCTTACATAGCTCCGCATCCAAGATGGGAGACCAAATCTTTCCTAGACACATCCAAAAATAAGGATGCTTTTCTTGCGGCGTTAGTATTACATTTTCGTCATTCATTATATTTTTAGCTATTACAATGAATTTCTTGAGTTTTTTATCTCTTGATTTGATTTTCTCCGAGATTGTTAATAAATAGTTAATGGTTTGTTTGGCGTGATATTGATAATTTCTTTTATAATGCTTTTTGTATGCCTTGCAAAAATTTGGATTCATATTGCATGTAGTCTTCTTTCCCCTCCTATTGGAGAATTGAAAGACAGCATCCATTGCTACCCACCCAATATCATCTTCATCAATAAATATATTTTTAACATTTGAGAAGTCCTTAAAGGCAAAGATGTGAGGATGTCCCACCTTCCTTGAGAAATTTGGGGGCCAATCGCAACGATCATCGAGTCTAGAATATAATGTTGCCACATCTAGGTTGGGAGTCAAGTAAACGCAATTCTCTCTACTCATTAGATCTTGAGTCTTCCCCTGCGGACGTGCGTTGCGAAGTGGTTCTCCTTTTAGCAGGTTAGCGATAGCCGGTTGCAAGCAAGTGCCGTGAAAGTATGGGGCTTTGGCAAGCAGAACCTCTGGGATCATTGGCTTATTCCGTATGCTTGATGTCAATGATAGATTGACATGGCGACGGGAAACTGTCAATCAAAATTTTTTATTGACAACATCATATATTTGCTTATAATGGAATTGATGTATGCAACGGAAGAGGCTATAGAATGGCATGAGGGGAAGCAGGGGGGGGCAATCGTTCCCAAAAAAGTGTTGCCTGCGAAGCCTCTTGTAATCAATAAGAGGTTTTCTATATTCAATGCTTTCCGGTCTCGCTTTTTGCCATCGAACCCCTTTGACCTGATGGTCAGATGGGCTCGGAGTATTATTTTCCGCAAGGAGACTGACATTAAAAAGATTGTGAAGGAACAGAAAATGCTTGCGGGCCTTATCAAGAGGGAATATAATGTTCCTCTCTCTTTAGACGAGATCGGCCTATTCCTGACCATTGTGGTCTCGGAACAGCTAGAGAAAGAGATTGCGCCTACCAAAAATCAACCGACCTGATAGGAGACTAAAATGAATGATAATTCCGCGTCTGGCGCTATCCTTGCGATTTTTATTGTTTTTTTCTATTTTTTACCAACATTCTGCGCGTTCTATCGGAACGCACAGGGCAAAGGGGCGATTGCTTTCCTAAACTTCGCTTTGGGCTGGACCTTAGTTGGATGGATTGCCGCTTTCATATGGGCGAACGTGGCGCATAAGGATTCATAATAATTCAATTAATATAACCTAAATATGTGCGCAATGTCCGCAAAAATTCCATCTGTTGCTAAAAGTTTTTATGAGCAGAGAACAAAATATGACAATTTATCGAAGTCTGAAAAAGACCCTATAGATTCTTTTTTATCTTTTGTGTCTTTTGTCACCAAAGATAAATCTTATTATCCATTTTGGGCTAAAATAGGTTTTGAAAATTGTAGTAGTTTTATATCAGAATATGTTTGTTTTGATTATGAAAATCACCCCTGCAATGAAGACACTCTTGAATGGCGAGCGTGTGAATTTATCTTGAACAGAAGAAGTTATGTTTGGGAATTTCTTAAACAATTCCCTACCTTTATATACAGCAAAGACCTTTATAATCGGAATACTTTAGTACCTAACCAAATTTTTAGAAGCGTATTGGAAAAATTAGTGTTTGATACATCAGAGATTTATGAAAAAACCAGAAGGATTTTAAGGCTGGCAGCATGTAATGCCTTTTTGCAATATTCTGATAAATTGTTTGATGATATTGCAAAAATATCATCAGGAGAGCGCGTATTCTGTTCAACTGGAGTTCTTGAGTTTGTTGAACAGTTTAACCATGATCGTAAAAATATATTCCTGAATAAATTGAGAAGTTCGTTGTCAAGATTTGGGTTAAATTAGTTTTATATTGGCTTTTTGCTCTTGCAATGAAGGCGCACCACAAGGTATTGTAGTAAGTCCGATGGTTTCAACACAACAGAGGCTATATTAATGAGCGCGAGAGATTTGTTTCCTGGCTTAGGAGAGGCTGTGGCAAAGCGGACATTCCTTAGGGAAATGGAAAATTGGGGGGATGTGGCCTTTAGGGTAGCTAAGGGAAACTGTGCCCTTGGCCCTGAAGATAAGCCCTGGCTTATCGAGGATTTGATTGCTAAGGGGGTCATGCTGACAGCAGGTCGGCATCTGCAAAATGGGGACGAGAACCAACTTGGTCGGGCCGGAGAATTGTTCTCAAATTGTTCTACCGCCCCAACCTCCACCCTTCTCTTTTTGCATCTTCTTTCTGGGAGTGGAGTAGGCCGCTCATACGACGATGACATAATGGTTGTAGATTGGCAGTCTCTCAGGAGCACACCAATCCATCTGTATTGCTCTCAGGATCACAAGGACGGTGGATTTGGAGAGTATGTAGAAGACTGCGAGCATTTCATTATCCCAGATACTAGGGAGGGCTGGGCTAAGGCTCTAGAGCGCCTTGAGACCAAGGCTTATGTTCAGGATACTTCACCCATTCTGTTTGACTTCTCCCTTATTCGGGCCAAGGGAGAGCCTATCCACGGCATTACCCATGGGGTGGCAAGCGGACCAGACTCGCTCAGAAATGCCTTTGCCAACATTATTGATAATGTCATTAATGGCGAACCTATGCCGCTCTGGAAGCAGGCTATGTTCGTTGACCATTTTGTGGCTGTCGAAGTCCAAGTTGGAGGGGCGCGCCGATGCCTAGCTAAAGGCACATTGGTCCGACTAAAAAGCGGTGTATCGCTCCCTATTGAGCAGATTGTCGTCGGAGACGAGCTTTGGCAAGGAAGAAAAGTTACGGCCAAGTTCACCCAAGGCGTCCAGAATGTCTGGGAGCTAGAGACTGATAGCGGGCTCTCTCTGCTTGCCACAGCCAATCACCGGATCGCGGTGGATGATGGCTATGGGAACATGAATTTCAAGACCATGGATAAGCTTCAGGTTGGCGATACGATTTTTGTCATGAACACTAGGGATCTAATTATTAAGACAAAGCATGTTTTGGATAAAGTAAAATCCATTCGTGATACAAATACACTTGTTGAGACTTATGATCTTGAAGTCTCACCGGACCATGTGTTTTTCGCAAATAAGATACTAGTCCATAATTCCGCAAGAATGTCCACAAAATCTTGGCGCGACCCAGATATTGAGGAATTTATCAAAATTAAGACGGACTGCGGGTTGTGGTCTAGTAACAATTCCGTAATGGTTGATAGGGAGTTTTGGGAGAAAAAGCCTAAAATCCTAAAAGAGGCCATTGCCTCGCTTTTCAGAAATGGAGAGCCAGGATTTATCAATGGAGATTTGCTCCATGATACAAAATACAAAACATACAAGTATAAGAAAGACTATAGTGTTGGTTCTGCGCGGTTTCAGCCCTCTCAACTTCATGAGGATTTGATTTGGGATATTGGAATGTGTTCTGAGCATATGAGATTTCCTACGACGACAAACCCTTGCGTGGTGGGCGAAACTCAGATCCTGACTGACGACGGTTATCAGGAAGTGCAGAAAATTAGCTTCCCCTCCCCCCCGGTCCATTTTTGGGTTGACAATGAATTGCATAGGGGGACATCTTTCCACATTACTGGTATTAAGGATGTTTATACCTTGGAGCTTGAAGGGGGGCAATCCCTGCGGCTAACTAAAGATCACAAGGTCTTTGTGAAGAGGCAAGACGGGGAAGCCAAGGTTGAGGCCGGGCTCCTTGTTCCCGAAGATGAGGTAATTCTTTTTGACGGCACCACGTCTCGGTTCAAAAGTCTTAAGTATTATGGGTCTCGGCGCGTCTATGATGCCTCTGTTCCCGGCAAGAACGCCTATATTGCCAATGGGATTAAGGTTTCCAATTGCGGCGAAATCCCCCTCCATGTCATGGGCGGTCTCTGTGTAATCGGTGATGTCGCCCCTGTTTTTGGCACCGACCATGAAAATCTTGAAGCGGTCAAGGCCATGGCGCGGTTTCTAATCCGAGTGAACAGGATGGATACTGTCTATAAGAAGGAGGTTGATCGCACCAATCGGATTGGAGTCAGCCTCACTGGCATTCATGAGTATGCGTGGCGTCGGTTTGGCTATGACTTCTATGATTTGATTGATGAGGAGAAGAGTAAGCCATTCTGGGATACTCTACGAATGTGGCGTAATGCGGCCTATCGAGAGGCCGATAGATATTCCGAGATGGTTGGTATGCGGACTCCAACCACCGTCACAACAATTAAGCCGGCAGGCTCTACAAGCAAGCTTTTTGGTCTATCAGAAGGGGCTCATCTGCCAGCTAAGCTCTTCTATATTCGCTGGGTTCAATTCCGCGAAGACTCTACTGAGATTGAAATGTATGAAAAGCATGGATATCCAGTTCGTAGCCTGAAGACATTCCCAGGTGTCAAGATCGTGGGGTTCCCAACTTCCCCCTATATCACCCAGATTATGCCGATTGATAGAATTGTAACTGCGACCGAGGCCACTCCTGAGCAGCAATATCAATGGATTCGTTTGCTAGAAAAGCATTGGTTGGGAGAGAGAGGCGGCCAAGTGTCCTACACACTCAAGATTGATACAGGGAAAGTCGGCATTGAGGAGTTCACCAAGACTGTCATTGCAAATCAGCCAACTGTTCGGTGTTGCTCTATCCTGCCGTTTAGCGCTGAGCACGAGACCGGCTATGAGTATTTGCCTGAGGAGATTGTTGACCACGAGACCTATCAACTTCTTGTGAAGAATATTAAGAAGTGCAAGGAAGATATTGACTTGGAGCATCTCAAGTGCGAAAGTGGGGCCTGCCCCATATAATGGGGAATATAAATGGTTAGTGTATCAGTTTTATTATTCTTGACAGAGAATGTGATTTGTATCAGACAGTGATACGCTTTCCAGAAATTTCATCCACACATTTTACCACGGCCCCTTGCCCCGGTAGGGGGGCGTGGTAAAATGTGTGGATGAATCTGACCGAACATGTATTTAGCTCTCTCCCGCCTCTATTCCAGGCTGAGAATAGTATATTACAAGGGGAAGTAATATCATTCCAGCCTTTTGTGGATGGGGTTCTTGGCCTTTCAAATCAAATAAACATTAATACTGCAAATTATGGTTGGCTATCACTTTGGGGTGGATTATTCGGTATCCCCCGAAACCCCAACGAATCAGATAGTTTTTATCGTCAGCGTATCTTATCCACTCTTCAGACATCTGTTGGGACATTATTCAGTATTGCGACATTAGGACAAACAATTTTTGGTCAGACCATAACTGTCACAGATCAGCCTGGAGTATTAGGGTATAAGATAATTTTGCCGGCCAATGCCACTCCTACTCAAATCAGCCTTTTTCAAGACAACCTAGCAAAAGTTCGGCCCGTCGGCGTACCATTTTCGTTATATCAATTGATTGGGGAGAAAAACATAGATACGACATTCTTTGTTAGCGGACTTGAAAATGATGCCTATTATCTAAACACATCTACAGTTTCGCTTCCATTAAGTATTTCTGATTATTACATTAACTCTACAGCATCTTTCCCCGTAAATCTATTAACGGACCCTCTCCTCTCTTCTTAGAAGATAAAGAAGGATATGATAATATGACATTATGCGAGTTCCTTTATTTAATCAGCAGCAATATCTAAGTTCTTCAAGTCTGAATTCGAGTATTGGCACTATTTACAGTGCCATTTCTGAATTTTTTAATCAGTATTTTAGTTATGGTTTTATTAACATGGATGATATTAGCCTGCAATATAGTGGGCTAAATGTCACAATTACCGCAAATCCTGGCTTTGCTCTCAGAAGCGAGAGCGGTCTTGGTGTGGTCAATAGCCAAACTCAATATACTGTGAACTTTAGTAGTTTAGTGCCTACTACTGGAACTGTAGAAGTATATTTGGTCGGAAGTTTGAATGTAGTAAATATTGATCCTTTTGTTGTAGTTCCGCCACCTCCTGGAGATTCAAGTTATTCTCCAGCGGCAAGTGCCTATACTGGCTATGCAAATCAGCAATATCAAATTGCTTTTTCCGCGAGTAATACTGCTCCAGACAATATAAATAGTTTTGTTTTGGGTGTTGGAAGCCTAAGTTCGGTAGCTACGACTATTTCAATCAATACTGAATCAGCAATAGTTTCTGCCCTAATTCCTCAGCTTAATATTATTCCCATCACTTCTTCTCAGGCTGTAACCGAGCCTGGAGTTTATTCTTTTGTCGGGTCTGGATTGACTGTTACATTGCCCCAGCCGAATAACATAGGAGAGGTTTTCGGGTTCGAGGGGGCTGGGACGGTTTCTGGGAATTTTGTTGGACTTTATTCATCTACTGGCTCCTCCTCGTCAATGACATTAGGGGCTAATGATACGCTGTTATTGGTCTCTAATGGATCTGCTTGGATGATTTTTGGCGGTACGTTTGCCGCCATGAATCAATTGACATTTCCGCTGCCCATCGCCGCTGGTGGAACTGGAACCTCTACGCCCTCTTTGACTGCCGGTAATGGCCTAACTGTTAGTGGCAGTTTCCCTAATCAGCAATATGCACTCTCTACTCCGGTTAGTATATCTAACGGTGGTACAGGAACATCAAATCCATCATTGATCGCTGGGAATAACTTGTATGTATCAGGCAGTTTTCCCAATCAGACAATAGGAATTTCCGCCCCAGTTTCAGTAGCTAATGGGGGAACGGGGGCCACGAATGCTTTGTCTGCTATACAAAACCTTGGAGTTTTCTTAAATAACTCAATAACCATTTATTCTTCAACAACACTCAATACTGCCTATAACGGTTACGTGATTTTAATAGGTAGTTCTGTAAATATAACTCTTCCGCCTCCCTCCGCTCAACAGAGCATGACGCTTGTATTGTCTGCTTTGGCCAACAGCGTTGTCATTGAAACTCCATCTGGGTCTTTTGCTGGCGGAGGCCAATTGAATGGCACGACAAGCTTTACGATGTATGCTATGCAAAGTTGCATTCTTGTCAGCAATGGCGGTTCTTGGGTTGTAATTTCTGTCTCCAGTTCTCTTGCCAAAAGCTCAATTCCTTTGATTGTAAATGGCACGTCTGGCAATTATTCATATTCTGTTCCCGCTGGGGTTAGTAATGTCTGGTGTAGAGTTTGGGGTGGTGGAGGCAATGGTTCCAATACTCAAGGGGGCGGTTCTGGTGGATATGCAGAAGGGATAATCAGCGTTAGCCCGTTTGGATCTCTCAGTGTTACAGTGGGCGGTACCGAAGGAACAAGCTCTGTGGTGTGGGGAAGCGTTGCTAGTATCGTAGCTAATGGTGGGGCCGCTGGATCCGGGGGGCTGGCAAGCCTGTCGGGGGCTAGCAATGGATTGACTTTATATGGATATTATCAACAAACTGGATACATTTATGGATCTCTATATGTTCCAGATACCGGATGGGGATCTCCTATGGGCGGCCCAAATGTAAATGGACATGGCACCACTTCGGCGCAGAATGGTTTGCCTGGGACTTTTCCTGGCGGAGGCGGCTCTAGCGGAGCATATGGATATGGAGGCAATGGTGGTGCAGGTGCTGGTGGCTTAGTGATATTAATGTGGCTATAGGGGAGTGCCTCAGTTTCCGCTTGACAAACGAGTAATACATCAGTATCATTCTCCAATGATTTTTAATAAACGGAGCAATACGATGTATTGGAAGAACGCCAAAAAACATCCTGAGGCTTTTGAGGCAAAGCTAAAGGAGCATAAATTAACAGATAATGACTTCATTTTTTTATCTACTATTCGGGTGAATAATGGCGAGCCCATGGACAATGAGGGTATGTGGGGCTGGCATTTCGAGTGTATGGTCACAAACACACTCTCAAATTACATGATTATTAGGCTTGGGGATGATTTTTCTGATTATGTAGTGCGGTGGAGGCGGGAAAATCCGGCAGTTAATTCAGAGAAAGTTATATTCCCAATTTGCTTAGATCACTTTGATGCCGTCTTAAACCATCTTGTTTATCGTCCCGGCCTATTCAGATATATGTCAAATAGAGGTCTGTCGGAATATGAGGCTTACGAGTGTTTTCATGATCAGCTTGGAAGTCGCGATTTGCCATCTTACCGGAGTATTGCCAAGGGCGAAAATTATGAAATTAAGCTATCTGGGGAAAATCTGGCTCCTAAGCTAACTCCAGAGCTTGCCATTGCTATGGCAATTGAGTGGGAGGTTCCGAATGACCTCAAAAGAAATTGAAGAATTGGCCGAGAAGGCTGTAGAGCTCGCCTTTATGAAAATGAATGATGAGGGCTTAAGCGATGAACAACTCATGACATATGTAGAAAAGTGTATGAAAGATAGACTTTACTATCTTACCAACACTACTAAAAATCACTTTTCTTAAGGGGGAAGGCAATGCGAGTTAGTGCCACCACTCTCCAGGAATTAATGCGGTGTCGTCGTCGCTTTAACTATAAGTATGTAGAGCGGCTTTCACCAAAGAAAGAAGAAGAATCTCCGGCCCTTCTATTTGGGAGCGCCTTTCATAAGGTATTGGAGCTTTATGACGGAGCGATGAGACGTGGTGCCGATAAAAAACAAGCGATAGCTGATTCTCTCAGGGATATTGTTAAATATCCTTTGTCCAATAATCACAAGATATTGAATTGGAGATCCTTGGTTCGGAGCTTTGTTTGGTATGTAGAGTCCAACTCAGAATTGGACGTTATTGCCAATGAGGAAGAATGGGAACTAGAGGTCGATGGGGTGAGGGTTACTGGAACATTTGATGGATTTATAGAATACTTTGATGGTATTTATTTGCTAGAAAGGAAAACTAGTTCTTCGTATCAATCCAGCAAGATAAAAGATCATTATCTCAATTCTTTCCAGATTAAGCTTTATGATTGGGCGGCCAGAAAGAACAAAGTTCCTAATTACCGTGGTGTTTACTTAGATTTCATTATGGTTCTGGAAAAAAGCACAAACTTTTCCTCTGCTATTCGTTGTTTTACTGAAGAAGACTATTCGGAGACTGATTCTCAACTTAAGGAATTGATTGAGATAATTAAGAATGGTAATTTAGATTTGCCTAGTCAAACAGCTTGCATGGATTTTGGCCGAAAATGTGACTTTTGGGATGTATGCCTCAAGCCTAAATCCACAAGAGAGGCTTATATAGAGGAAAATTTTGTTATAGGCGGGATGGGTGGGAAATAATGTACGGCTATGACATAGTTTTTGATTCCCAAAATGGAGAATTGATCACAACAGTTGATATTAATGGGCAAACCTCTACTTTAGAGGAATTTGCTGCATTAAATAGCCTGTTTGTTAAGAGTAGGCTTGACATTAGTGGATGTAGAACATTAAGCAAACTTCCCTTTCATGCGAAAACGAGAGTATATAATTTTTGCTACATATGAGGAAATCGACAATAAAGTTTTTTTTCCCGGCAAATTGGCGATGAATTTATCGCTGCTGTTTAACCGGCGTATAGATAGTGAGAGTTAAAAATTGATAAACTATATAAACAATATTCTGGAATATGCCCACGCAGCCTTCCATAATCCAGTGTCCTCTGGGATTGGGTTGACCGCAATAGGAGGTGCTATATTTTATGAGTTGAGATCAATTCCTGCCCGCGCTTGGAGTCTGTTAGAGAAATTATTTGTGTCAAGCATAACCGTTGATAGCACTGCTGATAGCTTTGAGGAATTTGATCGCTGGGTTTCAAGTAGGCTGTCTAAGAAATTCAATAAATCTCTACAAATTCTTCCGTCTCAGAACTATGAAGATGGTGATTATATTTCCCATTCAACAGGAACATTTTATTTTATGGATGGGTTTAGGATGTTAAAGGCATATAGAAAACGAGAAAAAACGAACGGAGAGTATGATGGCAAACCGTTAGTTATTGATTCTATTTCAATCTCTACATTAGCTTTTACAAATTCTTATTTTAAGTCAATAGTTCGTGATATCATTAATAGTTCCAAACAGGACGATAAGTTTATTTATGTGCAAAAGAATGGTTATTGGACAAAGAAGGCCAAGATTGCCGAGTATGAAAAGAGAAGAATTATTATGAAGGATGGATTGTTTGAAGAAATTATTGGAGATATAAAGAAGTTCATTGATTCAAAAGACTGGTATATGGAGATGGGGATTCCCTATCATCGTGGATATTTGCTCAGTGGTCCTCCCGGAACCGGAAAAACAAGTTTTGGTGTAGTAGCTGCTTGGCAACTATCATTAAATCTTTATGTTATTAATCTGGAATCAGTCTCGTCCGATGAATCTTTTATTGAGACTGTATTGAACGCTCAAAAGAACTCAATTATTGTCATTGAGGATATTGATTGCTGTCAAGCGGCAAATACCAGAGAGGAAGAGATCAAGCCTCGCTCTGGGACTGGGGTATCGATGACTGCCTTATTAAATGTTTTGGACGGAGCCTACACTCCAACTGGAGCAATTTTTGTGCTAACCACAAACTATCCAGAAAAGATTGACAAAGCCCTTATTCGTCCGGGTCGTTGTGATCGGCATATTATATTAGATGAGTTTTCAGGCAAGGATCAAGGCATGCTATGGAATTACTACTACAAGGGCGGGAATATTGACGATTTTCTGCCATTTGCAATTACACCGGCACAGGCTCAGGGGGCATTTTTACGCTTCCCCAATGACAGAAAAGCGGCTATGAGTTCTCTATGCCGAGAGGAGCCAAACGATCATGTATGAAACTGGTAGAGTTACTGTTCCGTCTTTAGAAAAAATTCTGTATGTAGAGCACCCCGTATTGGATCACGGATTCATTCGTGTCATTGATTATATGGGGGATGATAGCGCAATTGTTCAGGCTGCGCGTGTCTCATATGGAAATGGCACAAGGCGGGTCAGTGAAGATGAGGGTTTGATCCGTTACTTGATGCGCCATCGCCACACCACGCCGTTTGAGATGTGTGAAATAAAATTTCATATTAAGCTGCCAATTTTTATTGCTCGGCAGTGGATTCGCCACCGCATGGCGAGTGTCAATGAATATTCAGCGCGCTATTCCATTCTTGATCGTGAGTTTTATATTCCAGATTCCAAGAATTTAGCCGCCCAATCTGCCAGCAATCGGCAGGGTAGAGGGGATATCCTTGACCCCAGCGAGGCAGGAATGGTCCTTGATATTTTGCGTGAAGATGCAATTCGTTGCCATGACAACTATTTAGTAATGCTCAACGAGGATGAGAATGGGAATAAGGTCAACTCAACAAAGAAGGGGCTTGCGCGCGAACTTGCTCGAATGAATCTTACGCTGAACACATATACTCAATGGTATTGGAAAATTGACCTTCACAACCTTTTGCATTTCTTGTCTTTGCGGGCAGACTCTCATGCTCAATATGAAATCAGAGCATATGCAGGGGTTATGTTGAACATTGTTGAGGCATGGGTGCCTCTAGCTGTCAAGGCTTTTCGTGATTATAGACTTAATGCAGTTACGTTCTCTGCCCAGATGGTCGATGTGTTGCGTCGTATGATGGACGGAGAATCCGTGGAGCAGCAAGATTCTGGGCTTTCTAAGAGAGAATGGGTTGATTTCCTAGAGGCGCTTGCCCCAACAGCCCGGGCATAAGAATCTTAAAACTATCATCTTGTTTCTTGATTTCTAAGATGACATATATATCATCCTGATATATATCAAAGTCAAATTTACATTCCTCGGCTATCGCTTTCATGAAGGCCAGACAATCCTGGCCTTTTCTGCTTTTCACATACTGATAGAAGAAGCAGGCCATAGCAGAAAAGGAGTCAGCAATTATATCATGGTCATCTTCAAGTGTATTAATAGCCTTTACTATAGCAGAGACTGTTGATCTTAAGAGAACTTGGAAATGAATCTTTACTTTGTCAGTCATTTTCTACCGTATGTATGCTTCCTCCACAGAAAATATTATGGACTATTGCTGCGTTGACAGCCTCTACTGCTGTTGCCCCGCATTCCATAGCTCCCATGGCAATGGGCGCCCCGGCCCCTATCGCAAAAAAATCGTCATAGATTTCGCATGGGACGGATGAGTTATCGAAGATAAACTTTTTTTCATTAATCACAACCATAATATCAAAATCGTGATCTTCTTCATCATCTTCCAAAATAGATGAAATTTTGTTTAGGATATAAATATGGGGAACTTTTTTGCTAATTTTGATTTCTTTGATTTTAACTAGGATCTGGGCACTGCCGCTAATACCCACTAGGGCCTTACCGATCTTGAACACTTTAGGCCCAAAGTTAAGTTTATCCCCTGTTTCTTTGGAAGAAAGCATGGAATCAGATGCCATGATTCCATCTTTATAAGCGATTACGGTCATGTGTTGCCCCTATGAAGAAATAAGAAGATTTATAATAAGCTGATTTTTCTAATTAGTCAAGGCAATATTATGATACAATAGCTTTATGTCCAACACTCCGATAACATCGACTGTTACTACTCCCCAGATTGCAGAGAATTTTTTGGGGGCTATGTTTGCCCTTACCGGCGTATTGACCGATGCAACTCAGGGCTCGATTGTTAGGACATATGGAGAGGCTGTAGGAGCCATTACAGAGCTTGCCAGTGCTACGGCAACGGCATCCACATTCCAGGGGGGCGTATATGGAGCTTACTCGGCTTTTGGAATTACACCTATTGCTGCGACATCAGCCACCACTACAGTAACATTTAGCAGCACAACGCCAGTGACGAGTGCGGTTTATATTCCAGCCGGGACTATTGTCGCTACTGTTTCAGGAATTCAGTTTTACACCAATGCGGCTGTGACTATTGCGGCCAATACAAGCTCAGCCAGTGTAGGGGTTACGGCGCAGACTCCAGGGGCATCAGGCAATGTGCAGGCAAATACCATTACGCAAATTTTAAGTGGTGTAACCTATCCTATCTCAGTTACCAATCCAACTGCTGCGACAGGCGGCACTAACCAGGAAACCCCGCAACAAACGGCTGCTAGGTTTAGTGCTAAGATCAATTCTATAGGAACCACCTCTCCTATAGCCGTTGCCAATGCAGTTATAGGAGTTAACTATCAAGGGGAGTATGTTGTTCAATCTTCTGTTTATGAGCCTTGGATTACGAATCCTTCAGCCGGGGCTGGCTTTACAATCTATATCGATAACGGTTCCGGAACAGCATCTTCGAATCTCATTCAGGCTGTAACCAACTTTATCAACACAACGCCAGGGTATAGGCCGGCGGGGGTGCCTTACACCATCGATCCAGTAACTGCCATTGATGTTACGATCACAGTAACGGGAGTGGTTTTCAGTCAATATGCTAATGAATTAAGCACATTGGAGTCAGCCATTCAGTCTTCTGTGGAATCTTACATGTCTTCTGTGCAGATTGGGCAGTCAATCACTCTTGGGTCAATCTCGGCAGCCGCCGTAAATGGCGCTCCAAGTGCCCTGTCAAGCCTGAATGTCAGTTTCAGTACTGGCGGAGATACGATTACCGCAGCATATAATCAGAGGATTATTGTTACCTCCGTGACTGTCAATCTGACCTCCTGATAGGGCAGAAAAATTTTTAACGTATAATTTGATTGGGGCTTGACTTCTGCCGATCAAGGGCTTACCATAGTAAGCGAAAGCCACATTATCAAAAAAGGAGAACGGTTGTGATTTCTAAAGCAGAGAAGAGGCTCGCGGAAATCGAACGCGAATGCCACTCTTATCCGGTAGTGGATAGCCTTGATAAGCCCCCAGGCCGCGACGCAAGTGGAGTATGGCGCGGCAGGATTTGCTGGTCAAAGAAAATGCCAGACGGAACCCTTTGGGCATATACTACTGAGCACGCTTTCCGCGTTTTAAACCTAAGAGCAGAAAATTATGGAGATACTAGGTTTATTGCAGAGAGATGCGGGCCTGAGGCGCATGACAAAAATATTTGGAGAATTTATAGCCCATGCGAGAAAAGATATATATGGGGTCATATTCATGACGTTTCACCATCTCCCAATTTTATCTTTCGAGAGGATGCTAGCCTTTGGAGACGGATTGTGCTAGGAAATGAGTTTTCAGCAGGAAACAGGCAGGCATTGCATCTGAAAATTTTTGATAGCAAGAAAATCAGAAAATACTCTCAGGAAAGCATTGACTTTGCGGAAGATCTCTACAAAACACTCACAAACAATATCTTCTACAACAAAGATACGGATTCTTTGGAATCAATGTCCTTCTACAGGGCAGCGTGGGTTGTAGCCGCCATAAGAGAGGCTGGGGAAGACTATCTTGATTTCTATTGCATTGGAGATGAGGGGACGGCAAGCCTAGAGGTTGAAAATCTTCTTTCTGAGATTGGCGTAACTAGGCGCTCTTAAGCCGGATTGTTGGCTTTTGAATAGTCCTTGCCCAACTTATATCCATAATAATTTCTCATTAGAATTGGGGATATGATTTTCCAGCATTGAGAGCCTATATCAAGGTTTCCCCTTGTGGTTTTCCAGGGGGAGCCTTGTTTAGTATGTTCTTCCTGGAAATTGGGTCTGCTCTTGCTAAACATATGCAGAGCACGATCAATAGCGATTGCTTCGTGGGTATTGAGATAGACTTCGGCCTTTAGCTTTATCTCTTCCCATGGATTATCGCAACAAGACTTCCAAAATTCTAAGTTTGTAGGGCCTTGGGAGTATGCAGCAAAATCGCCATTAAATAATTTCCTGTTATTCTCTGCTAAATACCAAGCCTGAGAGAAATACAAAATTTTGCTAATGTCTTGATAATTCCGCTTTATGTGCGGATAAGACGAAATGTTACCAATTATACCGGCAATTATCTCGTCAAGGGACATTAAGTATTTTCTTTGGGAGGCTCAACCGTCTGAGCAACAGCTTCGACGGCCTGGACTGCTGTTTCCACGCTCTTAACCTCATTCTGGAATGGGGTATTTTCAGGCATGAAAAAGGCCAGAGCAGCCGCAATAGCTGTAGCTACTAGACTTGTCAGGTCTAGTTTATGGCCGAGATAGAGACTAACGGCACCGGCCAGCCCCGAGAGTGCCGCGATTGAGGTTTTTTCATGAAGGCGTGTTTCCAGAAATTTAAGCATAATGAATTATAGCAAAAATAGTGTTGAGGGTCAAGATTTTTTTTACTAACAGTGATATAATTTTTTTAATGTCCGGTTTTCAATATTACTATCCAAATTTTCTATCTTATGTATTGTCCGATATAGGTAATGCATTGGATGGCACATATGCCGGGTCATATGAGCCAGTCGTTTTATATACATCGAGTTCTGGCTCTGGATTCATTACTAATTCGCTTCCCTATCCAATAATTAATCTATCCACTAATGGGTCTACCAATTATGGCCTTTTAGCAAACAGTGAAATTTACTCATTTAGCCGAGGACAAGGCAGCTATTCTTCTTTCTTGCCTTCAGGCAAGGCTTGGTCTGCGATGAAATATGACGGTCAGAATTTTCTGGCAGTAGCGCCCGATTATGGACTTTATAACAACGGCACGCAAGAGATTAATGATAGTTTATATTTATTAGATGTAGAGGGCTCACAGTTTACCACTGTTTCAAAGGATAACTGGTATGTAGGAAACACTTCTCCGTTTTCGGTTAGCACATCTGGCAGTTTTCAGAGCGGGATGCTGTCTTGGTATGTCAATGGCAGCGGTTATGCCGCTGGTTTTTCGCCATGGTCGTTTGGCAGTGGAGTGACCTTTGTCGGCGCCGGCCCCAATGGAACAGTCCTAACTCTTGAAAATAATAACTCGATAGTTACATGGAATCCGCCTAATATAGTTTTAAGCATAACCGGCCTATCGTTTTCATCATCAGCCTATTGTTCTCCAGTTAATACTACTCAATTTGCAATTATTGATCCAACCAATCAAAATATACAATTTATAAATTCTCCTGCCGCGACAATTTCTATATCAGGATTAGCCAATGTTGGATATGCAGTATCTAATGACGGATTAGTAGTCCTTGTTGCCAGTGGCGCCGATATAATTCCTGTCTCGATTTATAATCAGACAGCTTGGACAGAGCTTTCTCCATTCTCTTACACAAGCAATATTTCAGCCCTAAATTATTCGGGGCAGTATGCGTTCTGGAGCGCGGGCCAGGAGTTGTATTTATATCAATATAACGGGGTAGGAAATTACGAGCTTGTTTGGCAAGTTGCATTAAGTTTTGTCCCGTCTGCGCTATCCATGGATCAGAATAATAATGTAGTGGCGAGTAGCGGAATTAATTTGGCGGTAGTTAATTTAGCTGGAAATATTACATTGCAGACCACTTTAGCTAACTCTCTAAGTGGATTGACTTTCATATGGGCACAGACCTTTTTAGGTCAGTCAGGCAATCAGTTCTGTTTTGTCTCTCAAAATGATGGGATAATTAGAGAGAGCCCGTTGTTTTACGGAGTTAATTTCTCTGGGGCTCAGACCATTTCAAGTGGAGGCAACTCGTATATTACTCTCGGGAATACAAGTGCTAATCCATATTTCTACAATGACACTATCTATCTTACGAATGGCAGCGTAATTCCTTTTGAGGTGGGCAGCCAAGATACAATTCTGCCTGCGAAAGCGGGCTGGATATCCAGTCTTGGTTCATGGACCAATTTCTTGGGATACCAGAGTGGACTGCCAACCGCTATCTTCCCATATAATAGTGAGATTATAGTTATGTTTAATAATGGCAATATAGCAAACTATAATGTCAATGGGTCATTTACTGGCTTTTACCCATCCGGGAATTTCATTTATGGCTCTGTTTTTACCAGCAATGGCGCCTTTCCCACAATGGCCGGCACATTCAACGGGATTGTGGTCTTCCCCGCTTTTGGTGTCGGCTAATCCTATCCATTAACAGTTGCCGGCAGTCCTCTACTATTTAATGGGAACACAGTGAATTTCTCTGTGCCAATCAATATCGGCGGTGTTGGATAATTTTGAGTCTAGCAAGTGAAAATATAGAATAACATTATTCATTTTCTTCTTTTGATTCGCACGCATAGGAAAAGATTACATATAGGATAAATATTGCTAGAACAACTGGTGCCCCTACTACAGTTAGTGTCATGGCAAAACACCAGCAAAAGAACCAATTAAAAATCATACTTTCTCCTGAGCTTGTATCTGAGCCTAAAAAAATAATAGACCCAAAGCATGCTGCAACCAGAGCGGCAACGCCCTCAATAAAGAGAATGTTTTCAAATTCATCCATTATCAGACCTCCTATGGCTTTGGTCGATAATGGCATAAGTGAAAAATTAAGTCAAGCAGGATTATTGGGTTGACATCTCTCCTTTTCTGCCCTAAACTATCTCTATGATCCATAAGCCACAAGGTCTCAGATACTCATGGGGGAAACCCCGATATGACCTTATTCCCCCTGAATTTTTAGAAGCTCTAGCAGAGCATTATCGAAAGGGGGCTGAGAAATACACCCTTGACCTTGGGGAAAATCCATCAGAAGAAGTCCTACAACAATATGAGGGTCGGGAAATCAAAGAAAGGGACGGTCATGTCCTCGTTTTAGGGGATAACAACTGGAAACTAGGTATGTCTTGGGGCGAATGTTACCGGGCGCTTCTATCGCATGCCAATAAATGGGCCATGGGAGAAAGCATAGATCAGGAAACAGGATCACACCATATGGTTGCTGTAGCATGGAATGCTATAGCTATTTTCTACTACGAAACTCACAAAATGAACGGAGACTTTAGAAAATGAATAAATCTGCTGCACTCATTTTTTCTGCAATTTTGTCATGTCCTTCGCTTGCTTTTTCAGGAACAATTACGGAAGACATGAGTATTCGGTAGTGTATCAGTTTGAAAGCAAACCAACATTTCCGGCAACTTGCCCAGGGACCACTACGCCCCTGCTCAGTATGACTTGGGCCGCAGCATGATCCCGGTCTATCTCTAAACCACAAAACTCACAGCTATGAATCCTGTCTGATAAAGATTTTGTCTTCCTCACACCGCACCCAGGACATTCCTGAGATGTAAACCTTGGATCCACAACCCTGACATACTTACCAGCACCCTCCGCCTTGTAAGCAATGAAATTAAACAGTGTTGCCCATCCTGCGTCGTAGATAGACTTAGCCATATTAGATTTGACCATATTAACTATCTTCAAATCCTCATGGCAAATCAAATCATACTTATCCACCAAGGCTCTGGACCACTGGTGAAGAAATGTCCTTCTAGCGTTCTTCACCGCCAGATGAGCTTTGGTTAGTTGTAACTTAACCTTCTTGCGCCTATTGGACTTCTTCTTACATCTAGCCAATCTCCTATTACACTCAGCTATCTTCCTCTCCGCCTTCCTGGAGAACCGTGGATTAGGAACATTACTTCCATCTGATCCGAATATGAAGTTATTCAGTCCAACATCAACGCCTATAGCCTTCTCAATGCCGCTCACTTTTTCTGGCGCATCCACCTTAACTTGTAATGCTACATACCAATGATTAGCTATCTTAGTAAATACACAAGACTTGATTTCTGAATCCTTGGGAAGCTGCCTATGAAAATGGATTTTGATAGATGATGACAAACCTTTGAATTTTATTCTATTTTTGTTTAAGGCTATGCCAACAAACTCAGAAAATCCAAAAGAATGCCATCTTTCTGGACTCCTATACCTGGGCTTGCCCCATTTATCTGTCTTATTCTTAGCTCTCTTCAGAAAAGCCTTAAAGGCATTATCTAGCCTACGCAGAGTCCATCTTTGTAGGTTGGCTGGAAACCCATTGGCATCCTGATCGCTCTGCCTCCATTCCGTCAGTTCCTTATATTGGTCATAGAGCGTTAAACCCCTTTTAGTCCTTTCATATGCCCAATTCCTGGCCCATAGGGCACCATTGTATAACTGTCTCTGCTCCTCACAGATAGTACTTAGCTCCTTATGTTGCCTCTTGGTTGGAAGTAAGACGTATTTGTAAGTTAGAAACACGATTTGAATATATAGGTTTTAGGCAGATTTGTCAAGAAAATCAAACTGAGACAATACCCGTAATTTGTTGGTATTGTCTCAGTTTGATTTTGCTTGACAGGGAACACAGAGTCTTGTATAATTCTGTAATGTTCCTGACTGGCAGATATCTTTTATCTCCGACTCAGAGTAATGTCAGGGGCCGGGGGCGTAGTGGTCCCTGGGCTAGTTGCCGGAAACATCGGTTTGGTATCAAACTGATACACTACCATTTGTTCATCGTTCCATGCACAGGAGCCCTCAATGAAGAAATTCCTTTGGTATCTTGCCTCTCCATACTCAAAATATAAGGGCGGGCAACAGAAGGCGCATGATGATGTGATTAAGATTATGGCCGCTCTAGTGAAAAACGGTCTGAAGGTTTTCTGTCCAATCGCCCATACTCATGCCTTGGGTTTGGAAATGGGGAACGCGCTGGATAGCAATTTCTGGACGGACTTTGATAACACTTTTTTGGAATTCTGTGATGGTGTTATTGTAGCTAAAATGCCCGGTTGGGAGGAATCTTCTGGCGTGGCTCAAGAGATCGCCGAAGCAGAAAAGGCTGGAAAACAAATCACTTATCTTGATCCCAAGATTATAGAAAATATTGACAATTGTGCTAATATGAATATATGTCAGGATATGGGCAATATATTCCCCCCAATTTTAGATATGGTGTAACCCCTGTCCCATCCAAAGCATCTTGGACTTGGGATACAACGGATCCTAACAATCCCACTGTCATAGGCTTTCCTCCCGGTGGAGCAAATCAGCCGACTAAAAGCGGCTTAATGCCCCATGATCTGCAAAACTTTCTTGGGTCTAATTTAGATTTCTTTGGCAAGGCTACAAAATCACCTATCCCCCCCACCACTCTTATACAGTGGATTCGATATGCAGAGGATAGAGTAGAGCAATCTTGCGGAATTAATCTGTGCGAAACTTGGTATGCTGCTCCGGCGGCCTCTCACGATGGGGAACCCCAAGCTGCTGGTATTGTGCCGGTTAATGGCAGTGTGCAGCAGCTTGGGGTTGATTATGATATTAAAGAAGCGGCTTATGACTTCTTTTTTGAACGCGCCAAGGATGAAGGCTGGATGTTCCAAAGCACTCGCTTTGGCCCTATCATTGAACTGAAAACTTATGCCTTTATTTATCCTCTGCTAAACCAATATTTCCAGGTGCCGCCTTCTTGGTTTACGGTGGACGATATTTCGTCCTATATTCGCCTTGTGCCATCTACCAACATTATGAACCTGCCGCTCTTTTCAATTATGCTTTCCTTCATGGGCTTTGCCCAATCCGTGCCTGGAGGCATTTGGATGCAGCTTTTAGTGGGAGTTAAACCATATCTATACCAGAGCCGGTTTGCCTTTCTGAAAGAATTGGTGCTTTGTGAGGCAACAATTCAGGCTCTGACTAGTATGCAGATTGGGGTGAACCAGGGCGCGACAACCAGCACTATTCACGCGGACTCTCTATCTTACACGACTCAGTTTAGTGATAAGGGGCCATATTTCGGTTATATCACCCCATTTCTTCGCCGAAGAGAGGAATTAATGTCACTTGTTAATGTAACTCTGGGCAGAAACCCGGCAGTTATTATGTTATAGGGCAGATCATGAGCGATTTTCGGTATGGTCCAAATAATATACAAACTCCGGTAGAGAACGACCCCAATCCTCCTCTGCCTAATCCAGATGTTCCACATGTTAATTATTTCGACCCGACCGTTTTTTCTATTCCACAAACGGTATTTGATAATTTGATTCAAGCCTTTGGGGTGAGAATTATGTGGAAGAAGTCACATTTTTGCCCATGCACAGAGGCGAATAATGGGTCTCCGCTTCCTTCCTGCCAAACTTGCTTTGGAAGAGGCATTTATTGGGATAACATGATAGGCCCATTCACAGTCCTATTGGCCTCTGCCATTGCAACTGAAAGTCAGCGCGCACCCGGGGCCGCTACAAACACAGAATTTGGCCTAGTGCAAACCACTGGCCCTTGGATAACAGTTTCGCCATCAAATGGCAAATTATATGATGAACTCTCTGTTTATGACATTATCGTTGAAATGGATGCAATTAGACGGCTAAATGATACTTTTACTCAAGGATCAGGCCAGCCGCTCAGCTACGCTCTTATGGCCCAAGTCTCAAATGTTTACTACTTTGACACAGACACAAACCAGTCTGTTAGACTAAATAACTATTCATACGATTCAAGTAGTGGAATAGTAAATACTGATATGCCTGAAGGAACCGCATTTACTGTAGAATATTATGCTCCATATTCTTATGTTGTTTATGGCAATGTTGGCGGTATTACTCATGTGAGACCGCTTATTCAGGGCAGGGCTTCCTATCCTAAGCGTGTTAGAACAGAATATCTTGATATTTGGCTGAGAGATATTAGAGGGAGGCCGATAGTAACATAATGGCATCCACAGTTATTAGAATTATATTTAATGTCTATCAGGATAGGACTTCTTTTTCGGCCATTGCTAAAAAAATCTATGAGTCTTATATTGCTTTTGCTTCTGGATCGCTTTCGATAAACGGAATAAAGATTCACTATCCGACCGGAAGGGCCGTAAAGTCCTTTACACCACTATCTGTTGACGATCAGAGATTCCAGTTTTCAGCCAAGTCTCGGGCCTTAGAGGTTTTCGAGAAAGGCGCTCCTGCCATTGATATGTGGAATAATTGGCCTAGGCGTGGTTGGCTTCCAATGCATAGGGGCGCTAGGCAATTTACAGGTTATGCCTTTCTTCCCAATCCTTTCTCAAGACCAAGGCGCACAAAAGCCAATGGGCAGCTAGAGTGGATGATCCCTGCCAGGAAGGCTGAAAGGCCGGCTGAGCTTATTGCTAGGGCAATAGTAGGTTCTTCTGGTAATGTGACATCGTCATGAGCCTAGTCGTTTCCTACTCCGTTATGCCATCTGGCGGGGCTGTAGTCCTTAATATATTTTGTAATTCAGAACAAATAACAGTAACTAGAAACGGTTCTCAAATATATTCCGGGGATTATGTTCCTATTTTATTAGATACAAACTTATCTTCTAGTCAAAGTTATACCTATATTGTTAGTGATTCCAATGGAAATCAGGAAACACTGTCTCAGATTACGCCAGTTTCATCTTTGGTTATAGATGTATTAGATATTTCTTCTATATTGATTCAGATATTTAATTCTGCAATGAAGTCATTAACCTTTCCTCCTGGAATTTTGAAACCCAAATATGTAGCGACAGCCATGCCTAATGCTATTTTCAATGCCGTTCCATTTATTTCAGTTTATGAAAATGTGGTTAAGCAATCGCAAATCCCTATGGGCCAGCAAACAACTCCAATTACTGATAGTGATAATCTCTTGCCCATTATTGTCAGAAGAGATTTTACCATATTTAGTATGCATGAAAATCCCAATGAAAGGGATTACTATAGAAACATGATGATAGGAGTTGTCAATACAAGTCTGAATGGATTATTTGCGGCGATGGGTCAAAACATTACTCATGATTTTGTCTGTGAAAGCGGTCAGCTTGCTCAAGATCATAAGGCCACAAGCCCTGGATTTTACTTTAATGAATTATTATTCACATTAACTGGTCCAATGAACTTTGGAATTAGCAATCAATATCTTCCAATTAACAAGATTATTCTCGTCGGATCCGAGAATAATGTGCCAGTTATTAATGTCCAGGCCCCAACCTAATCAATCTTGGTATTCTTTGATCTTTACTGTATTATTTTGTTATGGCTCAAGGGTTTTTACCGACGCAACTCAATTATACCGTAAGAAATGGCAACGATGTGGTTGTTATGCTTGGCGATCAGCAACTCGCTTATGGTCAGACCATGGATTCGAGCATTTCCTTCGGCACTGAGATGCTGTATGGGTTGGGCAGCCCAATGCCGCAAGAAATCCAGCAACTACGGTTCCGCCCGAGTATCACTGTCTCGTTCTTCACGCTATCTACTCTTGGGCAGCAACTTGCGGCGAATAGCCAGGACATTCTGAATATTCTGGCAAATAACCAGTTTGATATCCATGTTTTTGCCCAGAAGTCAAATACAATTATTAAGACTTATGTACAGTGTGTGGCTGACACTGAATCAGAGCATTTCCCTGTGAACGGTATCATCACAGGAAATATTGCCTTCTCTGCCATGGATGTCTGGGGTCCGAACGGTCAATCTATCCTTGCTCAACCCGGACAGTTTGCCATCGCCCCTCTGATTGCGAATACTGCGGCTAATGTTGGGCTTGGAATCTAGGCCGTCGCGAACTGCTCGACCAAGAACTTCTCCTTGAGAAAATAGCCATAAACTAGACCTATAGCTATAGGCAGGATTCTGTAAAAATATTCATTGGGAAGGCCGGGTGAGAACGAGACGGACTTCATCTCAGACTCAATTTTCTCTCCCAAAGCCTCAGCCGGCCAAGGAGCTTTATTCTCCTCCATGATTTTCAAGACAATGCGGATTAATCCCGCCCTATGAGCCAAGATATTCCCGTCACACATAGGCCAAGCCAGGGACATATTTGACATAGCAAAGCTCTGAAGGGTATTCTCTATACCCACCATAGCTGTTGCCATCTCAAAGCAATCCTTGGCTTTTTGCCGCTCTGTTTTTGATAGGTTAACATACAGATCGTCTTTCTCATCGTTGTCCATTGAAATCTCCTAAAGATCATGTCATTTTACGAGATGTGCGAATTTAAGTCAAGCACATCAAGCAGTGAAACGCTGGATGTGCCATAATCAGCGTCCTTGTGTACAAATACTTTTTCTATTCTAACCCCATTTCCGTTTTTGGTTCTGAGGCCAAGAGTTTTTTTTATTTCTAACCGGCACTCAAAATCAGATGGAGCCTCATATTCAGAAACAAATACGGCATGCCCTTCATAATGTTTTTGGGCACACCATTTCCAAAATGTACGTGAATCAAACCCTTCCGCCCCCTTGTATTTCGATGTATTGGAATATGGTGGATCACAGCAAATTACTGATTTTTCTGGAACATTCAAGTGCAAATAACTTGAAGATATCCATTCGACACCGCCTAAAGTCCGCATTTTCTCCGCAAGGCTTTTGTGCGCGTTCATTGCATAGTTTCTGTTTGTTTGCCTATCCTTTGCATATCCGCCGAAATATTTTCCGCCAAATGAACATCCGAACCCTGCAAAAGCCGTTAGTGGGCTATTTACGTCCCTTATTCTTTTTAATTCATTGTATTCATTTTCAGTCAGCGTCTTTGGCGGAATCCAGCCATTCGACAGTGCCTTGTACATATTGATAAGGGCCTCATGAATATCTGCTCCTATGCGCACCGAAGCGCTCACCCTAGAAATTACCGAAGCCCCGCCGACAAAAGGCTCAACATATATTCCCCTCTTGTCTATTTCCGGCTGCATAAATTCAACAATTTGATTAGCTATTTTCTCCTTGCCGCCCATGTATTGCATACTAGCTTCCTGAGAAAGTTATAGTGGTATTTTGTCCGGTATTTGCCCGTACATTTACAGAGATTTCAAAGAGCCCTGGGCTTGGGTTGGCAACAGAGGCTTTGTTGATTGACCCGACTCTTGGGTCTTGTAAGAGGGCTGATTTGGCGAAGGCGATAAGGTGCTGGGCTGTCTGTGCATTGGAGACTTGTCCTATCTCTGGAGGTATCCTAGAGCCATAAGTGGGCTCATAGGTAAGAGATCCAAGCGTTGTTTGCAAGCGTCTTCCCAGGGCATATGACAGATTGTTGATCCCATAAATGCTCTGGAAATCGCCGCCCCATTCAGGAGTCAAGTAAATGTCAGTTCCTAGAACATTCTGCGAGTTTACGGGGGCGTTGCTATCAGTCGGCGCCAACAGGATCTGCGTTCCAGCGTTAAGCACCTGAGCAGCCGTTAGGCTTGGATTTAGCTGAAGAATCGTCTTATAATCTTCGTAATTATTAAATGCGCCATTTGCAACGTCCATCAAATCCTGGTTCTGGTAAGAATAGACAATGTTGGAGGCACTGATTTTGGGCTGATTCTGAATAGCTACAAAGAGATAAAGTTGCAACGCTATAGTTAGCAACGCATTTCTTTGAATAATATTTTGTTGATTTAGTGAACTGCTTGGAGCAAAGCCAGCTAATTGCAGTTGATTTATGATCGCAGGCACAATAACTCCTGGAGTAAACCCAGAAGAGTAAGTTTGATTATTTGCATATAAATTTGAGATATATTGAACCGCATTATACGCTCTGCTAACCGTATCCACAACAGAACTGTCTGTAGCCTGGAAATACTGATTTACCGCATTATAGATGACAGTCCAGTCAGAAAACAATCCATTAATACTTGTCGCGCCTGGATTGGTTGGGTTAATTGAAAATAATTGTTCTATAATGTCTCCACTTGAATCCAGAGAAGATAAATCATCCATAACCTGAATCCAATAAAGCAAAGTTTCAGAGTCAGATATATTTAGATTAACTACCGTCCTAAGATTCGACAATTCAGACGGGATTGATTGCTGCAATTGATTATACCATAGTTGTTTGGCAAGGGCCAAACAACTATTAGCGATAACCAAGGATTGACTTGAGTTAAAGTTCTCTAAGGAGTTAATAACAGATTGGAACGTCGCCATTACACATATTCATTATATATGTTCGAGGCAAAATTTGTAACACTCTGAGAGGCTGCATTAACTGTCTGGGTAAACGTATCAAATATAGGATCGATTATGTTTGCAATGGGCTGTGCTAAAGACTCAATCCCAACCAAAGTAAATCTATAAAACAATAAACTCGGATATCTTACGTCTTGCCTAATAAATTGAGGTCCAATTGGAATGACTTTATAAAAATCACTGGTATAAAAATCATAAAATTCCAGCCTATATTCAGAATTTTGCGCTGCCTGTGCCTGCTCTGCATTGAGAGAGAAATACTGAGAGATGACCCCTTGCAAAATTAAAATACTCTCAAGTCCTGTAAAGAAACCGCCATCAGTTGAGTGAGTTTTCTGTCCCGTTGTCCCCTCTATAACCCAAACCGGCGGAGACTCGCCGTAAATATCAGGTATCCGAGTTACCCCTCTGCTTTGCGGAGGGCCTTGCACATCATAGGTAAACCCCATACCGGCAAAGGACTTTGAGATATTCCTCGGAGAAATCGGGAAGGTATATAAAAACAATGGAATATATGGCGGTGTAGGAAACCGAAGGGCCAAGCTATAAAGCGCCGGTGGAAGGCGGACATCACCCGTCTTATATTGGCTAGGAAAGCCTACAAGCAGACTCTCGGCTATAGGGCCGATAGCATTCTCGGCTAAAGACGTAACTGAGGAAATTAAACCACTCAT
>JAEHJW020009572.1_pt1 | contig 100301 bp, 103 predicted proteins | sample 9271431 | NCBI WGS metagenome assembly JAEHJW02
ATAAGGTTAGTTACTCTAAACCCCCGGATCCACTTGGGTCCGGGGGTTTTGTCATAGAAAAAGAATGAGAAAAATCTTGCTTGCTGTTGTCTTCCCGGGGTGAATCCTAAAGGGTTACTATGGCCTTTTCTTATGTACCCATCAATGGCTCTTGGCCCGGGCAAACTGGGTACGTAGCTGTTTCTCCTATATATCCGATGACTAACGAGGGTCATCAAGTTAACTCTCGACTAGTTTATCCATTGGTAAACGGTTCTGTAAGCTTTGAGGTTGCTGCCACCGACTCTATCGGCAATGACGTTAATGGCCTTTACCAGTTTGATATCAATGTATCTGGTGGCAACAGCACTTCTTTTTCCACCAAGATCCCCTCATCATATGAAGCTACAGGACTAAGCCTCAATACTCAGCTTCCCCTGAACCCCTATCCAGATACCTCACATCCTGGCGCTTATGGGAACGGTCTGCCGTCGAACTCGGTCACGAAAACGACCGCCTACACGGCCGCCGCCAACGACTTCGTGAACGCCGATTGCACTTCGGCCGGGTTCACCGTCACCCTGCCGACGAGCCCGGCCACGGGGGCGCTCGTGGCGGTCAAAAAGGTGTCGAATGACGCCAACACCCTGACCATCGCCCCCGGCGGCGGCGGCACCATCGACGGCCAGAGCACCCTCACGACGGCCACACAGTGGGCCGGTGTCGTGCTCGAACACATCGGCTCCAACGTTTGGCGGGTGGCCGCCTCGATGACCACGACCGGCCCGCAGGGTCCGCAAGGTCCGGTTGGTCCGACCGGCCCGCAAGGTCCGGCTGGCAATAACCCCACCAAGGCGTACTACGGCGACGGCTCGGACGGCACCGCGACCTGCGACGGGTCGACCGCGGTGGCCGGGATGAGCCTCAGCGGCAGTACCTACACCCTGACCCGGAGCGTCTACTTCGCATCGCTGACCGTCAACAACGGCGTGTCGGTGTTCTGCAACGGCTGGATTCTCAACTGCTCCGGCACCCTTACGGTGAACAGCGGCGGCATCATCCATGACGACGGCCGAATCCCTGGCGCCGGGGCAGGATCGGCAACGGCGACGGACGCAGCCGCCAACGGTTCCGGCACCGGCAACTCCGGCGGGGACACTCAGGCCAACGCCGTGCTTCTCGGATACGGGCGCGCAGGCGGCTTGGCGAACGGCTCGGCCGGGACCAACTCGACCCAGTCCTTCGGCGGTGCCGGAGGTGCGGGCGGCTCGGCCAGTTCGGGGGCGAACGCCGGGGGTTCCGGCGGAACGGTGAGCGGCTTCGGTTCGGCCGCCCCGGACAACACTCGCATGGTCTGGACGGCCACGACCGGGGCAATGTTCGGGAGCGCCATCCCTGGCGCCACCATCTATGGGGGCGCCGGTGGCGGAGGCGCCGGTAACGACGGCACCAATCAAGGAGGAGGAGGAGGAGGAGGAGGCGGTGTCCTCGTCGTCAATACGTACGGTCTGGTCAATAACGGCGCTATCCATGCCCGCGGCGCCAATGGCGCCAACGCCGTCTCGACCGGGGACAGCGGAGGCGGTGGCGGCGGCGGAGGGGGTGTGGTGCTTGTCAACCTCGGGTCGGCGGCCACCGGCTCGGGAACAATCGACGCGAACGGAGGATCGGGCGGCACCGGCAACGGCACCGGAGCGAACGGCTCCGCTGGTTCGGCCGGGATCGCCCGAGTCACAGTATGGGGCTGATCGGCTCAGCCACCCCGCAGGCGCTCGGCATTCCTTTCGGAACCTGGCCGACCCCATTCCCGCAGAAGAAGGGCCAATGGACCCATCCCAACGGGGCGATGATCGTCCCCACCGCCGCCCTTGACCGCTGGTTCGCCTACCGCCAGACCAAAGGCGGCGCCCGCGGGGAGGTCATCGTCTTCGGCGACTCCACCACCTACGGCTCCGGCGCCCTGTACTCGTGGCTGCAACGCATGCGCGACAATGCCTCGGGAGTGTCCACTGGAGGCCCGGCCGGTTTCGGGATCACTGATGGCGGCAAAGGCATCATCGCCGGGGGCGAATCGTCCATCGGCTACGACAGCCCCGAGATCAACGGGTTCGTTTCATCCACCTTCGGCGGCGGCTTCCCCGACGTCTTCGACCCAACCCAAGGCCAGTTCTGGTATGACACCGGCAGCGCCGCCGGGCATACCCTCAACCTCCAGTTCAAGGGGACCTGCTGCCGAATATGGTACATGGTCCGGGGCAACGCCGGGCAGTTCACCTACAGCCTCGACGGCGGAGCGGCGGTCACGGTCAACGCCAACGGCTCCCCCGGACAGATAGCCAAGTTCGTCTACCTCTCGGGCCTGTCGGCTGGCACCCATACCCTGACGATCACCAACCTTGCTGGCGCCCCGATCCAGCCACCGACCATCAACTCCGCCCTGCCACAGACGGGTACCGGGACACTGGCAGCCGGAACGTACTACTACGTAGCCACCACCTACGACGCCACCAACAACGCCGAATCGGTCATCTCCGCCGAGAAATCGGCCACCCTATCGGCCACAGGCGAGGTCAACTTCGTCTTCCTCACCGGCCCGCCATCGGCTGGGGCGACCACCCGCATCTACCGGTCCACGACCAGCGGCAGCGGCTACCAGCTCGTGGCGACATGCTCCACCAACAGCAACGGCACCTACACCGGAACCGACACCGGCACCGCCGGAGGGGCCGCCCCAGTACAAAACGGCGGCCTGTCCACCGTCCCACCGGCCTGCTACATCGGCATCGCTCCCATGAACGCGACCGGCCTATCCTGGCAGAAGTTCGCCACCAGCGGCGCCACATTCAACAACTTCAACGGCGGCTGGAAATACTGGTCGGCCTTCGGTCTCACCGCCCCCTCCGGCTCGCAGTCGGCCGCTTCGTCGTACTCGGTCGACACCAGCCAGCCGGTCGGCGGCGCGGTCACCCCGGTCCTCGCCATCTTGGACCTCGGCTTCAACGACCTCACCGACCAGGCCAACACTGACTACAGCGTCTACACAAACGGCATCGACTACTTCGCCGCCTGCTGCCAGGCCGCCGGGGTCGACGGCATCGTCTGCTCCGGCCAGCTTCCCTACAACGCCAACTGGCCCACCTACGGCGCGGCCATCTTCAACGCCATGAAGGCCGAAGCTCTCGCTAAGGGACTGGCCTTCGTCGACCTCTTCTACCCGGTCGGTGGCCCATCACTTTCGTATGCGGGCGGCACCCAGAACCCGCACCTGGGCAAAGGCCAATACCAGGCTCAGGCCGACTTCCTGTGGAACAACCTTCTCGGACTCGTGCCATGAAGCCAGACCTCGACTGCACGCGCGATCCCGCTGATGGCCGTAGATCCGACCACCCGCGTAATGACGGTTGTGGGGATAAATTTTCCTTTATCCTGTTGACGGTTGATTAAACTGTCTGCTACAATGATCTACATGACGAGCTATTAGGTGAATCCAAAACTCTATGTCCTGACCCGTGCGGACCTTTCTCCCGGTGCTCAGGCTACACAGAGCGTCCACGCCGCCTTCCAGTTTGCGCTGGAATACCCTGAGCTTACCAAAGACTGGTATAAAGACTCCCAAGTACTGGTTCTCTTGTCCGTTCCGGATGAGGAATCCCTGATGGGATGGGTTCTCAACCTCCAGGATGAGGGTCTTTTCCATTCCGTATTTCATGAGCCGGATTGGGAAGACCAACTTACGGCTGTGGCAGTAGCCCCCTCCGAAACCGCCCAACGGATTTTCGCTAGCCTCCCCTTGACTTTGCGGGAGGCATCCTTGGTATGATTTCAGGAGGCCGATATGCCGGTAATGGACCGTAAGGAAGAGCAGGTAGCGTACTAGCACTGCGGTCAGCCTCCGCCATCCACCTGTAGTTCAACGGCTAGAACGGGCGTCTCTAAAGCGCTGCGTGGGGGTTCGAATCCTCCCGGGTGGGCCATGGGTAGTAGGTCGGGGAACCGGCTTACTACCCACCAAGCTCGGATATGGTAACGACGAGGTCTCTAAAACCTCAAAGTGAGGGTTCGACTCCCTCTCCGGGCTCTATTGTAGACCGTGTCATATAGCGATAGAATACGTCTTACTAACTACCAATAAAGGCCCTGGCCACGCTGGGTGAAGACCCCGAAAGGCGTAGCCACAGGAGGTCTACTTGACTGAGACGTTAACGGATGCGCCCGAAAAGGTGCATCAGCTTATCGAAGCATTGCGCGAAGACGGAGCCGGGTACAAGAGGATCTGGAGGGCCTTGAAGGACCTCGGATACCCCTACCCTCGGAGTCACGTCCAAGAGTATTTGGCCGCTCAGATGCGAGACGTTATGTCCGCAATCGGAGATATAGAGGACGAGGCTCAAGAGAGGTCTGAGGAGTGGTTTAAAAAGCAGGGAATCGAACTCCCCCCAGGTTTTGTAGCTGCCACCGTAGAGGTTCAGACGCCCACTGAAGATGGTGGAGTAAAGAGACACTGGTTAAGAGCTAAGCCAGAATCCAAGCCCGAGGATAGGGTAGAGATACGTCAGGCGCAGCCCGTTGTCATAGAGCCACCGGCACATAGAGATTTCCAGTTCATCATATCCTCAAGCTGGAGAACCTGGATAGCTACTCCAGATGCCCAGATTGGTTTCTGGATGGACTTCAATGGGAACTTTCACAGCACTCATGATGAGCGCTGTTTTGATATCATCCATCAGGTAGCCAATGCCATGGCTGATAGCGAAGGCCTCTACGGGTGGATAGACCTCGGGGATTTCAATGACCTACAGGCCCCATCTCGTCATAACCCCACTCGTATCGACACCAGCGTCCACTGTTTGAATAAGACCTTTCAGCGGAGTGCAGAGGAGTTTGCAAGACGTAGATACGCTGTAGGTGAATCTGGTGAAATCGTGGTCCTCTTCGGTAACCACGACATCCGGTTCGGCAAGAAAAACGCTCAGGAGCAGCCATACCTCGTCGGTCTTCGCCGTCCCGGGGAGGAAGACGACTACCCGGTCCTGACCGTTCCGTACCTGACTCGCTCGAAAGAATATGGCGTGGAGTGGGTCCCTAGTTACCCTGAGGGGTACCGTAAGATCAACAGCAACCTCCTCGCCTTCCACGCTCCACGCTATGGTTCTACGGCTCTTGACACTGCCCGGAAGATTGCTGCCCGGGTCCATGCTTCCGTTATCTTCGGGCACACTCATCGCAGAGAGAGCCTAGCAGAGAACATCGAGACCACCAAAGGTAATCGCACCATGGAGGTCTGGTCAGATGGTACTTTTGCCCGTATCGATGGCTCGCTTCCTTCGGAGCGCAATACCTTTGACGAAAGAACTGGTGATAGACTCCTGGTAGGCAGTCTCCCCAATGAAAAATGGGGAATGCTATCGGAGAACATGCATCAGGGCTTCTCTATCCTCCATGTAGAAGAAGGCGGAAGAGAGCGGTTCAGCGTAGAGCGAGTAGCCATCTGGGACGGATGGTGCCACGTTAGAGGAACCGCCTTCGAGGCCTCTTGTGACTCTGAGGGCAATCTACTAAAGGTAGCTTGATGAAGTGCTTTTATCAGGAAAAGGGGGCCTCTTGCGGCTCCCTCCCAGACGACGGCGTACATCTGATATTGCCCAACGGAGACAGAATACAGGTCCTCATCTGCACTTATCATCTTCAGTACATGAGGGCTTTGGGTTCCTCCCTCTATATAACCGGAGCCCCGAAGAAGTAAGATGGCCCAGGGAGGAACCGATGGAAGAAGACGCCCTTTCCGGCGAAGTAGAACCGGTGGAAGAGTGGCTGGTAGATGAGGTTAATGATGTTGAAAAACCTTACATCATCCTTGTTTGGAGAGACGACCTTGACGAATGGGAGATAGATACCAACCTATCTGAGATTCCCGACATAGCCTATTCCATTGGGAGCGTTCTTAGTAAAATGGCTGCTGGACAGGTGGCCTGGAAAGACAAAGCCTAAAGGCTGTCTGAGGCCTCTCAGGGCCAACCAGGGTACGTGTATGCTATCTCCCTGGGGACAGGTCAATCTATAACAGTAGGTAATGCCTCTGCTGGTAACTCCGTTACCTATTCCGGGGTTGCCGGAGGTCTGATAGTTGTCCTAACTGAACAGCAGTATTACATGCTTCCCAGAGCAACTGATATTACGACCGGCGCTACTGCTTACACCGACCTTTCCAACCCCTCTCAGAACGTTCTGGACATCTCTATCAACCAGAGTTCTACGACGATAGCTACGGGGCGCTTAGCCTACCTCGGTTTCTCCGTAAAGGAATCGACCGGGACCGCTACTGCTGGGTTCATCTTGAGTGATACTGCTGGCTCGCAAACTAACGGTGTCTATACGGCCTCTGTGATAGAGACGGTTGACTTAGCTGCCAATGAATCTGCCCGAGAGTTCTACCCGCTGGTCAGGGGGTCGGGTAATGACCCCTTTGCTGGTGGTGGCGTGAATATTTATGGGGCTCTGACTGTAACTAACCCCAGCGGCTCCTTTGCTGGAGTCGTCCGACTGACTTGTAGATAAGTGATATCAAATGGGACACTCTGGTTTTCCTCCTACTAGCTCTACAGTTCAGACCCTGATCCTAACCTCATCGCAGACGGTGACGGTGCCGTCCTGGGCGACAGTGGCCTCAATCGTCGCGATTGGCGGTGGTGGTGGTGCGCCTGGCGGTTCGGGCGGAAACGGGGCACCTGGCATCCAGGGTGTCGTCATCACCGAGTTCAGGAGCGCATAATGTCTGTCTATGCTGAAATCACCAACGGGACCGTAACCAACACGGTCATATCCGATCCTACTCACGCAGCTACGCAGGGCTGGGTGCTGATCGACGGGATCACCCCGCAGCCGAGTATCGGTTGGGGCTACGACGGGAAGACCTTCACGGCCCCTCCTCCTCCGACTCCGACCCCGCAGGAGGCTGCGTTGGCGACGGTCGCTCAACTAGCGGCTTCGCTACCTGGGCACATCGCTCAGGCCACGACTGATGCTGCTGCTATCAAAACTCTAACGGCTGGAGCTAGTCTTGATGCCGCTCACGTCACAGCCTTGCAGAATCATGCTGATGGTTGGGTCACGCTTCTCGGAGGTCTCCAGGCCCTCCTACAGGCACAGGGTCTAGCCTAAATAAACCATGACTACGGTAATAGGTGGGCGGATATATAAAATATCCACCGAATGGACATCTGAAAACCCTGTCCTAGCCGAGGGCCAAGAGGGGGTAGAATCCGACACCGACTTCTCTAAAATCGGTGACGGAGTTTCCTCTTGGACCGCCCTACCATACTGGGCTCTAACTCCTGCCGGTGGCGGTGGTGGTACCTCCATCAGTACAACCATCGTGCCAGCCCCCGATACGCCCCTTGGTGGGGCTGGAACAGGCCCTTACGCCTCTCCTGCGGGTCACTCCCACCCCCTCAGTCTACTTGGTAGGTCTCCCGTCTTTGGGCTGGTCCCTCCCGCTATGGTAGCGGACCTCTCTTTTGACGGTGTATGGAACGGTACTGCTCCCACCAATTATGCTTACTTTGGGGGCGGAGGGTCTTTCGCTTCCTTAACTGGATCGTCTTATTCAGCCAACACCAACTTTGGTCCGTTTGATCAGCCTGTTATATGGGGGCGTGACATAACCCTCGGGGCTGGGATCACTTTGTACGCCCCCGGGAGTAGCCCTGGGAACCAACGAGGATTGGCTATCGTCGCATCCAGAACCCTCACTATTTCAGGAACCATAAATGCGGTAGGAGCCAATGCTGTAGGAGCGACTGGTGGTGCTGCTACATCTAACTGGAGCCAGTACTGGGGTGGGGGATCTGGAGCCAGTGGTTCTACGGGGGCGGGCACCCAAGGTCAATCAGCTTATAATGGTGCCCAAAACTCTTGTGGAGGTGGTGGAGGGGCAGGAGGTGCTTCTGGAGCAACTGCCGGTGGCTCTGCTAGCTATCAGCCAGAAGGTTTCAGTCAGGGCATCGACCTAGATGCCGCTGCGCTCATGTTTCTTAGGAATACCGGTACTTACGGCAGCAATGGTAACTCATATCTGGGCGGAGGTTCAGGGGGAAGCTCTGGCGCTGGAGATGGTACAAATGCTGGCGGTGGTGGTGGAGCAGGAGGAGCGAACGTCATACTTATCGCTCCCGAAATCATCATAACCTCTACCGCCCAAATCCTGACCACCGGAGGCAATGGGGCAGCCGGAGTTGCGGGTAATGCCGGTGGGGGCGGAGGTGGCGGTGGAGGAGCTATCAGTATCCACGGCTTAAGCGTTACGATTCAGACGGGGGCCGTGTTTAACGTTGCAGGCGGGCTCGGAGGCGCTGGGGCAGGCACTGGATCCCCCGGTAATCCAGGTAACTCCGCTAGTTACTTTACCGACCCCCCTGTCATTTACGGTGGATACGGTTATGGTCCTGGCCTACTTATATGTCAATGGCAGTAACGCATGGCTGAGCAGAGCTTTACTACCCAGCGGATAAATGGAATATTTTACCAAGGGGATACTATTGAGTTCAGTATCCCTGCCGGAGCCAATGCCTATAACATCCAGGACATTAATGGCAACGCCGTTTCTTTTGGCAGCGTATCCACCGGGGCTACCGTCCTAACCCCCACGGTTCCGGCTGGAGGATGGAAAAACGGTTGGTACTTCCTGGCAGCTACTGGACCCTCTAGCTATTACGGCTACTTTCCGTTTTCTATAGCTAACGCTGACGCAAGGTTCAACACAGCCCCAGTTTGGGGAACTTCTGATACTGGGTCAGACCCTTGGGGTGAGGGTGCTAATCAAATTACCTGGGGCATATCCGCTATAGGGGCAATGCGGTGGTCTGTCAGATCGTTCCCTGCGACGAACGATGTCAACGCTATCAAGTCCAATCTGACTTTCCAAGCGTCTTGGGGGAGCACCGATACTGTACGTAAGCCCGTACATATATGCGCATTTCCTAACGGGGCTGTTGACTCTGCCACTATAGGCAGCATTGAGTTCTTTCGTCGCGGTACCCGGACCGATGGGATCTCCCTGACTACGTCCGCAGGAACGACTACTGGTACAGTCAAGCTCGTCGTAACTGACACAACCACCTCTACCGCTGTAGAGACCTATGACAACTGCTACACAGAAAGTCAGCTTCAAGAAAAGGTAAATGCCTCATCAACCTGGCTCTACGCCGGAGGCGGTTATAACTCAACCAACGTTCCTACTATCGCTGCTAATGTAGCTATCGCCAACACCAACACCACTGGTGCGATAGCTGCCGTTCAGGCTCTTTATAACTTCAACTCGGTGGGGATAACCTACTTCGAGGGTCCCTTCAACGAGCCCAATACCAAGGGTGACCATCTAGTTGCTGCTGCTGCTGCCTTCCAGAGCATAGTTCACGCAGCCAATGCATCAGCTAAGGCTGTTGTTCCGGCATGGTTGGCCGCTCTCCATACGGACCCCAACTATCAATATGACTACGGAAGCCTCAATCAGGTAGTCACCGATTGGGAGTTCACTCAGCTATATCTCTCAGAGTTCATAGCTTTCGCCCAGGCTATCGGATTTACTCCTGACGCTTTTTCGATTCACCCCTACAACCAGCTAGACCTAGCTGATATACCATCTTCGACTTACGTATTCAAATTCATTAAAGACCTTGAAGTCGTTTGGCCTTCGATGCCCGTATTCCTCACCGAGTATGGCGATTTTGTTGGCGAATATGGTATATACCACCCGACCATCGCCGCTACGTGGATGGTTTACTGGCTCACCTTCATAGAAACGGTGGGTATACCCAAAGAGCACTTTTACTACTTTTACTCCACCAGCCACGGGTTTGGTTCTTACCCTTCCTGGGTCCAAAACGACAACGGTTCTCTGAATCCATACTGGATGGCAGCTAGAGGGGTTTCTGAGCGCCTCTATGGCACCACTTTCGTACAGAGGCTCTCTTTCTCTGACCCGATAGACAAGATGCTCTTCGCTGCCCAATGGCAAGATGCTACGAACAATACGTACCTCTTCCAGGTACCGCAGATGTCATCCGCATCCCTGGTGCTCTCAGTGACGGGGGTCACCACGGTGAATGTTTATGACTGGGCTGGTAATGAAACCGTCGCTAATGTCGTTAATGGTCAAATAAGCCTGACGGTACCCCCGCAGGGGATATGGGTTGTGGCTCCTAATGCTGCCAGCATATCGGTGGCCGAGTTCGAGAACGGACTGTACTCCAAGACTCAAATCAACCTGGCAGACCGGCGAGTCCTAGATGCCAAGATCACCTTTAGCTCTACTTCTATTAGTGATGGGCTGAAGGCCAAAGGCCTCGGTTCTTACAATCCGGACCCTCAGGGAGCAGACCGTCTTGGTCTAGGTAATGTACCCTGGTTCGACTCTACCTTCACTGTCCCCTCTGACCTGACTGTCTCGTTGCCGTCCGCTCAATCGGTAGGGCGCATGCTCATCATAGGCCCTCCGCCTTACACAGATGGTCTTCGCAACGCCCTGACTGGGTTCGAGGTCCAGTACCAATCCACTGTAGGGGGCTCTTGGGTCACTCTGGATACTTACACTTCTCCCTCTATCTCTACCTACTCGGTTTTCCCTAACGGGTATTGGTCTTGGGGGTCAGGTGTCAGCATGTTCGCTGTCCACTTCTGGGACTGCGCTTCTATCTTCGATGTGACCTTTACGCCCGTGACGGCTGTAGCAGTTCGGCTCCATACCGTATCCACGTCCATCGGTAACTGGCCTACCCCCGCTGCGGCTACCCTAGCTGGAGCCCATGGAGCAGGAACGGCTTCGGAAGGCCTCTACCTGCGGTTTATCGGAATCTACGCTTCCTAAAAAGATTTTTCAAAAACTTTGGAAAATCTCTTGACACCCCTTTATGGGTCAGGTACTATGGCTTTCATGCGTACCAGGGAAACGACAAAAGAGATGCGGGGACATTCCTCGTATTCTGTCGCGGCCCTGGAATCTGGCCGCTTGGATAAGGGCATTGATACCCTACCGTGCCCATCCAAGCAGCCCGTGGGCCTCGGGAATACCCAGGCCACCTTTAGCTGGCAATAAGTCCCCGTCGAGTAATCCGGGAGCAGGCTTAAGCCAACTAGAGGAGGACCAAAAGGTCTGCTCCCTCAACGCAGCACAACTTAATATAGCATACGGATGCCTATGTGGGTCATACGGGGAGCCTCCAAAACTCCTGCCAGATCGGGTTCGATTCCTGACATCCGTGCTGTGGCTATTCAGGATGCCTTAAGCCTGACGCTGCCGAAAGGCTGACGCTCGTTGTTAGTAGCGATGGGACCGGTTTTCTAGTCCTTAAACGGAAGACCAAGCTGTGTAGAGAAAAGCACAGGGTATTGTTTTGTGAGGAGCGCCATCTCCTCACTATCAAAGTCCCGGTCCCTGGGCGTCTTTCGGCGTCACGGGGACCGGGCATCATGCGTCGGTATGCAAATCGGCTGGAAGCAACCTGACTGTAAATCAGGCACGTAAGAGACCTTGGGGGTTCGAATCCCTCCCGGCGCACGCAGAGGTTCAGGTTCGAGTCCTGACACTCCTTACCCTGCTAACCATGGAAGGGGACATTCTTCGACGGTCATGAACGTCTTTGAGTGGCGAGTGTGGTGTAACCGGTAGCACACGCAGCATGCTTCAGTAACTCAGTTGGTTAGAGTAGCTGCCTCTTAAGCAGACGGTCGAGGGTTCAAATCCCTCCTGAAGCACAATGGGGATGGACCCGGGTAGCGTCCGGGCCTCTGTCCAATTGACAGAGTATAGGTGTAAGCGCACCGTCCCCTAATCATGCTCACGTAACTCAGTACGGCCAGAGTACCTGCCTGTCACGCAGGAAGTCGCGGGTTCAAGTCCCGTCGTGGGCGCTGGATGCAAAGAAGGAGAGGCCTCTCCCTCGGCTGGGGTTCGACTCCCAGTGGTAAACAGCCGTGCAGCATCCTCATGTCCGTGTAGCTCAATGGAAGAGCAATGGTCTACGAAGCCATGCGTTGTGGGTTCGAATCCCTCCACGGATACTTAGCCGGTGATCTGGGTTCGAGTCCCAGTCCACAATAAAATAACCAGCGTTGCCTCCACCGGTATGGCTCGGCCAAGTCAAACCGGGAGCGACTGATCATCGCCATTAGCTGGAGTGGGTAGCTCAATGGAAAAGCAACCGGCGCTTGCCTCTGATGGGGACATGACACGACCCTCCGAAGGTCGTCGTTCTCGGTTCGAATCCGGGTGGAGGCACCACGCCTACATAGCTCAGTTGGAAGAGCACTTTCTTGGTACGAAAGAGGTCAAGGGTTCAACTCCCTTTGTAGGCTCCATGCCCTTGTCGGGAGATCCGGATCCCTCCTAAGGATCTAGGAGGCGGTTCGAGTCCGTCCAGGGGCACCATGGAGATAGAACTAGACAGGCGTCTAGGCCTCCCTGCTAAGGAGTGCGCGGTTCGTGCCGTGGGGGTCGGGTCCTCCTATCTCCGCTCTGTGGTACCATAAGTACTATGGTAAGCCGTTCTCGCAGAAATGGAATGCTCCGTCACTGGAGTGCGCTCACCGATGCCGGGATAACTGTAATGGCTTCCAAGCGCAATCGCCGTAAGGGACATTACGGAAGATGCCCCATTGAGGGACATCACTGGTGCGATGATGGCTCCTGCTCTGATAAGAGCACCATGGGGTCACGGCACCGTATTGCCAAGAAGCAGGCCATCAAAGAGGCTCTGCGAGATATGTAACATCACGGGGACCAACCGGCCGGTTGAGGAGCAGAGCTTGAACCTCTGTAGTGGGTAAAACCATTCTGAGTTCGAATCTCAGGGTCCCCGCCAAGGAAACAGAACCCGGTGGGCACCGGGGCCTCGTTCGAAGCGAGTGCGGCGTTACTAGCGCTGGGGGTCGGGTCCTCCTGTTTCCGCCACGTAGTGAATCTAGACAGCCTCGCCGGGGCCACCTTTCGGGTGACGGGGGACTGCGAAATGGACCACTACGCGAGTAACCTAAGACCCCGGCCCATGGATAGTTAACTAGCTAGGTGCTGGCACTCGCTGGAAACGAGTTGGTGGTCGCAAGGCCATGGGGATCGAGACCTCAGCTATCCGCCATGCCGTGGTGGTGGAATGGAAGACACACTAGGTTTTCACCCTAGAAGTTGCGGGTTCGAGTCCCGTCCACGGTTCTAAGGAGGTGTCCAATGCGCGTCCGCATCAATCTCGTCAATAAGGACGACCTGGATATCGAGCAGATACGTGGCTCGGGTCCCGGTGGTCAACATCGTAACAAGGTCGCTACCGGTATCCGAATAACTCATCGGGACTCCGGGGCCATAGGAGAGGCTACTGAGAGCCGTTCCCAGGCCACCAACAAGGTCATGGCTTTCAGGCGTATGATAGACACTTTGGAGTTCAAGACCTGGATGGACTTGAAGCTTCACCCCGAGCACCTTAAGGTAGAGGTGTTCAAAGGTGGTAGATGGGTAACCACCTAAACCCTACATGCCCTCATTGGATAACGGAAGTCCGCAAGATTCTCAGTCTTGAGGCCGGGGTTCAACTCCCCGTGGGGGTACTAGGTCGTGAGGTGCGAGGTGAGCGCTCATCCTTGCGAAGCGACCTACCATACCAGAGTAGCACAATGGCGGTGCGGCTCCCTGTTAAGGAGACGGCTGTAGGTTCGACCCCTACCTCTGGTGCCAGGCACGTCACGCTGACGGTGAAGCGGCATGGTTGCAACCCATGTATTGCGGGGTTCGACTCCCCGGACGTGCTCTTTAGACGGGAAGTGAGCAGGTTGTCCAACCGCTAGTTAGTGGGTGTACCGGAGCCTTCCCGTCAACATGTGACTGTGGCTCAGTTGGTAGAGCGGCTGCTTGCCAAGCAGCAGGTCGCGGGTTCGAATCCCGTCAGTCACTCTCAGTGGTTATTTAGACGCCACTAGTTGCAAATGCTGTGAAACTAAGCTAGGGTGCTCCCTTAATCACTAACGGAGTATCTCGATTAGATGCTCGACAAAGACACTTAAGGAGTCGCCTATAGACAAATCTCCGGTGTCGTCGTCGTGCAAATATTCACGCACGGTCGGTGCCGCCAACGTAAGACCAACCCTTGATGAAAGGAGTGTCCCAGGTTGAGACACAAGACCCTAGCTATTCTGGCTAGCTTAGGAGCTAGCCTTTGTTTTTCCATACCAGCATCTGCTCATCCACTGTCTCCTCTACCCACGACTCCAGTGGTTCAAACGGTCGAGGTACAACCTCCGACTTATCCACAGGTTGTGGTTAAGGCTGGGGATACAATATGGGCATTGTCTCTGGCGAACAATGTGACTTGGCCGAACTTGGCTGGTTACAACAACTTGAATAACCCGGACCTCATATACCCCGGAGAGGCTCTCAAAATCCCTCCCCCGACGTATGAGGCCCCGGTCCCACCACCGGCTCCTGTATCGCCTCCTGTGCCCCCTCAGGGGGCTTCTGCGGAAACGATTACCTCTGCTGGCATATGGGGATGCATAGCCCAGGAAGAATCCGGAAACACCAATGCCAATAAAGGTAACGGTTACTATGGATATTTCCAGTTCCTGCCGAGCACCTTTACGGCAGTGACAGGACTTCCAGGTTTGCCCTCCTCTTATAGCTATGGTACGCAGCTTGCTGCTGCTCAAAAGCTACAGGCCGAAGCTGGATGGGGTCAGTGGCCCCTTTCCTCAAAGGCTTGCGGAGTCTAGCATAGCCCCCGGTGTGGTCCCGACCGTATAAACGGGACGTCATCCGTGCGTAGCTCAGTTGGTAGAGCGCTTGGTTTACACCCAAGTTTGCGGGAGTTCGAGTCTCTCCGCACGGACCATACCTCCCTCCTCTAACTGGCAAGAGAGCGGCCTCTGAAGTCGTTAATCGTGGTTCGAACCCATGGGGAGGTGCTGTGACTGAACCCAAATGGTGCGGGGCTTGGCTGTGATCCAAGTGTTAGGGGGTTCGATTCCCCTCAGTCACCCCAGCTTGACACAACCATACCGATAACGGTACGGTTGTGACTTAGAGAGATAGGGTTCCTGTCCGGAGGGTTCTCTCTAGCAAAACACGGCATAGGACTGAGGCTTTGGGAGTATGAGCCAAGATGCATAATCACTCCCGTCAAGCCAGTGTAGCTCAGTGGAAGAGCGGCTCCTTCATACGGAGAAGGTCGCAGGTTCGAATCCTGCCATTGGTACTGCGGGTTGGCCTGGTGGTCCGTGCGGTCTCATAAGCCGATACGTAGCTGTGGTTCGATTCCCGACCCGCCCCCATTTCTTGGGTGACAATCAAGACGGTCCTGGGCATGACCTCAATAAACGGCCCACCATTTACCCATTCGCCAGACCATGGTAAAATTTGAATCGACCCTGACGAAAGGAAACAATATGGCAATCACTGTATCGGCATCTCTGGACAAGCCCACTTACAAGACGGGCGATACAATGACCCTAACGGTCAACTACAGCGATGCTGCTACCGTAGCAGATACCGTTACTGCTACGGTGACTGATGCGGCTGGTAACACGCAGCCCGGAACCGCTTCGGCAATCATTAACCCAGATACTGTTAGCGTAGCTGATACGGCTAACCGTACCTGGACTAAGGTTTCTGACTCCGGGAGCGTAGCAGTATTCACAGCGACCGCCTAACTCCGCTCGTCGTAGCGGTATGGGTCTGCAATGACTACGAAGAAGCAGCAGTCATCGAAACCGCTGTGATAGTTCGTAAACGCCGCTGGAGACGAAGAAGAAAATAAAAACTCCCAGCCCTTCCTTTGGGGAGTGGCTGGGCTTATGGGCCTGTAGCTCAGTTGGAAGAGCACCTCCATGGCATGGAGGGGGTCGCGTGTTCAAGTCACGTCAGGTCCACTAGCATTCACTCCTGGCTATAACCTTCCCCCGCCCAATAGGGAAGGTGAAACGGTGTAGTGGATGCAAAATCGAGAAGCCTCTGGACGAGTTCTACAACAACAAGTCTAAGAAGGATGGTAAGCACCACTATTGCAAGACATGTCAGGATCCTAAGATCCGGACGTATCAGCGGTCTGAGGCGGGTAAGGCCTCCAAGCGAAGGTCTAACCTCCGGAGCCGCTACTCCTTGGACCTTCCTGAGCTTGAGCGGATGTGGCAGGCCCAGGAGGGAAAGTGTGCTATCTGCAAAGAGGGATTCCCCCTGGAAGATCTAGTTGTAGATCATCATCACGAATCGGGGGCAGTTCGGGGATTGCTATGTCAGCCCTGCAACAACGGGTTGGGAAGGTTCCGTGATGACCCGGTCCGTCTACTTGCAGCAGCTAAATATCTCGGGTGCGGTGCTGGGCACAGTTGATCCTTGCAAGATCGACTTGGAGAGTTCGATTCTCTTCGCATCCACCACGGGCGCGTGACGGGAAAACAGGCATACCTCCCGTGAGAGCACCTAGTATATGTGGACGCTCGACGTAAATACACCGACCAGCAGTTGATAGAAGCCATAGCCATATCGAGGTCAATGAGACAGACTCTCATCACCCTCGGGGTTACACCCATCTTCGTCAACTACGAGACGGCCAAGAAGTACATATCTAGACTTGGCCTCTCAACGGAACACTGGACGGGCCAGGGATCTGGTCATGGTAACCATGTCTCAGATGAGGACTATTTCGCTAAGGGCACCTCCCACTCAGGAGGTGAAATGCGGGAGAGACTTATCCGGGATGGGCACCGTATAAGACGGTGTGAGTCATGCGGACTTGCGGAGTGGCTGGAGAAACCGATTGGGCTACAGGTCCATCATCGAGATGGGAACCGGAAGAACAACCTTCTCGGTAACCTGCAACTCCTCTGTCCCAACTGCCATGAGCAAACAGATAACTGGTGCTTCCGAGGGCGATATCACAAGTCCGCTTAGCCCAACTGGCAGAGGCAGAGGCCTTAAAACCCTCTAAGCGCAGGTTCGAATCCTGTAGCGGACACTTGCTCTCATGGGGCTTTGTGGGTTCGATCCCCACCGTGCTCACTCCATGCTCCTATAGCCCAACTGGCAGAGGCATCAGTTTTAGAGACTGATAAGTGCGGGTTCGAATCCTGTTAGGAGCACTCAGATGGTAAAGAAGGCAGCAGCGCCAGCGAAGGTGGAGAAGAAGCCAGCCAAGACCCCCAAGAAGTCCTCCGGGGGGCAGGTCAAGAGCGACTTCGTCCACGTCATGGTGATGGGACCAACTGGCAAGACCAAGATGGTCAAGGTCCCCAGGTCAGTGTGACGGGAATCTGGCATACCTCCTATCCTCAGACGGTAGGGACTCCGGGTTCGAATCCCGGCACTGACACTTGCGTAAAGTGGATGATATGATTCACTTACGGAAACCATACCTGTTGAAGTGGTTACCACCATACAAAGAGGTGTGAGTAAGCCACGGAAGTGGGACGACCATCAGCTTAGGCAAGCGGTGGCTGAGAACCGGTCTATGCGGCAGACCCTCATTGCTATAGGTCTCCAGCCCTACTATGAATCCTACCTCTCGGTAGGGGAGCACATTAAGCGGCTCGGGCTTTCCACTGACCATTGGCAGGGTCAGTCTTCTAGGCGGGGTCAATATTCTTCTTGGATAAGTGATGAAGATTGGTTCGTCCAAGGGAAGAAGCGAAACACAACTACCTCTCGGAAGAGACTTACCATCCTCCGAGGAGACCGCTGTGAGGGGTGTGGGCTACACCTATGGCAGGATAAGCCTCTAGTCCTTCATGTCCATCACGTAGATGGTGATGGTCACAACAATCTCTTGGGCAATCTCCAGCTATTGTGTCCCAACTGTCATCAGCAGACGGAGAACTGGGGATTCAAAAATCGTACACATGCGTCTGTGGAGAAACTGGCAAACTCGCAAGCATGCGTTCCTGTCACTTATCCAGAATGACCTCAAAGGTATATGGGACGTTCAAGAGTTTGGACAGAACCCGTCTTGAGGCCTGTCGTTGCCGAAAGCTCATCGGTACGTGAAGTCATCCTTAAGTTGGGGCTAAAGGAGGCTGGTGGTAACCATGCCAACATAAAAAGACGTATCCAGGAGTACGGACTTGACACATCGCATTTTGTTGGGCAGGCACATCAGCGCGGTAAGCATAGCAATAACCGTCAATCGGCAGATGAGGTTCTTGTTAAGGGCCACAAGATAGTCGATGTAGCCCGGATAAGAAGGGCTTTAGACGAGATCGGAAGACCAAGACTCTGCGTGGGGTGCAAAAATGGGGAGATATGGAATGGATTACCTCTACGGCTACAAGTAGACCATGTGGATGGGGATAGATACAACAATCTCCCCTCGAACCTTAGGTATCTATGCCCTAACTGTCATTCTCAGACAGACACTTTTGGTGTCCGTAATGCTAAGAAGCCAGACTGGCCCATAGCTATTGAACCACGCTGTCCCGGATGTAACCGCATCATCAGTCGCAACTCGAAGACTTGTAGATCTTGTCGTTTTTCCACACCCGCATAGCCCAACTGGCAGGAGGCACAGGCATGAGAGGCCTGGAAGTATGGGTTCGAATCCCATTGTGGGTACTCGCGCCTGTGTCCTCGGACATTGTGGGTTCGAATCCCACCAGACGCACCAATCACCCGGCCCCTTCTTGTATGGGTGGCCCATTGCCCGTGGTGGACCGCTGGGGCCGGGTGGTGTCTTACGCCTTCAGTAGTGGTTACCAGTGACCCTCGTAAAGTCGCTACCCCGGTTCGATTCCGGGTGAAGGCTCCATGCCCTCAGCAGGAGCCTGAGAGGCCTTCTAAGCCTCAGTAAGCTCGGTTCGATTCCGGGTGAGGGTACTCAAGGAGATAGCGATGAAGCATCCGCATAATCGTGGGGATAGACAGATGATCAGAAAGACCAAGGGCCTTCGTAGGTTAAAGCTCGACCAGGCTGAGCACGGCAAACTCACCGACTGTCCCTGTTTCTCTACCGAAGCGAATCGTGGGCATGGACGCACTTTCGCACGTTTTGCCGATAGCCCTACTTTGTGTAGTGGACCCTGTTGTGGTAACCCCCGTCGCTGGTTCGGAGAGAAAACCATCCAGGAGCGGAGGCATCTACAGGACGCAGAGTAACCTCCTTGCTATTGAACTCCTTGACCTCCCATCCGTGGTCAAGTAGGTCCAGCAGTAATGAATAATCTTTCTTCATGTCACCTCCCTTCTACGTTGTATCAAGGGGGCTTGTCCGAGAAAGTGTCAAGATTTTCTACGAGTGGTAGCTCAGCTTGGCTAGAGCACGCGCCTGGGGGGCGCGGGGTCGCAGGTTCAAATCCTGTCCACTCGACCAACGGGTAGAGATCCCAAGGTGGGAGCCCTGTTTTGGAGACAGGGAGTGCCGAGTTCGATTCTCGGATACCCGACTACAGGAATGCCCATCTCCTGGGCACCAATCGGTGCCAAAGAGGGGCGTCATCTGGATGTGGCTCAGCTTGGAAGAGCGCTCCCTTCGGGAGGGAGAGGTCGGGTGTTCAAATCACCCCATCCAGACCACGCCTGTGAAGCATTGTGGTGATGCACCTTCCTTCCAAGTAGGTTAGCGGGGTTCGATTCCCCGTACAGGCTCCATGTAGTATAATCAGTCCATGCCGGAATAGCTCAGTGGTAGAGCGCTAGTCTTGTAAACTAGTTACTCGGGTTCGATTCCCGGTTCCGGCTCCACGGTGCCTAAGCTAACACGGTTGTAGCGTCCGGTTGAAGCCCGGAAGGACTCGGTTCGACCCCGGGAGGTACCACCACGGTCTATTAGCTCAGGGGTAGAGCAGCGGCACGACACGCCGAAGGTCGGGGGTTCAAATCCCTCATAGACCACCAGACAGGACGAACCTCATTATGTCCATGTTAAGGAAACAGGTGAGGTTGCCCAGGGGAGTAGCTACCTTCTGGGAGGCTGAGGTACCCAGTTAGTCCTGCTGAATCACCTGGGGGTGTAGCCAAACTGGTGAAAGCGCCACTCTTATAAAGTGGGAATATGTGGGTTCGAGTCCCACCACCCCTACTGGTATAATATACTTTCCCTTAGCGCTTTAAGAGAAAGTACAGTTATCATAGGCATCGACTCAGCCGGTGACGAGGCGTATCTGATAAGTACGTAGAGCGTGGGTTCAACTCCCCGGATGCCTACCACGCGTGTGTAGTTTAACAAGATTCAGGATTTGCTCTCCCGGGTTCTAGAACCGGTGCATTCACCCTGATAGGTAAAACGCCTTCCGCTGGCCTGGAAGGAGATACTGGTTCGAAACCAGCCATGCGCTCCATGCCCCTGTAACTCAACGGTAGAGTAGCGGTCTTTTAAACCGATGGTTCTGGGTTCGAATCCCAGTGGGGGCACTTATGTATTAGCTGACAATCTCCAACAATCAACGAGTCCTCGAAAGGAGGGACGATGTCTGCAACTCTACTGCTGAATGCTACGTTTGAGCCGTTGCGGGTCCTTCCTGTACGACGGGCTGTAAACCTTGTCCTTCAAGGCAGGGCCGAAGTACTTGAAGAAGGTGACAGAGTGGTCCGCTCGAAGAACTTCGAGATGAAGACCCCTTTGGTTATCCGACTGAAGTACTTCGTTCGGGTCCCCTACCGGGCCAGGCTGCCCCTTACTCGGCGCAACCTAATCGCCCGGGACTATGGGAAATGCGGCTACTGCGGCAACACCGGTTCGACCATAGACCATATCGTGCCTCGCTCCAAGGGCGGTAGACACGAATGGGAAAATGTCGTTACCTGTTGCTCTCCCTGTAACTCTGCCAAGGCAGACAAGGCTCTCCATGAACTGGGCAAGAACCCCAGGACTGGTAAGCCTTGGGAGCTACGGATTACCCCGGCACCTCCACACGGAATGGTCTGGTATACCGTAGGCTATGAGTTTGAAGAAGTCTGGCAGTCATATCTCCAGACTGCTTAGGAGGATGGTCCCTGACCAGGGCCTGCCGGGTGATGAATCCGTGGGGCCATACCAGGTACGGCGCAGGGACCATCCTCATCCATTGGAGCGTGGTGGAATGGCAGACACACCTGTCTTTGAAACAGGCTATTGGAGGTTCGAACCCTCCCGCTCCAGCCATTCCAGGCTAGGTTAGAATCCTAGTTCTGGAGACTAGCTGGTCTGATGGGAATCTGGCATACCTCACTTACTCAAAATAAGTGGATTGAGAGTTCGAATCTCTCGACCAGCACCATAGCAATACCCTGTGCTCACCCCACCAAGGGGTAGTGACTACGCTCCCTAATCTTCCGAACACTAATATGCCGAACTCGGTCGATAGCTTTGTTGATCCAAAGCCGTCTGACCCGACAGCTTATGGCACCTCCACAGATCATGCCCTTGAGCATGACAAGGAGAATGACGCCATAACCTTTTTGGAAGATGCAGTAGTCGGTGTTACTTCTTCCGTTAACACACCAGGGGGGCTTTCCCTCCTGGATATGTTTGGGAGGCTGACCCAGGCTGCGATAGCCCCCAATGTATCCCTCTACGCATACGGGCATAGCGGGATGCTTATCCCCGGAGCTTACTGCACTTCAGGGGCTGAAGTTCTAACGCTTTCTAACGCGAGGTTGAGCGCCCTTAGTTCTACCAGCTATGCCGTCTCTCGCTCTCGTATGCTAGATGTCTTCTTTGACCTTCTGGGGGGCTATGGAGGGGCTGCTGGGGGCGCTCAGTGGCCTACCGCCCCTAATGGGAGGTCTGGCCGTCCGGGGGTCGTTATCATCGATGCCGAGAAAGAAGATTTCTACAACCCAACCAATACGGCGGGGACCACCTTTGGTCCTTTGAGTACGACCTCTTTGGGTCAAGTAGCCAACTTTCAGTCTGCCCTGCTAGCTTCGGTGGCTCTTATCCAGTCTTCTTCGCGCCTTGAGCACACCGCTGGCACGGCCTCTGGGACCGGCTCCTGGACTACCAACAACGGTAGCTTCTCGGGCGGTTCTATGGTCTCCACTACCACCCAAGGAGAGACCTATACGTTCTCTAACGTGACTGTCCCGGCCTCTGGAACACTCTGGGTCTTGGGGTATGTTACGACATCGGCTACCGGAGATACCTCCATAGCCATAAATGGAACTATCGTAGCTACAGCTACGACTGGTAATGCCATTGGAGCTACGGCTATCTATTCTCAGCGACCGGGGTCAATAAATAACCCCTCCACTTATCAACCTCAAATAACACAGGTAAGTGGATTAACTCCTGGGGCTAAAGTTACGGTCGCTGTATCCAAGTCGGATTCATCAAGTAATCCCATCTATTTCGACTGCATACTTGTCCCCGCACAGTCGTCTCCTATGATCATATTGCCCTTGGATAACCTGGGCAACAATACCTATCCAGCGCCTACCAGCCCGGTGGCGAACTGGTCTAATATGCTCACCGAGGCTAGCATCAATAAGCCCTACCTAGATAAGGCCATTTCCAACGTGTTGAGTACCTTGAATCAAACAAGTCAGGTAGCGGCTTCAATAGACCTAGGATATGCTCTCTCGGGGATAGACCTCTCCTACATCACCGGTAATGACCTCAATGACCGTGGGATGCGTAAGTTCTCAGACTTGTTGACCTATGCCATTGGTAACTGGTGTTACCGTAACGACCCTGACGGTATATACAAGACTCTATAATGAGCGACCACCCCAATAGCTATTCCAACTTTCTTCCGGACCAGAGATGGTGGGAGATAGACCAAGAGCGGTTCCGCGAAACAGACGCTCTCTATCGGATAGGTGAATGGGCCATATTCGTGGCCATGTGGAAAGTAGAGGACTTCAACGCCGGTTTGGTCCAGCGATGCCCGACCTGCCTAACTGGAGAATCGGCCATCGATGCCACTTATCAGCAACCAACCTTTGACCGGTGCCCAACCTGCTATGGTGCTCTCTACTCAGGACCCCACGGTGGAGTCAAGTCTCTACAGATAAGGCCTTCTATTTGGCAGTTCGGAGAGAAAGATCTACAGTGGCTTAGGCGAGGTGAAACTGAAATCCAAAATGCTACTGTGACAACGACATCAGATGTACGTCTTTGGAAGAGGGATTATATCATCCGAGGAGACGGGCTCCGGTTCGGGGTTAATAGTGTCAGCGGAGTGCATTTATCTTCCGGTTTTGGAACACAAGCTCACACCCAGACAGCCACCACATATACCTATGGTATTCAGAAAGAGCATGAGTCTTCTCCTGTGTATTCCATCGCTCCGGATACGAATACTTCTATCCAGATTCTGAATGCACTATACCAGCGTTATTTGCCTAACTTCTCCCAGTACGAATACGATGACGGCCCCCAGGGAACCTAATGCCTCTAGCTCCAGACAGACTATATCTTGACTCTCCGGGCCTAAACTTATATCTGGCCAAGGCTGCTTCAGAGTATGCCCTTACTATAGCCCGAGATGAATGTCCCAAGCTCTCTGGGTTAGGAGCAGCGAATATACGTTCTTTCTATGGCGTAGGGTTCTTCGGGCTCACCTTCCTCGATTACATATGGTATCAAAACGAAGGTACGAAGCCCCAGACTATGAGATGGCTAGCTGGTAAAACAATCCCTATGTGGATAGACGATCCGACCGGCGAAGAGCGAAGAAAAAACCCTAAGGCTCGTACTCGCACAACCGTGTCGGGAAAAACTCAGATACTTATCTTTCGTAAGGCTGCCAATTTCGGAGAACGCAAACTAGTCAAGAGGCGGGTTAAGGGGATCCTTGTGGAGAAGAGTGTTCCCAAGCATTATCCAGGAGCCCCAGGCAGAATAGCCATGAGACAGGCCGCTGCCCCCTTCACTACCCCCGGGAAAATAGGGGGGCAGATAGCCAAGGGTAACGTCGGAGTTTGGTGGTACTTCCCGGGACTTAAGCCGAGAGGCTTTCTCCAGTATGCTATAAATCAATCGGCTCACTATTTTGGGATTATAGGCTCTATGCGAATTGGATACAACTTCATTGACCCTATCCAGGAGCGAGAGAGGTTTCAGCAAGAGCAAGAGCAAGAAAAAGAGAGGTCTGATTCCTAATGTTCTTGAAGGAAACTAAGTCTACCCTTACACAGGCGCTGAAGAATGTCTTCACTTCTGCCTATCCGGTGAGCGACTTTCAGAACCTTTACATTTCCATAGAATACCCTATGCTTGAGCAGAACTACCCAGGGTGTTGGGTAGGTTTCGAGCCGATGGGTAACCTGGAAAAGGGTGGCATAGATAACTACGAAGGCTATGCCATGTATGACGTATATGGTCAACCCGACTCTTTGTCCAGGTGGAGGGCGCAGGGGTTCGCCACCTTCACTATTGGTGCCATGACGGCTCTTCAGAGAGATCGTCTTTTTGACGAGATGGTCAGAGTCATCGCTTTCAACCAGGAAACCCCTGTGGTCTCATTCCGAGAATATGTAGAAACCCTCAACCCCTTAATCAGCATGAACCTCAATGTGGATACCATTATTGTGAAAGGGATGAGTGAGGGGGAAGGCACCCCCTGGGGCACTTCTGAAATCATATACGAAGCCACTCTAGCGGTCGAAACAGTTATCGAGTTCGCTTCCGATAACCAGAATCAGAACCTGACTCCTCTGTCTGCCATTGAAGTCACTCCACAGGGTCTCCCGACCATTACCGCCGAGCAGATTATCAAGTCCCTCGGAGGAACCTCTCAGGGCACTTCTGAAGTATCCTCTACGGCTCTTTAAAGTACTGCCCATATTCGCCTCACTCCATCAAGGTAAGGAGTGAGGTGAATAGATGAGCTTCTCTGGTTCTTACCAACCCCCGGGTATATACATAACCCCCCAATCCCCTCCGGTTTTGGCGTCCCCCGTTACTGCTCCTACGACAGTGGCGCTAGTGGGTCCTACGCGAGGATATTTCACCAACACCGACGTCACCGTTCTACCCGTTTCCCCCACAACCTATACTCTGTCCAAGAACGGTATCAGCACTGCTTCTGTAGTCGTAACTGATGCCTACGGCAATGTTATTTCAGCTACCGGAAACTATACGGTAGCCCAAACTGGGACCGGGACGGCAACAGTAACAACCATCACGGCCACTAGCGGCGGGTTTTTTGCTCCAGCAACGGGAGCCCCGCCAACTGCATATATCTCATATCAGTACACAGATGCTAATTATGGTCTCCCGAATCTGCTGTCTAACTATAACCAAGTTCAGCAAGCTTACGGCACCCCATTCGACTCTAACAACAACCTGGTTTCGCCCATTACTTTAGCTGCCCAGTTCCTTTATGCGAACGGTTCTCCTAACGTTTTGGTCGTTCCAACGGCAGATACGAACCTCGTAGCTACTCAGGCGAATATTGCTGCGGCATATACCCTTCTAGAGAGCCGCAACGATGTTTCTATCGTCGTCCCTCTACCCACGGGGATAACTGTCCCAGCGACCATCCAGGGGGTCGGTACAGACCTTAGGTCGCATTGCGATTCTATGTCTCAGCAGTCTCAGTGGAGAATCGGAATCCTGGGATATGAGTCCTCGGTCACTACGACTGCTCTCAATCCGGGGCAGCTACCGTCTACGGGGTTGGCTCCGGGCATTGGAGACGAACGAGTTATCGTAGCCTTCCCGAATGCCCTGGGTTATTACTACCAGCCCACTAACACCATGATGACAATATCTGGGTATTACCTAGCAGCAGCTTTTGCTGGGTTCCTGGCCAGCAACCCGGTACAGCAAGGCCTCACTCGCCAGACTATCTTGGGTTTCTCTGGTATACCCGCATCGATCCTCAGCACTCTCTCTAAGGCAAACAAGAACACCTGGTCTGCCGCTGGAGTTTCAGTAGTCGAACCCGCTACCGTCAACGGTTCTCCTCTTGTATGTCGTCAAGGGGTGACTACCTCTACGACCTCGACTGTTAGCAGGGAAATATCGCTAGTCAGGGCTGCTGACTTCATGATGTATGACCTGTACAACACCCTGATGAACTCCAAGCTCATCGGAGCCCCGACCACAGCTAACACCCCGGCTCAGGTCCAGGGAATGGTTCAGGGGGTTCTTGATTATTGCGTATCTCAAGGTGTGATAATCGGATACACCGCCTTACAGGCCGTAGTCACCTCCACTAATCCGACCGTGATTACGGTGACATTCGCATACCAGCCCGCATACCCCCTGAACTACATCAGCATTTCGTTCAGCGTTAACACTTCGACCGGAACCATTTCAACCGGTTCGAACCTGCCGCTAGCCTAAGGATATAAACCGTGCCCCAGACTAACACTCGTATCGTCGGATCGGGTTTTACGGCCTTTTTCTGGCAGAACCAACCTATCGCCTTCCTCGATGATGTTACCGATTCGGGTCAACAGCCCATTACCCAGTACCAGGCTGTTACCCCCCTAGGGGCTTCGTACCCCGTAGAGTTTGCTCTACCTCGCGTCAGGCAAGAAGGAACGCTTCAGTTCACCATCCGTGAGTTGTGGAACCAGTGGGTTTGGTGGGCCTTGGGCCAGCAGACCGCCTCTACGATCACTCCTGGAACCGGGCAGGGTACCTTCACTGGAACCTACAACATCGTTGACGTTTACAATGCCCAGGCTAATACGCCTACGCCCATTAACTGCTACACGATTATCAAGATACCTTCGGTCACTGGAGGTCAGGGTGGTTATCGTGGATGGCAGTATAACAACGTTGTACTAACTCAAATAGACGACCGGGAGCAGATTCAAATCGGGTCCCTGACAATGCCCAGAACCTTGCAGGCTGTATATGCCTACAAGACTGCTATTTCAGGAACCGGTTCTTTCAATCCGGGAGCTTAACATAGGAGACTTTCGTGTCTGACGAAATAGAAGGGTTCACCAGCGAAGAACCTATGGTTCCCGCTTTTATTCCTCCACCCCCCGAGCCGGAACCCGTTGTCCCCGGCAGTATCCAGTTTGATGAGAGAGTTAAAAACGACTTTGAAGGTCTTCTTTATCTAGGGAAGCTTCAGAAGGGCTTTAGGTGGGGCGGTCACTCCTTCAGGATAAAGACCCTGACCTCCGAAGAGAGACTTCGTGCTGCCGTGCTATGCAAGCCGTGGACCGCCTCTCTGGAAGAAGCTAGAGCATGGCTTATAGCCACTGTGGCCCTTTCTGTTGTAAGTGTTGACGGGAAATCAATCGTTCCCCTGGGGATGGTGGACGAAGACGCCGTAGCTGAAGCTAAGTTCAAATGGGCCTTAGAGCAGTTTCCGTGGACAATCGACGCCATCATGGTAGAGATCGATGATATGGAGAGTAGGGTGGCCGAGGCGGTGCAGGAAATGGGAAAAACCTCGGGGTCGATGGCGACCCCTACCTCTGGGAATGCATCGAGATTGCAGTCTTCCGAGGAGACCTTTCCAAGGAACTGAACAAGGTAAGAGAGCTAGCTATACGGGCTCATCTCAGCAAGCAAAAGGCTGAAAAAGCAGCCTTTGAGGACAAGATGATACAAGCTGCCATCGTTTCTCATGACCCAGAACGCTGGCTGCCCGTGTTCTTCCCCACCGAAGAGGTAGAGGTAGACGTTACCGAGTTCTTGGATGATGATGGAATGCCCAACTTTGATGGCCAAACGGTCAAATATGGCCCGACCCCTTCCCCCGAAGAGGTAGAGGACATCATAAACACCTTGATGGGCAACCCCACCGGGATCCTAAGAGGGGGCGTAGATGGCCAGTAATCGCCCTACCTCTAAAACTCCGGACGCTTTTGCTACCCTGGACAGTCGCCTTGAGGCGCTTACTCAAGCTATTGAGTCCTTCAACGCACGACTGTCTACCAGCATGTCTCCAGAGGCCCTCTCAGAGGCTGTAGCGACCGGATACAACCAGGCAAAGGCCTCGGGTGCTCGAATGCAAGCATTCGGGAGACCCCTCCCTACTGCACAGCAGGTTTTCGAAAAAGGAATACCGACTGCCCCACTCCATGCTCACCAGCCCAACTATAGTGGCTCGGGTGGGAAGGTTTTAGCTGGCCTTCTGGCTAATAGACTGCATAACTCAGCCCACAACAAAATCATGGAGTATGCATCTACCATTTTGCGGAATCCAGGAGAAACACTTAGCTCCGAAAAAGATATTATCCGCAATGGAAAAATAATCCGAGGGCATGATCTTTTGGGTCCTGATGGAACTCCCACTGGGACAACTTATACCACGGGTGAAATAGCTGCTGCTGTATCTGGGATTAACCGAGTCCATTCGAGAACAGGCCTCGCTGCTTCTGCCCTCCAGGGTATAGCGTCCGGTGAAGGCATGCGAGGAATGCTAGCTGGCTTAAGTGGAGAAGGGATAGGCGCTGCCGCTCCTTTTGCAGCAGCTACTTTAGCTGCCGGTGACATGCTCATGCAGGTCGGTAACCTCCAGGCTTCAGTGAGACAAGACCTGGCTGGATATCAGCAAGATTTTGGAGGAAGCCAGATTGGACAGTTTGGTCAGATAGCTAGACAAAAACTGTTCGGATTCTCGAACATGTTTGGCATTGGAGACGGGCAGGCTCAGCAGCTTTTTCAAGGGGTGTCAGCCCTTGGTTTAAACGGTAGCAATAGGCAAAACGCTCTCAATACGGCCCTTGATCTATTCTATCGTTACGGAATGTCTGCCGCCAACGCACTTAAGTTATTTACAACGGCTCTACACAACGGCAATACTCAGCTTGTGGGACTAGTAGACTCAATCGGAAGCGTTACGCGTGCGGCTCAGGCCGGAGGGATTTCTGCTTCGCAGGCTCAGCAGAACTTTTCCAACATTTACTCTAGCGTAACTAGTCTAGTGGGCGCTAATCAAAGCTCTGGATACGTTTCGGCTGCCATGACCAACGCACTAAGCTCAATGGGACAAATGGGTAGCGGGATTGACCTTTCCGGATTGACATCTTTCTCCTCTCTGGCTTTCCTTGGGTCTCAGAGTGGGATGACCCCAGAACAGGTGGCCTCATCTTTTGCTTCTACAGGAGCTAATGCTCAGCAAGGACTGAGTAATTCTCAGAAGGCCATTTGGAGCCTTATCTCCAGCTACTTTATACCTTACGCCAATATCATTAGAAACTATATGGCGAAGGTTCCTCCGCAAGCAAATCAAGCTGCATGGCTTCCCGGTCTGGTAGACGCTATCAGAACTGCTGATGCAGCTAATCAACAAGAGATTATGTTCAACGTACCCAACTTGTTGTCTACTGTCCTTCACATACAGGGGTCAACCGAATCTTTGTTCGCCCTAGGGTGCTCTATTGCCGCCAGCATGTTAACAGGTAGAGGCGGATTTAACTTAGCTTCAGGGAACACGTCTCTTTCGCCCATGGCTTTGTCGTCTTCTGCCAAGAAAGCCCTTTCTGTAGCTACTTCTTACACTGGATCTACTGCCACTTCAGAGCTAAACAATGGCAAGCTAACAACGAGCAAGAACGACACCACCTATGCTAGCGGTAATGCAGACGCTTCTCTAAAGAACTTGCTTGATGCTACTGGTATCCATAGTTCTAACGGAAGCTTTTGGACCGGCAATTCTCCTCAGGCAGCCTATATTAGGGCTGTATCAGCAGGAGGAAAGCAAAGGAATCCCGTTATAGAGGCCCTTCTTAAGAATGATAAGCACGATCAATTTAACATTGATGGTAAGTACTATACTGCGAATCAAATAACGGCGGGTTGGGCTGCTGGATACATTTCAAATGCTCAACTAGACCAAATGACTTCTAAGCGCACCGGAAACACTATATCTGATATGTATAGCGTAACCTCAACTACGGTCGCTCCCGGAACTGGTCCTAAGCAAGCCGGAACTCCCGCAGTAGTCACCATTCAGTTGGGTCCTGGAGTTTCCAACCTGTTCACCTATACAGCATCTCCATCTGACGCTATATCTTTCGCAAATAACCAAGCCAACCTAGTTCCTTCGACCAGTACTCCGTCTAACCCCGCTTACCGCTCTCCTCCGTCCCCCTCTCCGGGTAAATAGCAATGAGTAACCCAGGGGTAAGTTTTGACGGAGGTTTAATTCAGCCAGCTTCAGAAGCTAATGCTTCTATCGCCGGAGTACCTCTGCGGATTAACCCAAGCTCAGTTTCACTCCCCTTCACGATGAAGTTCAACCAAACTCAAACCGTGGGTGGAATGGTCGTACAACTTTTCGGTACAACATGGGGAGACCTCGTAGTACAGGGTCAGTTCGGTGCTGGCCAATGGCAAGAACAGGCTACTTTCTTCACTTTCATTCAAGGCTTAGCCACAAGCACGGCCAAGGCTCAGTTCAAGCAAGTGATACCCAACGAATCTCTCGTCAACCCAGATGGGGCCGTAAGATTCTTGTTTCCTCTATTGGGTTACGATTTCATGGTTTTCCTCAAGAGCTTTACATCTCTTGAAGGAAGCACTGTCACGATGAGGAATGACATCATCAACCCCACCTGGCAGTTGACAATGACCATAGACAATGACAACGCTGGTCTTCAGCAAGTGGCCATAGACTCTTATCTTGCACGCCTAGCCAAGGGGGTTGGGTATGAAATCAACAAGTATAATAGTCCAGACGTGAACCCCCAATCTACCTATGGTGGAGATCTACAAACCTTCCTGCAATCTGCTACTCAGCTAGACCCCAGTCTTACTCAAATGTTGAGTCAAATTCAGGGGTATGCCCCTTCGTCTAGCTCGACGGTTAACCCCTTGGGTCCAGCCACGTCTCTTCCAGCCAATACTATACCCTCCGGGTCACAGCTTTCGATGATTCAGCAAGCTCTAGTTCTTGCTCAGGTAGAGGCTACACAGGCTAATGAGCAGGCCGTCAACATTATCGTAACCAATGAGTCACATTGGGACGCCAACGCTATCAACAACTGGGACTCTAATGCAGCACAAGGTCAGCCATCTCAGGGGCTTATGCAGACAATCCCAAGTACTTTTCAAGAATGGGCTCTTCCGGGGTATAACACCAATATTCTTGACCCCCTGTCCAATCTTATCGCTGGTATCCGGTATGCCGTAAATCGCTATGGGTCACTGTTGCAAGTCCCCGGAGTAGCAGCAGTAAGTAACGGAAAGCCTTACGTTGAATATTAACGATGTCAGAAACCTGGTTGACAGACACAGCACCCTCATTACCGGAGCCCCCTCCTAAGCCCCCTGCCGTCGATTTAGGGGGGTTTGTCTTCACGGCAGGAGGTATTGGCCACCCAATAACGAGGTCGCGCAAGGAAGAGCTTCTTCTTTCTGCCTATACTCCCCTAGATAGGCTGCCCGAGATTGCCCAAAATATAGGTATAGGGTAATGGCCGGAGAGAACTGTGTTCTTACGGTTCCCAACTATGGCACCTACCAACTGGTTGTTATATCCGCCTCCTATGACCTGAACATAATAGCGACCGAAGAGCAATCGGTGAACGCTAAATATTTGTACACACGTCAGGTGCAGACGGATACTTTTTCGATTCAGGCCGTTTTTACTCAGTCTGGTGACAGAAGGGCTTTCGCTAACTGGTACCAAGGGTATGCCAAGCAGGCTACCTCGCCCTCCCCGGTCGGTCCTATGAGGGTGCAGATACCTTCTCGAAACTTCGATATGTTCGGGTTCTTAACTGACGGGGTACAAGAGACCTTTACTCCCAAAGATGTCACATGGACCCTTTCCCTTAATTTCAAGGGTGCCTTCATGGCTAACCAAAGTGGTTATGCTAGCGGTGCTGACCCCATCTCTCTAGCTTCTGGTCCAGATGCTGCCAACCCGTATTTTTATCCCAGTGGAAACCCTTCTTCGGGACCAACATACAACCCAGCCCCCATCACCAACCCAACCTCATCTCAGGTACAATATGTGATAAATCAAGCTCAAGCGAACGGCTGGTTATAAGCATGTCTGTTTTGGTATATGCACCCCAGGTGCAGTTGGTAGTAGCATCAGACTGGGGCTACATAGATTGCTCTCAAGACATCGTTAGTGGTCAAGTTACTCTTGCCGAGAATCAGTCTCATCAAATGTCCTGCGTTCTAATGAACAAGGGTCGTCGTTACGACAAGCTTTTTAAGCCTAACGACCGTTTTGCTATATATATGAAGAGGCTGACAAACCTTCTCGTTATGACGGGCTATTTGGACTCCGTTCCTTTTTACTCCAAGTGGGGCCGCTCTATACAAATCAGCGGATCTAGTACTCTAAAAAGGCTCCAATATCACTTTTGGGATCCGGGCACTGCTGCCGCAGTAAGCTTATTTAACCTGGATGGCAATGGTACAATCTCGGCTAATCAACCGGGTTCAGGAGACGCCCTCCTCGTAAATAAGGCAATGGCGCTATTGACTCAGGTAGCCAACTGGGACCTAGACAAGATTCACTTTGCGTCCCTACCCTCTGGATGGGTTACCAAAATGGATTCATTAGCTCGTTCAGTTTTTCCTGAGATAGGGCTAAGTTATCAGACTGGGATGCCTGTCTTTAACGGGGCGACCCCCTTCACTTCAGGGGTTACGACCCAAGACCAGACCCTCGCTAATATGCCGAACGGGGCCGCTTTGCCCTATGTTTTTGGGGCTGCTACTCCCTACCAAGGTCCGCAGGACATTCAAAGCCTCTCTAGTTATTATTGCCAGATGCAATGGGGATATCAGAACCCAGATGGTTCCGTCCCGGCAAACATTTCATCTACAGACGTCAAGTCTTATTTGTCTAAGCAGAAACTGATGGTCGGGTCTCCAGACACTGGTCAATCTGTTATCGTGGAAATCGCCGGGTGGGGTCCTCCCACTTCTACTCAGGCGGTAATAGGGCTTTCTTCAGACGTTCTGAGCCTTCTTGCTATACCCAAGGGCGGTCAGGTCCAAATAGCATGGGTTGTAGATCCAACGAATGTAGGGATAGGTCCCTATAGCGCAGCGAACAAATCAGGAGTGACATCACCTACCAACGTGATGCCTAGCGACATAGGGAAGATAGCCTCCATAACCGGAATCTCCCCGGGACAACAAGCTCCAGTGCAGTTCAACAACTCTGCCGGAAATACGTCTGAGTCTCCTGAAGCACAAGCGGCTGTAAATTTTGCCCAGAACCAACTGGGTAAGCCTTATCAATGGGGAGGAACCGGTCCTCTTAACTATGACTGCTCCGGCCTCTGTCTTGCTGCTTGGTCTGCCGCTGGTGCTCAGATAGCGAGAGATACGGTAACCCAGTTCAACACGCTCGCCCCTCTACCCAATGACCCGACTACCTGGCTACCCGGAGACATGGTTTTCTATGGTGGGGGACCCCCATCAGACTATTATGATGGTACTCCTACGGCCCCAGGACATGTCAAGCTGTACGTAGGCAATAACGAAACTATAGAGGCCCTGCACCCGGGTACTTCAGTTATGAGGCTTCCCCTGGACATGAGTTACGTAGGGGCTAGACGCGTTACGGCCGGAACTTCAACCGCAGTAAGCCCTACAGCTAATGCGGCTTCTGGTATATCAGTTTCGTCCAGTGGAAATACCATATCTGCATCTTCATTCTTGAGCTTGTGGGCCTGGATTAGTAATCAGGCAGACCCAGCCTCGGCCAGCTTGACCGGGTATCGTTCTCTCTTAAATGACGTTCCACTTCTCCCGACAATTCAGCAGGTAATAAACGCTTCGATGAGGAGCTTTTGCTCAGCCCCAAATGGGGACCTCATTGCTTGGTTTCCCGATTATTTTAACGTTTACAACACCCTGAGCGTCATTCAAGTCCAGGATATCGAAGTCCAGGATTTCACCATCCAGTGGTCAGACCTCAACTTGGTGACCCACCAGTTCGCTGCTGGAACCTACACCCCCTTGGCCGTAGGCTCTCAAATCGGAGGGTTGACCAATATCGCCAATGAAATAACCACCGGAGGCGTAGCTACTATTGATTTTCCCGCCCTGATAGAGGCTGTGTTGAACGTGGACCCGAATGACCCCACTTTCACCACGGACGGCATATATCAAAGGTTTGGAGCACGACCAAACTTCCAGTCCCTGGGGGTTACTTTCGGTCCTCAATCTGAGTTCTGGTTAGCTGTCTATTTATTCCAGAGAAACTGGGCTTCTCAGTTTGCGGCCCAGGTACCACTGACGTTCCTCCCCGAGCTTTACCCCGGGATGATAATGCAGCTTCCCCCTAACCCCGATGACCCCTCCTCAGAGGGCTTCCAGTGCTACGTCCAGCAGGTTACCCACACATGGGACCTCCATGAGGGTGGGGGTTTCCAAACACAGGCTGTCGTGACCGCTCCGTCTGCCCTCGGTAACCAAGGTTTCTATGGACTCGCAAAGGGAGGTAACTGGTCTCCATGAACAACGGCGATCAGAGAATGCACTCCATAGGGTTCTCTCAGTTTAGAGCGACTGTTATGTCAGTCGATGAGAACAACATGGCTCAATGTCAGGACCAATGGGGAAGACTTCTTCCCCTGATATCTATCTATAACATCCTGGGGTCGGGGGCTCTCCCTCAGCCCGAAGAAGACTGGATGATATCCCGAGACAACGGGAACTACACTTTTCGATCCAGGGCCTTCCCCAAACCCCCTGTTATAACAGGTTCGAGAGGCTCAGCAACGGCTACCGTCCTGGAAAATCTTTTGCAAGAACTCCAGAAACTGGGCTTTATAATCGACTCCACCACCCCATAAGGGGTGATGCGTTCCCTCCAGATAAAAAACGGCGATTTAGTTCTCGGTACAAGAGGATATGCCGAGGTAACCGGAAAGGACAAAATCGTCCAGGACTTGAACATAGCTGTCCTGACCCCTTACGGCTCCAACAGGTTTCACCCTACCTGGGGATGCACCCTCGACTCCAAGATAGGAACCCCTCAATCCGCTCTTACCAGTCAGTTGATTTCTACCGAAATCAAGAGAGTTGTCGGTGTTCTAATGGCGCAGCAGAAGGCCCAGCTACAGACATCCCAATCTTACGGGTATAGCTCTCCTTACAACAACGCTGACCTCATCTCGGGAATATCCTCTATCACGGTAACCCCCTCCTACGATTCCGTCCTAGTTAACTGCGTAGTAAGTAGTGCGTCTAGCCAGACTGTCACTCTCGTAGCCTCAGTCAGCCCTGCTGGAGTAATAGGTACCGTTCAATGAGCATGACAAACACGACCCAATCTGCTATCGCATCTAACATGCTTCAGGCTCTCAATATCGCTGAGCCAGACCTAGATACGTCGATAGGGACGACGGTTCGCAACATCATTGATGTTTGCGCCGAGCAGATATCTCAAGCCAGCCTTGACTCTAACATCTCGCAATATCAGTACGCCATAGACACCCTGAGTGGCTCTGCCCTCGATTCTTTCTGCGCTAACTTCGGGTTCCAGAGATTCATCGCCCGTGGAGCTACCGGGATAGTCACCTTCACCCAGAATGCTTCCAACTTGGCGGTTTCGACTGTCACTATTCCGGCAGGAACCCTGGTGGCTACGGCCAACGGGGTTGTGTTCCAGACAATCTCAACCTACTCGATGATTCCCATCCAAGGGCAAAGCAACTCTATCGATGTTCCAGTTCAGGCCGTGGTGGGAGGAAGCAACTCCAACGTTGCCTCTGGCAGCATCATCAATATCAACACCCCCTTAAACGGGATAAACTCGGTGACCAATAGTGCCCCTACTTCGGGCGGGTCAGATGCTGAGTCAGACTCGTCCTTCAGGATACGCTTCAAAGCAACGGCCCTCCGAGCCTTCACGGGGACCGCTCAGAGCTTCCTAGGGGCCGCTCTGGATAACCCTAACGCCATCTCGGCTAACGTCATGGGGTCTGTAGTAACCCACTCCGAGCAGGTCAGTTTTTCAGGAGGACCTCCTCTCGTAGCAGTCAGTTCCCTTACTGACGTCGGTTATGTGTACCCCTACAACTCTTCCTTGGCCACGGACTTGACGAACTCTACGGCCTCTGCTGCCTCGGGCTCGCTCACCCTTGAGGGGGCCGGAGGGGTTGTGTCCGGAACCAATATGGCCAATGGGTCTACTTACACCAACGTATGGTTGCAGGCCACTGGGTCTTCTGTGACCCTTAACGCTGGCGCTCTTCTTACTTTTGGAACTCAAACGGCCATTGTTTCTACAACGACAACCGTAAGCGCCACGGCCCCGACTTCTGTGCCCATCAATAGCTTTACGGCTGCGGCCAATTTTACTGCTGGAACTTATGCAGTTACGTGGATTTACAACGCGGGAGATTTTCTAACCTATGGAGTTGACTACGACCTAGGTCACGTAGATTACATAACCGACCCAGGGTCATCCAGTGGGGCATCTGCTGTAGGAGCTACTACTGGTGGAACCTTAAGCGCTGGCACTTATAAATATGCCTTTTGCTATGCTAACTTCGCTGGTAGAACTAATTTGTGCTCGGATCAGACTGTAACACTGACTGGAACCACTAGTTCAGTAACATTTAACCTACCTGCCAATATGACAATAGGCGGTCAACCCGTTCCTACTAGTTCTGCCACGGGCGTTTATGCGTTTATCTATCGTCAGGTGAGCAGCACATATGAGTTCTTGGCAGCAATACCGGTGACCCAGGGTAGCTATGTTGATACGGGCGCTGTTTCCCCCGCAGGAGACGCCCCCGCTAGCAATACAACTGGAATACAGGTACAGATAACAGCCCTTTCTTCCAGAATCGTCAGTTCTCATTCGTACCAGATTCAGTTTGATTACATCCCCTCGACCTCGCGTAATAGCTACCCTAATATATTGAACGCCGTAGACATTTATGTAAGCGGCTCAAACCCTGTGTCCGCTGCTCAAGTAGTTCCCTTCTATTATGGTCCAGAGGTAGCTTCTGGCCCTCTGCTGTCCCCTTCCGGAACTATTGTCATAGCATCGCCTGGGCTTACTTCTGGAACCCCCACTTCTACTATTCCGGTATCCTCCCCGGTTACCCTTCCGGCTGGTACCTACATCTATCTTGGCACACAGATTGCAGTAGTAAGCCAAGGCATAGTTAATGCGACCTCCATCCCGATAGTGTATTTCACCCCCTCGGCCAACTATGCCGCTGGGTCGTATTACTATGACAGTAGTCGCTTTAATGGCTTCTCTACGAGCCCACTTTACATACACAACTTCCAAAGATCCGATGGTACATTACCCACGGTAGGGAACAAGTTTATCCCTCTCGCCTTTGGGCCGGTAACCACCCTTCCTGGTACTATCACCTCTCCGAGTGGTGGCACATATACCCAAAACACCGATTACTGGCTGATAAACGAAACCGATTCTTCGGGTATGTCCAATGTATCTCTTTGCGGAATAGAATGGAAAAGCGGAAATATCTTCGGTTCTAGCGGCACCACGCTGACGGTCCCTGGGTCGATAGCTGCTCTTTCTGTAGATTACTCTTTCAACGATATTCCACTGAGGATAGACAACAATATTCAGTCATGGAGACTGTTGTCTCAAGATGTAATGGTTCATCAAGCATATCCGGTTTATCTACTTTTCAACTTGGTGATAGTACCTGCTTCCGGAGCGCTTCTATCCACTCTTAAGTCTCAAATCAACAGCGCCATAACTACCGTGTTGTCAAACGTTAACTTCGGGCAACTCCTAGAGGCCTCCACTGTCTTGTCTGCCGTTTTGTCTGTGGGAGGAGTAGCTAACGCTCGATGGGCCACCTCCACTGACAACAGCACTTATTACGCTATCCAGAGCGTAAATACTTCAACCGGACTTCCGGAGCAGACATTCAATAGCGCTACGTTGACCAACGTGGTAAGTGACGTCCAGTTCACCAATATAACTTACCCAGAGTTTTACGGTACAAACTTGTACGCCGCTTCCCAGAACACTTTCGTAAATGCCTCCACAGCTTTTAACCAGCCTCTCTAATGTCTTACATTCCCATTCAAACGCAGATCGGAAATGGAGCAGCGGTACCTTCCGGCTTGACTCCGGTTACCGATCCGCTGTATCCCCCTCAGGCGCTCCTCTTCAGGCTTAGAAGCTTCTCCCCCGAGGTTTACGACCTGACCCCTTCTTCACACCTGGTGAGGCTGATGGGGGTATTGTTGGGGGATGCCGGAGGAGAACAGCTACGCAAGCAGGGACTGGTAAGTAGACTCCGTTCTTCCATCTCTAGTACTCACTTTCTAGATATGGATGCATTTTGGGGAGCACTGTTTAGCCTCAACCGTGCTAATAACGAAGGCATGCCCTATAATCCGGCTACAGGCTTGTCTCTCAATCCTTATACAGATGCAGCAGCACCAGCCTTGTGGTTCGCAGCAAGACAGTCAGACGCCTCATATCGCTCTAGAATCTACCAATTTGCAAACGCTATTAGCTTCGGAGCAAGCCCGGTAGGGATCAAGAAAGTAGCTGAGGCAATCCTTGGGGTTCCAGTTGATCTATACGAGACCTTTCAGGAAGACCCGGCTGTATATGAGGCGACTATTGTTCCGCATGTCATCATTTCTCAATCAGATGTTTACAACCTACGCAATATCCTGAATGAGATAAAGCCTGCCCACTCTATCATCCAGATAACACAAGGAATCGGCTCTCCATATTCAGTCGTGACTTTGGCTCAAGCGTGGGCCTCTAGTAGCTATTGGTCAGTCCATGCTCAGATTACCCCTGGGGAAAACAGTCTGTATTCTGAAGCCTCCACTAGGCCCATATTTGCTCTTTCAGAGTATCAGGGGGAATCTTGGAACCTCAATGCTTCCATTAGAACCATTGGGTCACAGGCATGGGACGGAGCCTCTAACGTAGTAGCCTCTACGGATTTCGAACATTACGTATGGCCAGACGGCTCTTTCACCAACTTCTCTCCAGACCTATCGGTCAGACCAGCTTGGGTAGCAGATTTAGGGAGAATCGCTCAATCGGGTATCACCCAGTCCAACCCGGTTAATATCGTCCCAGGAAGCCCACTTCTTGTTGATGGTATGGATGCCTTAGCTTTGGGTAACCTGCTCAACAACTCTTCTCTGGTAAGCCAGATTACTCCCAATCAGTATTGGTCTACGCCAGCGCGTTACGGAAGCGATAAAACCCAAGAAGTAGCTAGCTATACTTTCGATCAGCCTCACTACATCAACGAGGTGTACTTCGAAGTAGCCAACTATCCTCATCACGCTTCTCTGTGGTTACAAGACCCCTCCTCGGGGGTATGGACACAGTCTTATGTGTACACGAACTCTGCTTCTTCCCCTCCTATCTTTGCGGATGCAACCAACTTGCTTATCAAGCATGAGCACCCGATGCACTACACCAACGATGCTTGGGTTCCCGTAAAGGTAAGGATCCCTACTTCTTCAGTCCAGAATTTCAAAATAATACTTCAGAGATTCGCCGGAAATGGACCAGTAGACACTTCTGGAAGTGCGGCCCCTTACTCGCTGGGAGTAAGGAACCTAACGATTTCAAATGTTATAGACGATAGCTCTCTGTTACCAGTAATGGGGACCTCCATTGACTCTTCCTATAACATCTTAGGAGACCAGGTCAGCTATGAAGCTTATCTAGAGGACCCCAATAACATCTTGAACTCCAAGAACTCAGTATTCTCTGTATCTTTGGGTGCCGCATTAACCGCTAATACACAGGTATCTTCTGTTTCCCTGGAGAACACCGTAGCTGGTCAAGTCTTCTTGGCGGGGTCCTACCTAGTTCTAGGTGGCCAGCAAATTAAGGTTTCTGCCGACGTAACGGCTTCGGGGAGCAGCACCACAGTTTACGTGTACCCTTTTACTCCCTCGGTGCCTCATTCCGTTGGAGAGACGATGACGGTGGTAAACCCCCAATGGAGGAGTGCTCCACAAGCCTCAAAAAACTCAGTCGTCAATTTCTACATAGATACTCGCTCCTCCGTTGGCGAGGCACAAGTAATAGACGCCCTTTATGTTGAGCCGCTGTTCTCAGGGGTAACGGCCAATCTATATTGGAGCAACAGCGTCCCACAAGGAGGAAGCGCTGCTGACGAGTACTTGCCTGTTTCCACTACTGGTACGCTAACAGCCTCGGCTCAGGGAATACAAGTCTCCACATCTGCCGATGGTAACGGCCATTACGGCTCTATTTCCCTTCCTCAGCCCAAGATCAATGGCTCTTGGTGGGTGGGCACCAATTTTGTTGCCACCATCTCTTCTGGAACACTAGGGTCATTTGGTCCCCTGGTTCTTTCTTATAGCAATAATGGAGCTACTGTTTCAGCCACAATAAACGGGATAGCTTCCTCCGTTACTGTAGGTGCTATCAAGGTGGGAGCACCAAACACCTTGGTAGTAGGGCTAATAGGGCCAGATGACATTTCGGATTTAGGTTCTAATGGAATCGGTGGGCTAATATATATAAACTTGAACGGTGTCTCCACTACTCTTTCAGTAGCCGGAGCGATGCCGTCTGTTGGTTGGACGATAGGAAGCCCGTCCGTTTCAAGCTCTTTCATCATGAAGAACCTAGTCATCAAGGGCGAGATTCTCCTCTCGTCTACAGTGACCAGCTTCTTGTCTTCCCCTCGGTCATTCTGCTACAAGGGAGAGTTTTTTTACCAAGAAACTGGAGCTACTGACAACGCCTTTATCCGCTTGGACCCATCCTTCCAAATCCCTGCTTATCCATACGGGATAGTAGGGGGAACTCCTAACGGTCTTTCTCAAATAGAATGGGTTCCTTTGGCGCAGAACTACATTTTAAACAATGGATATATGTTGTTTCCGACCATATCGGCCAACTTCTTGAAAATAGAGATGACCAATCTGGTCCCGGAGCCTATAGGTGTATATCTCCCCCAGGTACAGACCGAGGTTAACCTGTTTGGACCTGGGATAAGCGTCCCTGGTGTAGGAACCTCTCTGTACCAGGGCGCAGCCCCAGTGAACACTCAGAACGCTATAGCCACACAGTCTGGGCAGCCGATGTTTCCCAACACACAGCCGGTTCCGTCACCTGAGCCAGACCCCCGTATCCCCTCCGGGAGTTTGACTCTAACCGCCGATACACCCCAGACTGGTCAAGCGCTTGCCTCTCAGTTCCCCTCTTTTGGGTACATAGATTGGCACCAATCTCCCCAGATGCCAACCATAACCACGGGCGGTAATGAAAGTTACATAACCCAAACGGTGAACCAACTAAACCAGATTGGCTTCTTCTGTGGGTTTGTAACGATCCAGGCTCTCCGGTCAAATATTGCTGCTCAGATAGACACCCAGGTGTACGCCGAGAAGTTTTTGGATACAGCGAACTATAGCCTCTAAAACCGCTTCTGAGTACAGCTAAGGCATGATATGCCTCAGACTAACTACGCCATTCAGCAGGTTTTAACGCGGCTTTACGGAGCGGCCACGTTCACTCCTCCAGCTACATATTACCTTGGGCTATCCAGTTCGATTCCCACCCAGTCTTCTGCTTCTGGATGGAACTTCACCGAGCCAGCCATCGGGACTAATGGATATGCACGTATAAGCATAACCAACAACGGCACCAATTTCATACCCATCACCCCTGAGCCTTCGGCTGGATATACCATCCAAAATGGAGTGGCTTTTCAGTTCGCTGCTAGCACCGGGTCATGGGCTGGAGGTGCAGTTTTCACTTACGCCGGTCTTTGGGATGCCAGTAGCGGGGGCAACCTGTGGGCATATGGGTTGTTGAACCCAACGGTAAGCGTAAACAACGCTGGTATTGCGCCTTCTTTTGCTCCTGGTCAGATCGCCATAACTTTCAACTAAACCCATGGCTACTATAGTAACCACCTATAGCACCGGAGGAAGTTACACCTATACCGCCCCCGCTGGCCTTATTAACGGCAATGTCTCTTGCACCGTAAAGGGTGCAGCCGCTAATGGATTCGGTGGAGAAGTTGCGGGATACGTACCGATTTCCCCAGGAGGGAACCTCTCAGTCGTGGTTGCCAATGGCCAAACCGGGTTTCGCAATGGAGGCAACCCCGGAGATGCAACCTCAGCACAGGCGGGTGGGGGTTCTTCTGCGGTCTTTTCAGGGAGCTTAGTCTACCTAGATGCCGCTGGTGGTGGTGGGGCTGGAGGATATGCTAGTGGACCTAACCTTTACGGAGGCTATGGTGGAAATGGGGGGACCGGAGCGGCGGGAGGTGCTGGCCAAGGTACTGGAGGCCCCTCTTCGGGCGGTTCTGGGGGTTCTGGTGGCTCTGGGGGAGCCGGTGGTGTAGGAACCAACCCCTCCTTCAACGGAGCGGCAGGCGGGGGACAATCGAGTGGCGTTGGTGGTTCTGGAGGTGGACCATGGCCTGATGGCACTTATACCACTGGCGGAGGCGGTGGAGGAGGCGGATACGCCGGAGGAGGAGGCGGAGGAGGCGGAGGTGGAGCCCAAGGTGGAGGTGGTGCCGGTGGAGGTGGTGCCGGAGGGTTCTCCTATGTGAACACCTCTTACGTAAGTGGCTGGACGTCAACCCCGGGAGCAAATCTTTCAACGGTCGGAGAGGTAGTAATAACTGCCACCGTCGCAGATCAACCCCTAGCACCTACCCCTAACTCGCCCGCTAGTGCAAGCGTAGTTAACAACGTAACACAGTCAACCGTATTCTCCTGGACCTATAATCCACAGACTAACTCGGGCTCCCAAAGTGCTTATGCTCTGCGAGTTAAGGCAGGATCCGGGAGCTACCAGTACTGGAATGCCTCTACCCAAGCATTTCAATCTGCGGTGGCATGGAACTCATCCACCTCTCAGTCTGTGTCTATCCCTGTACAAGAACTGATGGGGAACACGTCCTACGCCTGGAGCGTTGCCACCCAAGAGTCTTACTACAATCGACAGGGTCCTTTCTGCTCTGATGTGAGCTTCACCACTCAATCGACGTACCCAAGTGGATTTAGCGTCACTGGAGACACATTTACTGTTCAGACGATTTCTCCGGTTACTTACATCAATACCGGAGTATCTATTACGGATTCTATATCCGTAACACTGTCTTCCTCTCAACCGAACTGGAAGCCTGGAGAACTAAACTCCATTGGAATTGGACTTCCCGCCACGGTTAAGTCTAAGACCTATTTGAGCTACCACAATGTTATCGGGGTTCAATTCGCAACCGTTCAATCAGATGCGGTCCAGCTTATCCCCAACGACACTATGTCGGATGGGCTTACAGGTTGGACCCCGGTGGGAACTGGGTTCCTAACCTACGATGTAAACACTAAATCTCTCGTAATAACTCAAGGTGTTTACACCCCACTTCCTATCGTCGGGGGACACTCGCTAGTGAGACCGCCTGTCTCTCCGGTCATGGCCGAGGCGGCAGTATCAGTGAGCGGTTCTTCTGCTGGGATCATATCTCCGCTAGTTTCTCCATCAGCCAACGGTCAACTTTATGCTGGTGTAAAGTTTACCCCTCTTACGCCCCTGGGTGAACCTTTAGAGCTTCAATTGATAGCCAACTCTACGGTAGTTAAAACGTGGGTGATTTATGGCTATCCTAATCAACAGCAGATACAAGTCTTCCCATTTAGTGTAGGAGAATATGCTCCTCCAGGAACGCAGCTTCAACTTCAGCTTATACAGTCTATAACTGGCTCTTCCGGGAATGTTTGGTCCGTGCAGGCCTTGTCTCTCTTTGACGAAGGAATTTACTGGGAGTTCTCTGTAGACGGAGGCTTTACCTGGTATCCAGGTACAAGCATAAGAAACAACCCCTACGGATATTTAGAGTTCCCTCAACCCGACAATGCCTTAGTGTGGAGGGCCACATTTTATCAATCCAACCTTGCTCTCAATGAGATTGAGATAAGGCCCATATACCAACAGGCTCCATTCTTAAACCGGGCGTTGGGAATGAGTGGTCCCACTGTTGAGTTTACAAACAACTTTATTCAGACTTCAACAGACCCACTATTCAACCAGAAGCAGCTACCTATCCCTCGTTCTTGGTACAACTCATCTTCGCCCCTTATTTCTACCACCAGCTTCTAACAAGATGTCCCGCCAGAAGGTGGAAGAAAGAGTAAGTCGAGCGCTTTCAGTTTTAAGTGTGATGGAACGCATCCTCCATGGTAGAGAGCAGTGGTTTGTGCGTCTTGACCAGGATGTTTATCCGGGCTGGGTTGTCTGTGAAGAGTTCTTGGGGGTTCGAGTTAAGCCTCACATACCCGCACCCAAGAGAATAGCACCCGTATTGCTTTGTGAGCAGGATGAAATCATGTATCATAATGAAATCAACTTCCCTGCAAGTGTGGTATACTTTACCTGGTGGTTTACTGGAATCTCCGCCACTAAGTGATATGCCTATTTTTCATCCTCCTTTTACTCTTCATCCTTATCAGGTAGATCTTGCGACCAGGGCTTATTTTAACTGGTCAACCATCCTGGGTGCTGATACCGGGATGGGAAAAGGTGTCATGTCTTTGGCCACCGTATGTCTTTGGCTAGAAGACGGACTCATAGACTTTGTCATGGTGGGCTGTGAGCGCGGAAAGCTGGGGGAATGGATACAAGAGATAGAGACGGTGACGGACTTAAAGCCCGTCAGATACTCCGGAACTCCTAAACATAGAGAAAAGCTAAGAGAACAAATAAAAAGTGGCGAAATATCTTGTATCGTCGGAGTATACGAGACTTTTAGAATCGACCTAACCGGTAAGTCTCCTACTTCAAAGAACAAGCGTGGCTGGGAGCTAACAGACGGTCCACTCCTAGAACTAATCAAAGACAAAAGGGTGGCTTACATCAAGGATGAAGGACCTGCCCGTATCGGAGCTAAGAGGTCATCTGCCCTTTATCAGGCTCATGAAAGGCTCGCCAACCAAGCTAACCCCCGTGTCATAGAGATTTCAGCTACGCCAGTAGATAGGGATCCCGAGGGGTACTTCAACGTGGCCCGGTTGATAGCTCCAGAAAGAGTTGGTCGTGTAAAGGATTTTGAAGAAGACCATATAGCCGCCAAGGATGCTTACCATCGCGCCTCGGTTTTCAAGAACCTATCCCCGGATATGACCGAGCCAGGAAAACTCTCTCTGAAAGAGAAGATGGAGGGGATTCTCCTGGCAAAGTCCAAGAAAGACCCGGAGGTTGCCCACCTCTTCCCTGAGGAGGTCGCTGACTACAGCTATGTCACTCTTTCTGATGAAGAAACCGAGTTTTACAACTGGATGGTTAATGAATACGCCAACGACCCTCAGAACGACGCAGCCCTGTACACCATCCTCCGTCAGTTCTTTGGGCACCCAATGGCCCTCACGCTCTCTGAGGGGGGCGTAGCTCAGTCTGTGGTAGAGAAGGTAGGGGTAAAGCGTCTCAAGGCCTTAGGAAGCTCAAAATGTGACCGGGTGGTCTCCCGGGTCAAGGACATTCTCTCCACAGACGACCAGGTTGTGGCCTTTACTTTCTTTGGACAGTCCGTGCTTCCCTTCTATGAGCAGGCCTTTAGGGACCACGGATGGAGAGTGTCCGTTAACCATGGTGCCCTTTCTACCCCCCAGGTTGAGAGGTCCAAGGCTGCCTTCAGAGCAGGAGATACTCAGATATTCCTATCCTCAGATGCTGGAGCTAGAGGAATCAACCTTCCCGAAGCAGCTTACGTGGAAGAGATTGACTGTGCCCTGAAGTGGTCTGTACATCACCAGAGAATCTCCAGGGTATCTAGGGTTGACTCCAAGAACCCGACGATTTGGTGGAACATCTGGATTGTGAAGGATACCCTAGAAGAGGATATCCTGAACAAGGCGATTCTACGGAAGGGTTACGCAGATGACCTGGTAACCACTGATGGGGTCACTACGTCAATGATGAAAGATATGCTCAAAAGAAGGAGGGTACATGACAGTTAAGCGGTGGTCTGACGATTTAGAGGAGATGCTCCCGAGGTTGCTGGAGAAGCAACGGACTCTTTCGGACATAATGTACGAAACGTTCATGACTGTGATGCAGGTAAGTCCTACCTCTCCTCCTATGTCGGTCATGGTCCTAGTTATCTTCACTCCTTCTCCGGTTCTCGGTGAGGGATATATGATGAGCCAGGGAGTGTTCCCTATTGGGGGCCAGGTTAGCGAAGAGCTTCTGGAAGGTCATGTCCGTTCTGTGGTAGAGCAGCTTGCTCAGGAAAGGTCGGCTCGTCTCACAGCGAACATGCAGGCTGTTAAAAACTCTTCTCCAGAAAGTCGTCCTTCGGGGTTGATTTTGGGGAGGTAGTTCTGGTATAGTGAAAATCACTACCCAGGAGACAGATTTTCGGTTCGGTCTTTCTCCTGATGAGCCACAATGCTTTAGAGGTCAGAGAAAGTGGCGACGGGTTGTGGTTGACCTTCATTGCAGCCTCTAAAGCGCCAGAAACCCCCTAGCTTCGGCTGGGGGGTTTCTGCTTTTTCAGACAGCCGACTTGTCCGTTTTGCTCTCGCTATACGAGCATAAGTATATTATGAAGCCCGCAGGTCCATTGAGTTCTTTAATTCTTTATCGAATCCCACCCTGCCGCCCTCCAGTTTAATTTCTATACTGTACAGTACATACTTACCATACACTATCGATTAATTAACTCAAGCGCAAATGTTGACACTATCAGGTCGCAAGGGTGAGCGCAAGTCCACAGCTAGGTTTTTTTCGCTTCGGCAAAGTGGTAGGATAGCCTTTCTCGGGGCAGACGCCACTTCAGGTTTAGAAGAGCCGCCCTTGACAAACTGGTATCAACCGAGATAGGGTATCCCCGTGCCTGAACACCTAGTCGATTCCTTCACTTACCAAGGTGGCCAAGTTAAGGTAGGTGATCAGGTTGTGATTAACCCTTCGGCAAAAGGGAAGCGAGACGGCTTCTCTGGGGTCATAAAGGGAATCCGCTTCAGTGACGAGGGCGTGCTGACAGGGATCGACGTAACAGACCCTAAGCGCAGGATGAGGTGCTACCACCCCTCCAGATGTAGATTCTTCATCAACCAGTAAAGGAGAGCCGTACCGTGCCCATACAGAACCTTACTAAGAGAACCCCCCTGGATGATGCTGTGATGCGAGTGCAGGACTTCATGAACGCCGTAAGCCACGACCATACTGTTATCGAAGTTAATGACATGACCCTGAGTCTTCAAGACTTGGCGACGGTTGTGGCTATCTCCATCCTTTCTCTGAGGGAGCACCCTCAGCCGTGATAATAGAGATGGACCCTGAGTCCAATTGGGACGTATGCCCTGTTTGCCTGAGGCACCTACTTGAGGTGGAGGATTTTCCCGGTTTGGAAGCAATGCGGGCCTACCACCGAGAGCACAAGGAGGAGGGGCCTTTGATGGCAACTAACCCAGACACGGTCCGCATCCCCGTCATCGTCAAGGGGTACGTGGAGCTTCCTTATGACCTCCAGGCCCGCTCTGACATGTACGGGACCTGTGTACCCACCGAGTGCGTCCAGATCGACTGGGACAACGACCCGACCTACTTCCTCATTGGGGAGTTGGAGTACGAGGAGATTGAGCTACCCACCGAGGGGACCAAGCTCAAGAACCTCGACAAAGACGACCACCCCTGGCCAGTCTGATGCCGATCTGGGTTGACAACAAGGAGATCAACTTCGAGACGTATCCCAACGGGGAGACACGCTTCGAGGTGGATCCCAACGCCATCGAGGTGCGGTTCCGTTACCGGGAGGATGGGGACCTGCTCAAGCTCTGGCTCCTGGGCCAGCATCTGAACGACCCCAACACCCTCATTATCGACTACATGCCGTACTCCCGGATGGACCGGACAAAGACCCCCGATCAGCCGTTCACCCTGAAGTGGGTGGCCTCGCTGATCAACTGCATGAAGTTCGATGACGTAATCGTGGTCGAGCCGCACTCCGACGTGACCTGCGCTCTCCTGGATAACTCCTCGCCCTTCTGGGCGGTCGAGAAGCTCCTTCCGGAGGTCATGAAGAGGATCCAGTTCGACAAAGATCGTGACTGGTTGATCTTCCCGGACCAGGGGGCTGCCAAACGGTATGAGCACTTAACTGGGTTCAACGTAGGTGTGGGCCACAAGCATCGGGACTTCAACACTGGACAGATCACCGGTCTGGTTATGGTCGGAGTTCCTGATCAATCAGGGCAGAACTATCCGCAGGCCTTGATTTTGGATGACCTGTGCTCGTACGGTGGTACCTTCGTAAGATGTCACGATGAGCTTAAGCGCCTCAGGTTCGGTGACGTTCATCTACTGGTGGCTCACTGTGAGCAGAACATCGTGAAGGGTAAAGCGCTCGACGTTCTCACGTCGGTGCATACGACTGACTCGATCTGGCATGGAGGGAAGTACCGCAACCTGACGGTACACCCCCTGATGAAGATCCCCGCCTACAAGAAGAACCTCAACTACCCGAGCCCCCTGGAGGATTAATGACCTACCCCGCAACTACTCTGGCAGACTTCCTATCTGCTGCTTTCTAACACCATAAAAGAGATGTGAGTAGAAATCAGCCCAGGTCGGTTGGTAAGTCGGAGCGGACGAATACGTGTTCGAAGTTTTGCGAGGAGTGCAAGACGTGGTATAATAACCACGCCACATCATGTCCTCGATGTCGGAAGGAGAAGGCGTGCTCCCTTTGCGGGGTCCGCAAGCCTCTGGCCGATTTCTATAAGCACAACCAAAGTCCGGATGGACACGACTCTGAGTGCATCGATTGTGTTCGGGGCCACGTTCACTACCTACGGACCTATGGGGTCACGCGGGAGCAGTTTGAAGAACTCCTGCGGTTGCAGGAAGGGAAGTGCGCTATCTGTAGGGAGACTCCCGAGGATAGGTTTCACCTAGACCATAACCATCTAACGGGGGAATCCCGTGGCCTCTTGTGCAGAGGCTGTAATCACGGCCTTGGGAACTTCAGAGATAACCAGGAGTTCCTCTTTCGGGCAGTTGCTTATCTAGACCAATATACGAAGGGAATCACATGACATATCCGGCGTCAGTATTGTGCGATTTTTATAAAGTCAGTCATCGTGAGCAATACCCGAAGGGTACTCAGCGGGTGTACTCCACCTGGATTCCCCGGGCTTCTCGGATAGAGGGTATTGACCGGGTTGTGGCTTTCGGCTTCCAAGCTTTTATTCAGAAGTACCTGGTGGATTACTTCGATCAGCACTTCTTCGACCGCCCCAAGGATGCCGTTCTCAATGAGTACATCCGCTTAATCAAGCACACCCTTGGTGACCCCAATCCGGACGCCTCTCACCTGGAGCACCTCTGGGAACTGGGCTACCTTCCGCTGGAGATTAAGGCTGTCCCGGAGGGAACCGTGGTCCCTCTCCGTGTCCCGATGCTTACGGTGGAGAATACCGTCGATGAAGCCTTCTGGCTGACCAACTACATCGAGACCCTTTTCTCCTGTGAGGTCTGGCAACCATCTACTACAGCGACTATTGCCCGGGAATATAGGAAGATTTTGGATCATTGGGCCAGCCTCACTGGAGGCGACAAGGGCTTCGTACCCTTCCAGGGACATGATTTTTCCATGCGTGGAATGGAAGGCGTGGATGCCGCAGCAGCATCCGGGGCCGGTCATCTCTTATCGTTCGTGGGGACCGATACCATTCCGGCAATCCATTACCTGGAGCGCTTTTACGGCGCTGACATCGAGAACGATCTCGTCGGTACTTCTATCCCAGCTACGGAGCATTCTGTTATGTGCGCTGGAGGTCGGTCCAACGAGTATGATACTTATAAGCGTCTTATTACTGAGGTTTATCCTACCGGTCTCCTCTCTGTCGTCTCTGATACTTGGGATCTCTGGACTATTGTGGGTGCTGCGGGTGTGCTCGATAACCTCAAAGACAAGATTATGGCTCGGGACGGCAAAGTAGTTATCCGTCCGGACTCTGGGGACCCGGTAGATATTATCACGGGAAATAATAAGGCTGTTCCGGGGACAGCGGCCTTCAAGGGGGTTATTGAGTGTCTCTGGGATATTTTTGGAGGTACTTACACATCTACCGGACACAAGCTTTTGGATTCTCATATCGGGTGCATCTATGGAGATGCAATTACCCTGGACCGAGTGCAGCAGATTTGTGAGCGCCTGTTCGAGAAGGGATTCGCCTCCACCAACATGGTCTACGGCATCGGCTCCTACACCTACCAGTACCAGACCCGGGACACTTTCAGCTTCGCCCTGAAGTCCACCTGGGTCCGGATTAACGACCAGGGCATCCCGATCTTCAAGGACCCGATCACCGACACCGGCACCAAGAAGTCCCTCACCGGGCGGGTGGCCGTGCTGCCCCAGGGTGCCCATGGCGGGGATCGCCCCGTGGCCGTAGACGGCCTGGACAAGGCTGGTCAGGAGATCCACGGTGGTAGGGATCTCCTCCAGCCCATCTTCCGGGATGGTCAGGTCCTCCGGACCGAGACCCTGGAGGAGATCCGGACGAGGCTCCAGAGGCAGGTATGACGACTCTGACCGGCTACCGGTACGACTGCCCCCGCTGCCGGGGCGAGGATCCCCACACCAACTGCGCTATCTGTCAGGGCCAGGGGAGCGTCGTCGTTACGGACAAGGATAGGGTTTTCACCCGGCGTGGACGGGCAGGGGCCTCCTTCCGGTTCGAGCTACCCCCCGCCCCGGAGTATGTCTTCAACGGGTGGAACTGCACCTACCACAAGGGCCTTTGCATCAACCCCCTGGACTGTGACTACGTACCCTCCTGGAGGCTGAAGGCCCGAGAGATCAAGGAGACCCCCGCTCCCCCGGAGAAGAACGTGGACGTGGACGGCTACATCGCTGAGATAGCCGAGCTTCGCATTGACTTTTGCCGTCTCCAGGACGAGCACCGTGAAGTCGTATCAAGGCTGTCCTACAAGACGCTGGAGGTCAAGGACCTGGAAGCGGAGATAGCACGCCACCACAAGGACTTCATCCGGATATCCAAGCTGGCGGAGGAAGCTGATGCCTTCTCCGATATCAACCCGGAGCGTATCAAGCTCATCCGCACCATCAGGAACATCGTTGGATAAGTGCTCTGAGTGCGGTACCGAGGACATCCTCGATGACGCCACTCATCTCTGCATCTTCTGTCATATTCAACTACAAACAAGGAATACCAATGGCCATAAACACCCTGCCCCGCCGTCTGCCCCGTAGCCGCGTATCTGGCGGGGAGGCAGTAACCCTCTTCTCCATCGTGGGCCTGGGCCTGGGCCTGGGCCTGGCCGTCCTCTTCGTGGTCCTGAGTCTGGTCTCGGGCCTCGTCTTCCACTACGCCTGGGATGTGATCGTGATGCACACCTTCCGGAGCGCCCCTCACGTCAACATTGCTGAGTCCATCGGACTGGCCATGATGGTGGGCTACTACGCCAACTACACTCAGACCAAGGACGAGCGCATCCCGGGGGTTCAGATCGGAACCGTGGGGTTCCGGATCGGGTTCTTCCTTCTCACCATCTACGTCCTGCACTTCTTCATCCCCGGCGCATGACCCACCCCCTGGAAGTTCTCCGGGAGGTCCTGGCTCACCTGGAGGAGGGTGACTTCTATGAAGACTATGATGAAGCGACCCGGATGGTGGGCGAGCTACGGGACGGCATTGGCGGTCTGGTACTTCTCGTACTTCTTTCTGAGGCATTGGATGAGATCTACCGACTCCGACAGCTATGTGCCTACGAGCACGAAGTCAGACGGGTAGATCTCAGCTACAAGAGCTATCCCAAGTCCCGTAGAGACTCCGCTGAGACCCTCATGGCCAAGCTCAAGCTGGCAGCCCAGGGGAAGTCGGATGTGGCCACTGCGGACATCTCCTGGCCCTCCCTGCGCCACTGCATGGAGGAGGTAGGGATGCCCACCCACTTCACCCGGGCAGACTGGGAAGCTCAGGTTGACAGCCGCCGACGAAAGTGATACTATTCACATATGGGCCTAGCCGTATATCCTGACGAATCATTCCTGGTCTGCGACTGCGACGAAGCCGAGATCGAGCTTCTGTGCTTCGTGGAGGTAAAGGGTACCGAGGAGTTGGATATCCTGACCCGGGCGCTCAACAGCGGGTGGGGGAAGAGGACCCATGAGGGTAAGGAGCTAGATCTCTGTCCCGGGCACCTCAAGATCTATGATGAGAGGGTACCGAAGATATCAGTTCCGGACCCTGTCATGGACCACCTAAGGACCCTAGAAGAACCCTCGGAGCACGAACTCCAGAAAGTTGAAGATTTGTGAGAAAATCTTCCCAGAACTATTGCTAGCGGCATCACTAACCCGTATAGTGGTAACGCTATGGGAGTTTCTCAGCGCCCTGGATGGGTTTACTTCATAAAAAAGGATAATCTGGTCAAGATTGGCTGGTCAGCCAATCCGCAGCAGCGCGTCCAGAAGTTTGAGGGGGATCTACTGGGGTTACTTCCGGGTCCGATGACCCTGGAGAAGGAGCTTCATAAACGGTTTGCTGATCTACATCAGGGGTCTGAGTGGTTCCGCTTAGGTAATACTCTTCGTGACTGGTTGGATATGCAGATGTTGGAGCACGAACTGCCTTACGTCCCACCGGAGAACCGGATGAGGATGCCGCGCAGTATTTCTAACCTTCATCACTATTCCCTCCGGTTGGATCCTAATGTAGCTCAGCATCTAGAGACCACCTCGTCCCAGACCGGTATGTCTACCGGGGTCATCATGAATGCCCTCCTGATGCGAGGCTTATCCCAACAAAACGCTGACAACCTTGGTATCAACCCAGAAGCCTACAGCTTCTACCAAGATGTCATTGATCGCTTAGGAGGCGACATAAAATGAGCAAAAGGAAGACACTCTTCGGGCTGGTCCTGGACCACTCCGGATCTATGGCATCCCTTACCCCCTCCACCGTGGAGGGCGTCAACCGGGTCATCTCCGACCTGAAGGCCCTGGACCCCAGGGAGGCCAAGGTCTACTTCACTGAGTGCCAGTTCGGCTCTCAGCTTCAGACCCCCTACGTGGGCGTGGATATCCGGGATGTCCCGGCCATGACCGCTAGCTGGGGTCCCCACCCTTACGCCATCGAGGGCTGCACCAAGCTCTTCGACGCCGTGGGCACCACCATCAAGGGCATGGAGCGCTGGATCGAGAACAACAAGTTCAAGGGCCAGGTCAAGGTAGCCATCCTGACCGATGGTGCCGAGAACGAGTCCCGGGAGTGGCATATCCACCATCCCCGTCGTGACGGTGATGACCGGGACCTCCTGGGCCTGATCGAGTACAAGCAGAAGCAGGGTTGGGAGTTCCTGTTCCAGGGTACCGGTGGGTCCTCCTGGCTGGAGCGCACCTTCGGCTCCGTGGTTTCCCATGACCACTTCGTCGGGTACGCCCACAACGACCACGCCCACACCAGCAACTACATGTCGCTGTCGAACACGATCTCCAGCAGTGCTCTGCGGGGGACCAGCTTCAACAACGCTGGGTTCGAGCAGTCCCAGACGGCAGCCCCGCCCGCCCCTCAGACCAGCCTCATCAACACGCTGCTCGACGGGCACCAGACGTGGGCCTCCACCACTAGCGCTGACGCCTCGAAGACGGTAGCGCCCCTGAAGGTGGTATCAAAGCCCTCGAAGGAGCCTGCCAAGCAGTAACTGCCTCAGCGGCCCCTCGGCCAACGAATCTCTGAGGACTAGGAGATATCGTTGGCCGAGGGTCTCGTACAGCTACCCCCCCCGATTCCACCGGAAAGAAGATCCGGGCGCTCAGCGTCACGGAAGGGGCGAACACCGTCTACCAGCCGGTAGAGACCGTAGCTGACAGTGCTGGGAACACCCTGGATGGCTCTGGGCGGATCCAGGGAACTGCTACGATCCCCCACTCTGGTACGGGAGGGGCCACAGTCACCTCTGCGGGGGCAGGGAGGGTCGTTAGCATCTGGAGCTACGCCAATGGTGCTGACGGCACCATCACCTTCCATGGGGGCACCCTGGATACCGTGGTCATCACCATCCGGCTGGGTACGAGCTTCGGTTGGTCTCCCGGCACGGAGCAGACTTGCACCACCAACGTCGTCTTCTCGGGGTCCCTCCCGGTGACCACCACCGGTACCGTTCCGGCCAACAGCTTGCACTCCATGACCAACGTGTTTACCATGGACCTGACGAGCTTCTCCTCCTGGTCGCAGAAGTTCACTGTTACCGTCACGGGGACCGGCTCCTAAAAATCTGAAGAAATCACTTGCGGGCCACTCGAAGGGCTGGTAAGGTATCATCCAGATGTAAAAACAAGCTCGGCAGTGATAGCTAGGGTTACTTCTTTTATTGGAAAAACACAAGATCCCTGGCGCTCTTTCTCCGAGTTTTAGTCTTTTGACATAGCTGCCTGGGGCAGTGATAGAGACGGATACTTCACCATTTAAGTGAGAGGTCATAGGTTCGAATCCTATACCCGGCCATGGGGTCGGGTTAGCTCAGTGGTAGAGCGCTAAACGTGCCCGTTTCGCCCATTCTCCCTAGGCAGCATGCCAATCCCCTTCTCTCCTGAAAGGAGCAGTGAAACGCATGTCTCAGATCAACCCCACTCGCCCGAAGGGCGCAACTGCAAGCTCCCACCTGAACTACATGGGTGGACCGTCGTGGGATGTCAAGAACCCGGTGGATCGCCTCCGGATGATCGCTTCGTCCTGCTTCTTCGGTGAGCCGCAGTACTACTCCGAGGGCACCGCCGCTCCCAAGCGGCGTGGTCGCGCTGTTCAGGGCTTCGACCGGTACGACGACTACTACAACACCGGCCTCACCAGCCGTCAGGTGGACTACCTGAACGAGACGCTCCAGTCCCTGGAGCCGTACTCCTGGCGGGGTCTCTCCTCGAAGGAGAAGATGGAGAAGGCCATCGATGAGGCCCTGGGCGTCAGCGTCAAGGACACCCTCCAGGTAGCCGTGGATCTCCGGAACAACGACTACATCCGGACGACCCCTCAGGTCATCATGGTCCGTGCGGCCAACCACCCGGCAGCCAAGGGCACCGGGCTGATCACGCTCTACGCTCCGGGCATCATCCTGCGGGCTGACGAGCCTTCGGTCCAGCTTGCCTACCAGCTTTCCACCTACGGCAAGCCCATCCCCAACTCCCTGAAGAAGGCATGGCGGGCCTATCTGGCCAACGCCAAGCCCTACGCTCTGGGCAAGTACAAGATGGAGTCCCGGACCGTCAAGACGGTGGACGTGGTGAACTTGGTTCACCCCGCCTCCGAGCCGGTGGACATGCTCTCCAAGGGCACCCTGGCTCCCCCTGCCACCTGGGAGGTCCGTCTGTCCGCAGCCGGGTCCAACCCGGAGGCCTGGGCCGCAGCCTTCGAGAAGGACATGGGTCACATGGCCCTGCTCCGGAACCTGAGGAACCTGCTGACCAAGTCCAAGGTCCCACAGAAGGAGATCGCTGCCAAGCTGGTCGAGGGCGTTGCCGATGGCAAGCAGCTTCCGTTCCGGTACTGGAGTGCCTTCAAGGCTATCGAGGGTCAGGCCCAGCCTGTGCTCCTGGATGCCATCGAGGACTGTCTCCGTCAGTCCTGCGCCAACCTGGCCTTCCCCGGTCGGGTCATGTCCCTCTGCGACAACTCCGGTTCCGCATGGGGTACCCTGACCTCCGAGTGGGGATCCGTCAAGGTGGCCGAGATCGCCAACCTGACTGCTGTGCTCACGGCCTTCGCCTCTGAGCACGGTGAGGTGGGTGTCTTCGGGGACCGTTTGAGCACCTTCACGGTTCGCAAGAGCCAGTCGGTGTTCGACGCCCTGAAGGAGGCCAACCGTCTCGGTCATGGCGTCGGTGGTAACACCGAGAACGGCATCTGGCTGTTCTGGGACCAGGCCATCAAGTCGAAGACGCATTACGATGCCGTCTTCGTGTACTCCGACATGCAGGCAGGGCACGGTGGCCTGTATGGCACCGACACCCGGGCCTACCGGGAGTACGCCTGGGAAGGCCGGTACATCGATGTGCCCAAGATCATCAACAAGTACCGGTCCACCGTCAACCCCAACGTGGAGGTGTTCCTGGTCCAGGTCGCTGGATATCAGGACACCATCGTGCCCGAGTTCTACTCGCACACCCACATCCTGGGCGGATGGTCGGAGGGTATCCTCCGGTACGCCCAGCGGTACCTGACGGGCCAGTAGCGTGGGGCAGCTACGCTGCCAGTTCTGCCAAGATAAGCTCCGCACGCCTGCTGATCAAGAATCCGTAGCGTGCGGAGCTTGTCGAGGGACAGACTGGTTCCGAGAGAAAAAATGGGAGATCATGCTTGCGTACCTCCGACGCAGATGATATCTTTGGAGACATGACAAACTTGACCTCTGTCGAAGCCCCCAAGACCTTTGCCGAAGCTGAAGCCATCCTGGCTCAGCGTTTGTCCAACTATGAATCTCGCAAGCCCCAGCAGGTCGGGGCTCAGGCCGTCGAGGCTGCTATCGCTGATAAGCAGCACCTGATGGTCAAGGCTGGATGTGGGGTGGGTAAGTCCTTTATGGGGTCCATCCCGGCCATTCTTTCTGGGCGTCGAGTTATAATCGCTACGGCTACTAAGGCCCTCCAATCTCAGTTGGTGAACAAGGACCTTCCCTTCCTCCAGGAGAACCTCATGGACTTCTCTTGGATGATGCTCCAGGGCCGCGGTAACTATGTATGCCGTAACCGGGCTGCTCTTGTGGCTGATGAACCTGCCGTGGAGCGGGTGATGAACTACATTCGAGACCTGGGTGAGGGAGTCTCCTTCCACGGCCTTCGAGAGGAGCTACCTGAGGTAGACAATGGGACCTGGGCCAAGATTGCTTCGGACTCCGAAGAGTGCCGAGACTTGGGCTGCAAAGAGCGCGGTGGTTGTTATGCCCTCTTAGCTCGTCAAAGGGCTGCCGATGCCCAGGTGGTGGTAGTCAACCACGCCCTGCTCTGCCAGGACCTGGTTGTACGCTCACAGAGCGAGGGGTGGGTGTCCATGTTGGGTGACTATGACATTGTGATAGTCGATGAGCTTCATGAGCTTGAGGGATACGCCAAGAGCGCCCTGGGGGTGAACTTCTCTCAGGGGTCTATTATCTCCCTTCTCTCTCAGGTTCGTGGGTTTGCTCAGAAGAACAATATGCGTAAGGACCATGCCACTAAGCTGAATGACTCCGGGGCGGAGGTTAACGGGGCTATGCAGTTTCTGTGGATGGCCTTCTCTGTGATGATGAAAGAAAAGTCCTCGGTGCTGCGCCTGCGCCCCGAGCAATTTACCGAATATGAGGACGAGTGGATTCAGATGGCTCAGGCTCTGGCCAACTACGCCTCTGTCTGCGCCTCCATCCCTGCCCCCTCTGGTGAGGTGGCCAACCGTCGCTGGAAGATGCTGTGCCGTCGAGCACAGAGGCTGGCCAATCGTTTCTCTCAACTTATTCTGGACCGTCAGGACCAGAGTGTCCGGTGGCTGGAGGTTCAAAAGCGCCGTAACGAAGAGGCTATCGTTATTGTCTCTCAGCCCCTCTTCGTTGATGACTTCCTGCGCTCTGAGCTTTTCAACGGCTGCACCGTGATCGGGATGTCAGCCACCATCGAGCCTGATTTCATTGCAAAGCGACTGGGTTACGGAGAGCATAAGTTCGTGGACGTGGGGACTATGTTCGACTACCCCAACCAGGCCCTCCTGTACGTCCCTGCGGCCTTCCCTGCTCCTGCTGGCAAAACTCGCAACGACTGGGAAGCTCGCCTGCCCGGGGGCATCATGGACCTTCTGAAGGCCTCTCAGGGGCGCGCCCTGTTGCTTTTCACTTCCTACGCCTCCATGAAGCGCTGCTTCGACTTCATTCAGCCCCTGGTGGAGTGGACTTGCATGAAGCAGGGCGACTCCTCCATCCCGGAGCTTCTGGAGCGTTTCAAGAGTGATACTCATTCCGTCCTGTTTATGACCCGTTCGGGGATGACCGGGGTGGATATCCAGGGTGAGGCTCTCTCGCTGGTCGTCCTGGATAAGCTGGTCTTTGCCAGCCCGGACGATCCGGCTCTTGAGGCTGAGACCGAGGTTATCGAGGCCCGGGGTGGTAATGCCTTCGGGGAGCTATCGATGCCCATGATGCAACTGGTGACCGAGCAGGCTGCTGGTCGCCTTATCCGGACCCAGGAAGACCGAGGAGTGTTCGCTTGCATGGACTCTCGTCTTATCGAGAAGGGATATGGTAAGCGGGTAGTGCGGGGTTTGCCCCCCATGACCTTTACCAGCGATCTCCGGAGAGTTCATTCTTTCTTCGGTACTACCTTTAGTGAAGAGTCGGAATACGGGGACTTTGATGATGAGCCCTTCTGATTTTGATGCTTACGTTGCTTCTTTTGGGTGGAAGGTTTTGGACAACCGCCTTGATGGCTTTTATATTCGTCGGATTTCTGTGGTTTGCCCTCACCAACAAAACTTCTCTATGACTATAGATAACCTTAGTCGGTCGTCTTTTTATCCTAACCCAGTAGTAATGTTTTTTCGGTACGTTTTGTCTATATGTGAAAAGAACCATGGTGAACTTGTGGGTTCTTATCAAGTGCTCAGTATCCTTGAAAAAACTTTCAAAGGCGTCAAAGACTGTAAAGTAGCCTGCCCTGGGGGCTGCGGGAGGATAAATACTCTTCTCAGAACAGTGATACACTTGAACGATTATCACGCATGGACCCGAGAGAAAATAGCTACTTGGCTGGAAACTCTCGAAGGCGTAGACTTGAACATATCCCCATCTTCCCAAGGAGATTGATTTGATGGAATATAACACCAGCTTGATAGAGCACCATGCTTCAAATCTAAGAGAGCGTCTTGAAATGGACGATCTTAGCAAGTCCATGACTTTTACTCTGGCTGATGCTATTAGAGAGGGAAGCTCATTGACTGAACAATGCGTCGGTGGCTGGACGGACTCTTCCGGTTCAGTATGTGCTCTTTCTGCTGCTATGATAAGCCTGAGCGCAAGGCACCTCATATGACAGTCCAGGCTAAGCTTCGCTGTACTGTCAATCGGGTCCCCACCAACGTCGCTCACTCCTTGCATCTCAACGCTGATGCTGAGGAGTCCCGGGTATTATATTTCAACGCTTCTTACGATGAGAGCGAGGAGAACAAAGGCTGGTCAAAGTGGACCCCTTCGGCCTCCTTGGAGATGTACGTGACCAACCCGGCTGCTTTCGAGCAGTTCGAAGTGGGCAAGGACTACATTCTCACTTTCGAACCCGCAGATTGACCCCATAAGGAATATGACACAGACTCCCCAGTCCCCTGCTGCTCCGGCCCCCTCTAATGCGTGGCTGAGCGTTATCACCAACTTTGTTTTGGCTGTCCTTAACAAGATTGGCGTCCCTAAGAAGTTCCAGGTATACGTAGTCCATGCTGTAGCGGTGTTCGTAGTGGCCCTGGTCACTCAGATTGCCGTATCTGGATTCCATGCTCACTCTTGGTCTGCTGTATGGCAGTTGGTTGTAGCTGCTGCTGCTGCCGGTGCTTCTGCCGTGTTCCACTACGTATTGGGGCTTTTCAAGATTAGCCTTTGACAAGGCCTGGGGGTTGTGATATCATGACCCTCATGACAGCACTTGAGAAGTTCCAGGTAGGTAACATAAAGTCCCTCGGGGAACTCTTCCGGTTGATCCGAAACACTCCGGAAGAGTTCCCCGTTGTTCTTCCTAGCAAGCAGCCTCTTACAGAAGAGCAGCTTGGTGCCCTTCGTACCCTTCCCTCTATTTATGGCAAGGTTGTCCCGGTTGAGCGCCGAGATATCCAGCCCGTCGAAGTGGAAGAGCTTTACCGGGAGCGCAAGGCTATCGACGCCATCCAGACTGCCCTGGAAAAGAGGAAGTCCGATATCAGGACCACTGTACTCAACGCCATGGATGTAGCCTTCGAAGAGGAGGTCATGGCTGAGATATTGGCTGAGTTTGAAGCTAATCCGGAGGCCTTTGAGGACAATACTCCTTTGGAGGAACGACGTCGTCGTCTGGACGAGGTTAGCCGGGACAAGGATGGTCATTACGTCCGTCCTGTTAGGCGTGAGATTCCCGACTCTGACCAGTGTTTCTCTTGGGAGGTATCAGAGGGTTCTCCTACTATCACAGCGGAGGGCCTGAAAGACCTTTCTGAGGACGCCGAGGTCCCTCTCTTTACCCATGAGGATTACCTTGCCATGACGACCCAGACTCGGGTTTTTGACGAGGGGAAGTTCATCGAGCACCTCAAGGTGCGTCCGGAGCTTTTGTCGGTATTGCCCAGGGTCACAATCCCTGGTAGAATCATGGGGTCCCTGTTCCTTCGTAAGAAGAAGTAATCCTCTGTCACTAGTAGGCGACTGGCAACCGACTATTGTAATAGCCGATGCATTTATCGACCCTGATCGACTTATTTTCGACGGGGTCGATACGTCGCGTTACCCCACTTTTTCTGTAGGCGAGACGGCTAAGATATTTTTTGCCAAGTCACCCTCATGGTTGCGGGCTCACGAAAAGGCTGGTAAGTTTGTTATCCCTGGTGATAGCCCCTTTGAACCTAAGCGAAGAGCGCAGAATGACGCACGCTTCTTCTGTCTAGAGGACATAGAAAAAGTCGCTCATGCTTTGGCCTATCATGGGATAATAACAGGTCTACAACTTAGGAACACTCTGGCAATGCTCAAGTGCCAGGGGCAGCTTTGGAGATACATTGGCTAGGAGTCGGAATGCCCCACTGTAATAAGCCCATCACCAGGACCACTCGCTCTGGGGAGACTATTACTCCCACCCTGTCTTATCGGTGCGAGGTTAACATCCCAGAGGGCGAGGTGGCTCATGAGGGGCCTTGTGCGAACCCGTCTGACTCTGTCAGCCGTGACGCTAGGATTCATTGGCAGCGGACTAGCGCTAGGAAGAGTGAGCTAGATCGTCATGCTTCATCTGGCCTCGGTCAGACTCAGTCTATTCCTCTGACTTCGGCCTTTATTGTCGAGGGTGAAACAAATGAGGAGCGCAATAATCCAGCCCTAAAGGTTGCCAGGACCCACCCCTCTGCCCCGGTGGACTGTCCATTTTGTAATCAACAACCTATGCAGAAAGATCTTCTGCGTCATATTCAGACCGATCATATCAACGTTTCTGAAGAAGTCCCCTCCGAGCCTCCTTCCCCGGAAAAGTCAAGATATACTGCCCCCTTGTCTGGGTTCGTTCCTAGTCAGGCGGTTCCTTTCCCAATCTTTCCCGCCCCCGAGGTTCATGAATCGTCAGATGACCAGGACTTTCTTGATGCCGCACTCGTTTCCGCCTGGTTCTCTAGGAGTTCTGCTGTGCCCAAGACGGTGCGCGACGCCTGGGAAAGACTCTCTCGGAGCATCTCCTAGCCTGCTGGAGGCCCCCTAGGACATCCTATAGGGTGTGCCCCTCCCCTGAATAAGGGGTAGTTTCATCAACTATGAAAAAAGAAAGGCGCACAAGTATGGAGCTTGTGGATTACGACCTCTTAGACGACTGCGTCCCAACACTGGTTGGGGGATTGTCTAAACCCGAGATCAGGCCGATAACCAATAACGAAGAGATGTTTTCTACCGTTGACTGGGTTCGTCTGCGTAACTATGTGGTGGATCAGATTGTTGCCACCACGGGACCCTTTCCTCGCAACCCACAAGTCGAAAGTGGCATCTTCAAGGGGTTCATCGCTCGATGGGGCGATAAGGCGATGGTAATAGCTCGCCACGCCTTTGAAGTTTATGGAGGGTATTGGAACAATGCCCCAATCAGGGTTAACCGGTTCGCTAAGAACAATGACCCTTACTTTGCCGAGGTAATAGCTGCCAAGCTATGACTTATCATCTTCGGGAAAACCCAACGTGGTTGACGGGGCTTTTAAACCATGAGGCAGACGAAGTAGACATTCTGGATAATGGAGTATGGCCCTCTCCGAGCAAGTGCCCAATCTGCTGGGGTTCAGGCACATTTAGGTGGTACGCTTACGAGGCTATAGATGCAGCGGGCGTTCCCCCCATGGAGGTCGTAGAGTTTGAGTGTCCGTGCGTAGAGCAGTGGATGCTTCATCGCTTCTTTTCATATTGTGGGCTCAGCCTTTTGTACCAGAGGCTTTCCATTCGAGACTTCAGTAGCTCCGAGGTACAAGACCTCGCTATTAAGTACATAGCCCAAGTCGGGGAGTACATACGGTATGGCCAAGGGATGTTTTTGGTGGGCTCTCATGGAACTGGAAAGTCTATGATAGCCGCCCTTGTTACCAAGGCTGCTATATACTACCGGTTCTCTGCTTATTTCATTACTTTTAATGATTTGGTGAACGTCTACATCCAGACGAAGTTTTCGCCCGAGAAGCGCGAAGAGATGAAACGCAGGTTCCTGGGGGTTAACCTCCTTGTAATCGATGACGTGGGACAAGAAGAGACGCAGAACGTACAGCAGCGTAAGACGTCTCAGGCTAGGGCTATCCTAGATGAGGTGCTCAGAGGAAGGCAGGGTCTTTGTACCTTTGTCACTTCCAACTTCCCCAAGAACACCCTCGCTGAGCACTACGGTCAGAATGTTGTTTCTTTGCTCAGCGAACTCGACAAGAAGGAGCTTTACTCCACTGATTTCCGGGGAGACTTCTTACCTAAGCGCACCCAGCTTGAGAGGTCAAACCACTTGACCAGACCCGTAGTGTGGGGCGCTGGTCTATGAGTGGTGCAAGTCTTGAGACATGGCTGATTCAGCACTTGATGGACGTGGACTCCATGCAGGTGATAGCCAAGGAGGGGATGCATCCGGATGTCATTCCTACCGAAGAGCTTCGTGGTCTATACGAGTATGCTCTTAACTATTACTTCGACTCCGGCAAGACCACGGCCCTTACCGTGGCTGCCCTGGAGACTTACGACACTGGTAAAGGGCGCACCTGGTCTGACTTGCTGACCGAATTGAACATCGACCCTACTGATGCCCCCGAGCTAACTATCACAGACGTGCTCAAGAAGCTCAAGGGCCAGTACATTCGCTCAAAGGTACAACGGTTCAACCTGGACTTCGGGCAACTCATGGCGGATGCCTCCGTTGATGACCAGCTTATGGTGGCCTCCAAAGGGGCTTCTACGCTCATGGAGGTTATATCCAAGCTCACCCCGAAGAGACAGCGGGTAACGGCTCTACAGGGCGTTGAGGAGGCTATACGTCTTTATGAGCGTAGGGCTGCGGGTGATGACGTAGAGGGTGCATCCTTCGGTGTCCCGGAGATAGATACGCACTTGATGTATCTTCGTCCGGGAGAGCTAGGGGTGTTTGGGGCCTTCGCCAAGTTCGGTAAGTCGCTGACCACTATCAACATGGCTCTGACCGATTGGCAGCGAGGCAGAAACGTAGCTCTGTGTACCCTTGAAAATGCCATAGAGATGACCAGTGACCGCTTTGTATGCGCTTGCCTGAACATCGATAGCAGTAGATGGCAGAGGGGGGAGTGTGACGAGGGAGAGCTTCAGCGCATCTATCAGCTTAAGGAGAAGCTAGCCTCCAAGTCTAACCAGATACATTTTCTTCAGCCTCCGGGGGGACAGCGCACTCCAGAGTTCTTGGTACGTCAGGCCTCTGTTTTGGAGTGCGATACTCTAATCATTGACCAGATGTCTCATCTAGAACACCCGTCTCCTAGGAACAAACCTCGCCCCGAGGTCGTCAGGGACATCATGATGAGCTTGAAGCTAGCTATCAACGATATAGAGCAAATTCCGTGCTGGTTGATGGCTCAGATATCCAGAGACGGCAAAAAGAATGCAGACGGTCGTGGCCACCATGTTATGGAGGATTTCGCTGAGTCTTCAGAGCTAGAGCGGTCTGCTGACGTCGCTATTACCGGCTACCAGTCCCGAGATATGATGATGTCTGATCACGCTCTCATTCAGATAGTGGCTGCGAGAAGAGTGGCCTACAAGTCCTGGTCGGTTACCTGGAAGCCAGGAATAGCCAAGATGAAGGTAAGGGGAGAGGTATGACGCCAGAACAGTGTGACTGCCGTGAACAATGAGTACGCTGCACTCTCTCGGGCACAGCGAGAGACCCTGTGCCGCTCCCTCTTGGAGGAGTTCGGGTCGCGGAACGTCTCTTTGATTGGAGACGAGTTACACCATAGCTGCGTTTTGCCCTTTGGACTACATAGTCACGGAGACCAAAAGCCTTCGGCAAGCATAAACATCGAGAAAATGGTCGTCTCCTGCTTTGTGTGTGGGGGCGGTTCGTTGATGTGGTGGATAGGTTCGTGTCGCAATACCTCTGGCTCAGAGGCTAAGAGATGGCTCCGGGAGCATACGGGCCTCGATGGAGCTAGTTTTGGAGCGCTAGTCAAGTTCTTCGAGGAGATTTATTCTCCGGCCGCTAAGCCTCAGCCGATACCTGTGTATTCCGAGTCTGTACTTGAGCCCTGGAAATGGGTCCATCCCTATTTGACAGAGGTGCGTAAAATCCCGGTTGAGACTATTATCAAGTTTCAGGTTGGATTTGACAAAGATACGAACAGAGTCGTGATCCCTCACTTTTGGAAAGGTAAGCTGGTGGGGTGGGTGACACGTCGTTTGACAAATGATCAGTCACTTCGATATATGTACACCCCTAGTTTTCCCAAGAAGGAAACTATCTACAACTACTCTCGCGACGATTCCCCGATTGTGGTAGAGGGTCAGATGGATGTTCTCAGGCATGCCCATTGCTTTCATTTGGAGGCGACCTTTGGAGCCTCTGTAAGCGATAAGCAGGTTAGACTCCTGGGGGCTCATCCTCGGGTATATCTCTTTTTCGACAACGATGAAGCTGGCTACAACATTACTAAGAAGCTAGGCCAGCAGCTTTCTGCCTACACCAATGTTCTTGTGGTGGAAAACCCTTTTGCCGCTGATGCAGGCGATATGGATGATGTCATTTTCGATGAAGTTATCCACAAAACTATCCCCTTTTCCTCTTGGCATCCTCCTGATACACTAGTACCCTTACCGGGGGGAGATTAAACTACAAAGGCAAAGCTTTATGGGGTTCGCTGTTTATCTTGACGTTTTAGATCCTGATGCTGCCGCTAAGGTTGGCAAACCATTTGAAGTAAAGCTAGGAGTGAACACTGCTACTGAAGAGCAGTTCGCTACTGGGATCAAGATGTTGAGTATTCTGCTAGACAGATTGATCAGTACCTATGAGGAGCGATTTCTTGAAAAGGGTTCTTCACGTCCCCGGGCTGGGGATGGTGACTTGGAAGAGGGAGGAGGTGACTGATATGGGGTTTGTCAAGCATGGTTCTGGCGAGATTCTCAAGGAAGAGAACCAGAAGATTGCAAGCACTTGGTCTAAAGAAGACGAGAAGCAACTTGAGGACGAAAATGAAGAGGAGGATGACTGATGCGTTTAGGGATTGACTTAGATGGCTGTTGTTATGGGTTTGTCCCCTCTTTGGCCCACTTTATATATCTCGACACGGGGAGAAAAGACTTTCCTCCCCATACTTGTTATGATTTCTACAGTGTCGATTGGGGCTATACTCTAGATGAGTTTTTGGACTTCTGTCATAGGGGTGTTGACGCTGGAGTCGTATTCGGTTTTGGAGAACCCCTGACTGATTCAAGAGAGACTCTTATCCGGCTTAAGGAAGCAGGTCACTCTCTTCATTTCGTAACAGATCGTCGTCTTGGTTCTCCAGGGCGTTCTGAAGAGGTTACTTTGGGCTGGCTCGAAAGGGTGGGAATCCCTTACGATACCCTCACCGTATCCAAAGATAAGACTGTCGCCCCCACTGACCTATTTGTAGACGATAAACCCGAGAATGTTGATGCCCTTAGGGGGGTTGGCTGTCAGGCCTGGATGTTATTGGACCAGGAGCGACTGCCTGATGGCAGGAAAGACCAAGATGGTCATCCCTACATGATAAGAACGTGGGGTGACTTCGAGCAGAAAGTGAAAGAATATTGCTCATCGGACTCGGTGGTTACGCTTTCAGCGGGAAAGATGCCCTAGCTGACTGTCTGGTAGAAGACCATGGAATGGTCAAGACATATATGTCTCGACCGCTTGAAAAGGCTCTTCTAATCCTCAACCCTTGGGTGAATGTCAACTGGGATAACTGGGAACCAGAATCTTGGTATTCTATTCGCAGGAAGATACTTTTTGACAAATACCTGAGATATGCCGAGCTTCATTCCCTCGTCGGGTATGATTACTCCAAAAAATGCTTGGATGTGAGAAGCTATTTGCAGCTTCTTGGAACCGAGATAGGGCGTAATATGTTCGGACAGAACGTTTGGACTGACGTAGCTAGGCACGACATAACTACCTCAATGAACGAGGGCCAATCTGTGGTTATTACCGGGATGAGGTTTAAGAACGAGATGGCCATGGTGAAGGCTTTGGGTGGGGTTCTGGTGTGGGTAACTCGTCCGGGCTTTGCTCCAGTTAATGACCATGTTTCAGACAATGCGGTTGGTCCTAAAGATTTTGATTTGGTCCTAAAGAATGACGGCTCTTTGGCCGAGTTACATATAAAAGCACACACTCTAGTTTCAACCATTCAGGAAGGTACATATAATGCTAATGACGACCTGTGAGGATGTTTACTCAATCGATGTGATGCGTAGGCTCTGTGCCTGGGCGAACCTTTCTCCAGACCCGAGCACTCAAAATGCTGCCTGCTTGACTACAGGAGACAGCATTCTTTGGGATACCCTGGCCGTCAACGAGTTTCCTCATGGAGTCAAGTATCTTCCCGAAAGATGGGAGCGCCCAGGTAAATATTCTTGGATAGAGCATGCAGAGCGCAATGCTTTGTTTAACGCAGCCAAACTTGGTATACCTACCCACGGTCTCTGGATGATATGCCCCTGGGCTGCCTGTGCCGATTGTGCTCGCGCTATTGTGCAGTGCGGTATCCACAAGCTCATCACTCTGGCCCCCAAGGAGGGGGATACGCATGAGCGCTGGGCTGCATCCATCGGTGTGGCCATGGATATTCTTCAAGAGGGAGAGGTCAGGGTCGAGTTTATAAAGGGTCCTCTTGACCTGACCTTTTCTATCCGCAGGGACGGACAGCCCTTCCATCCATGACCCAGCACACCTACCAGTCCAAGACCCAGTACGTGGAGGCCATCCAATGGACCGGGGATAACTATGAGGACCTGTACAACATCTTCGGGGCCGATATCCAGATCGATGGGGACGGCCTGCACCTCTTGGCCGGGAAGAACAAGGTCCAGGGCTGGGTGGACGTGCCTGAGGGCCACTACCTGGTCCATCCTCCCAGCGACCTGACTGACATCTGGCCGGTGGAAGAGGAGTACTTCACTACCAAATACGAACAGCTAGGAGACTGACGTGCGATCCGCAATTGTAGAGGAACACAAGAACGACGAGAACGGCAACCCAGCCGGGGGAGAGACCCTGGGTCGGGGGTTTAAGATCACCTGGCAGAACGGCCCTCTGTCCGTCGATGGCGTGCGCCGTGAACCCACGGGGGCCTTCGTGGAGGATGTTATCGCTGCTGTCATCGGGCGCATCGAGTACTACCAGAAGTCTCGGTTCCACGGGATTCACAACGCTGTGGCCCTGGGGCATCTCTACGCAGCCGCTGAAGCTCTGGCCGAGCGGACCCGGGATCGTGAGAGCCGGGGCGTAGAGGGCACCCACAAGGTCTGAGGATGCTGAGGGTCCATGAGTCTGTGGGATAACCTCGATCTTGACTGGATAACCGCTATCCCTACCCGCAAACCGGGGTCGGATCGTGTTTTATATGAAGGAAGTCCCTGGGAAGATTTCTTGGACCATCGAGAGGGCTCTGATGCCGCTGCTCAGTTTAGGAAAGAGTCTCAAGACATCTACACTAAGCCCCATCCGGTCAAGACCGGACCGATGGAGTTCTCTACTTCTAAGACTTTGTCGAAGTGGCCCATGATTATCTGGGATGTCAACGGATACTATGCTTCTTTGGGGGTTTCTCCTTTTGCTACTAAGAGAGAAATCAAGGAAGCTTACCAACTATTGAACGGTCATGAATCTGACCGTTTGACCTATATAGTCAAGCAGCTATTAGATTCTAGTATCCGTCGAGCTTATGACGCTTGTCAGCCTAACTCCAGGTTCTTTGATAAGTATGAAATGGAGTTTGTGCGGCGTACCATGATAGAAGACCATCGTAAGAAGCATGGACGTTCATTAGATATCAATGAACAGGCTTCTAGCGGAGAGGTTCCCCTCAATTTAGAACAGTTTCTAAATGCCGAAATAGACCTTGACAGGGGAATGAATAGTGGATACGATGATAATAGATTTCGGTGGGGCTTCTATTTATGGCGGGCAGCCGAGTATGATTTCGAGAAGCTCAAGGAATGGCAGAGGTGCCTTTGTATTGCCTCTACTGACGCTGTCAATCTGTCACTGGGACTGATGGGAGGAGTAGAAGAACCAACTCGCATGGTTCGTGTAGGTTTCTATCAAGTTGCTTTTTTGAACATAAACGTTGATCCATCCATTCAATTAGCTCAAACTTTGTTAAAGGGACTTTAATCATGACTGATGCTCTCACTACTTCTCGCGGACTCAAGAAGGGGGCCGAAGCTGCCAAGGCCGCAGCCACCTCTTCTGGCTTTAATCGAGCCTCTTACTTTAAGCTTCAGGACGGCGAGAGGGCCTTCGTTCAGTTCATAACTGACTGGGATGAGTGGCTGAACGCTGTTATCCACTCGATGGTCCCCTCTAAGCCCCGTCCTTCTGATTGGACTGGAGATAACTGGCCAGCCAAGGTGATGCCAGTCTGCCGCTACACCCCGGCAGGAGATGACCTTCCCCTGTTTGATGATTGTTACGTATGTGACAACATTCCTGACCCTAACGACTCGAATAAGCCTTTCAAGAAGGTAGCTAGGACTTACGCTCTCGGAGTCATCCTGGAGGAAGTTATAGGTGACGGCTCTCCAGAAAAGGGTGGTAAGGATAAGCTGGGGCGCAGGGTTGGCTTCAAGATCAAGAAGACCACGCAGGTCAACCCAGAGACCAAGGTGGAAGAAGAGGCACCCGATGTTCAGATCTTCACTTTCGGGTGGTCTAACTTCTTCCAGGCCCTTGAGGGGGCCGCTCAGGTCAACGACTATACAATCTGTAACCTCGCCTTTGCTATCCAGCGCAATGGCAAGGGCCTAGATACGAAGTACACCATTACTTCCATGGGGTTGCAGCCCAGGGACTTCAGAGACGCATCCCACCTGGCTAAGGTTGGAATCACCCTGGAGAACGGCAACAAGGTCTATCCCAAGCACTTGAATCTTGAAGATACCATCATGCACCGGGCTAGCGATGATTTTTACGCTACCTACATCGACCCGACGAAGTCTCCAAAGAAGTCTTCTCAGGGCACCCAGGGTTCTCAGGCTGCCTCGGCTCCTAAGCCGGTAGTCGAAGCTGAGCCCGAGGAACTTAAGGCGATGCGTGATAGGCTTCTATCCTATGGTTCGGTGTCTACAGATGCCCCGTCTTCTGCTGCTCCGGAAGTTGAATCTTCCGCCCCTGCTCTCGCTGACTACGACGACTAATACAAAATAAACAATGAGCGCTACGTGGCGCTTGGTGAGGGGGCTGGACCTGAGTGAGTCAATCAGGTTTGGCCCCCTCACCGTCCCTAAGGCGTCGATAATAGAAGACGAGAGTGGCATATACGCTCTTGTCAGTGATGGTCTTAACGCCGTCATCTGGAACCAGGCTCATGAGTCAATTGCGTATGTGATAAGTCGTCATCGTGACGCATGGTTTTATACTTTTAAGACGGATCACGATGCAGCTACTGGGTTTTGCAGCACCCCAGGCATCATTAGCAGTGACACGCTTTCTTTCGCTGAGTTCTCTGAGCTTCACGATCAGGTGACCGCTCAGAGGCGCTTAGATTCTCTCAGTGGAGGGCTGGTCCAGGTACATACCCATACCGAATATAGCGCCTTAGATGGCCTTACGACCATGGAGGAGCTTATCCGGGAAGTTACCGCCCAGAACGCCCCTGGAGTCTGTGTTACAGACCATGGTGTTTGTGCTGGTCATCCGGATTTGATTAAGGCTGCCAACAAGGCAGATATTGTCCCGGTCTGTGGGATAGAGGCTTATTTCGTTCCCAATAGGCTTTTGAAAGAGGGTGGCCAGAACTATAACCACCTAGTTCTATGGGCTGACGGACCAAAGGGCCTTAAGAACCTCTGGGGGGCCTCTACGGAGGCTAATCGAACCGGGTTCTATTACAAGCCTCGGATGGACTTTGCTGTATTAGCGGAGCACAACGAGGGGCTCATAGCGTCTACTGCTTGTCTGCGGGGTGTATTGGCTGACGCTCTACTCAAAGAGCGCTTTCAAGAGGCCGAGTCTATCCTGGCTAGGTTTATGGGGATCTTTCCTGACCGTCTGTATCTTGAGATTCACGCCAACAGCCTTCCGGAGCAAATCGTTCTTAACAACTTTCTTGTTGCTATGGGCAGGAAGCATGGCATACCTCTGATTGCCGCTATCGATAGTCATTACCCCTGTGCGGGTGATTATGACCTACATCAGCGCTGGTTGAAAGCTCAACTGCACTCCAACAAGAACAAAGAATCTGACGATTCGGGTTTATTCACCGGTAAGCAGGACTATCACCTCATGTCGCGTGAGGAGGTTCGTAATGCTCTGAGTTATCTCCCGGCAGACGCAGTGGAAGAGGCCCTGAAGTCAACGGTTGATTTAGTTAAGAGGATTCGTCCTTATGATTTAGTCAAGTCGGAGCCTCCCGTTTTTGCTATCCAGGAGGGAAGATATTACGCTATCAAGCGTCTAGTGGACATGTGTTTGGCCAACTGGGACCGCAAGATTGTTGGGCGTCCTCATACGCACCCCGTCTCCACTTACATGCAGCGTTTTGAGTACGAGATGGACATCTTGAAAAAGAAGGACTTCTGTGACTACTACTGCATTGTGGCGGATTACGTTCGAGCAGCTAAACAAGCTGGTATCCTCGTTGGCCCTGGGCGTGGATCAGGCACAGCAAGCCTCGTCGCTTATCTCGCAGATATCACAGAGGTCGATCCAGTCGAGTATGATTTGCCATTTGCCAGGTTCATCACTGTCGATAGAGTGGATCCCCCCGACTTTGACATTGATTTTCCGGCCTCCAAAAGAGATTGGATACAGCATTACGTTGCAGAAAGATGGGGAATCGACAATGTGGCTCGCGTCGGCACTCATATACGGCTCAAAAATAAGGGAGCTTTTAGGGATGCCGCCCGAGTACTCAGAGAAGAGTTCCCAATTGACTTTTCCGATATAGATGCCATCTGCAAGGTCATTGATGCTGAAGAGGCTGGAGAGGCTGGGCTAGGTAAGCCCTGGGAGGATATCTACTACAGCAGTCAGGAGCTACTAGCTCCTTACGCCGAGAAGTATCCCACTCTCTTCGAGATGGTTGAGAGGATAGTTCTTCGTCTAAAAAGCTACGGTAAGCATGCTGCCGGTCTCGTCATCTCTACCGGAGAACCCCTAACTGGCCGGTTGCCTATGCGCCAGGGTGATGAGAACCAGATGGTGGCCGAGTTCGATTACCCAGCACTTGAAGCCATGGGGCTTCTCAAGTTTGACTTCTTGACTTTGCGTAACCTCGATACTCTCCAGGCCTGTGTTGACTTGATTAAAGAAGAGCGGGGGATATCTATCAACTTCTACGATTGGGTGGAAGAGTACAAAGACCCAGCGGTATGGGATGCCTTATCTGAGGGGAAGACCATGGGGGTCTTTCAGTTCGAGACCCCCTCTATGACACGTCTGGTAAAGCGGATGGTACCTCAGAGCATTCGCAACCTCGCTGACATAAACGCTCTCGTCAGGCCGGGACCTCAGCGGTCCGGAATGACAGAGCTTTATTTCAGGCGCAGGGAGGGCAAAGAGCCCGTCTCTTACCCTCACCCTCTGTTAGAGCCCATCCTCTGCCATACCCAGGGGGTTGTGATTTACCAAGAGCAGGTCATGAACATCGCTAAGGCTCTGGCCGGGTTCGATGACGTGAATGCCGATAGTGTTCGTAAGATCCTGGGCAAGAAGCTCCCGGAGAAGGCTGCTGCCAAGGGTAAAGAGTTCGTGTCGGGTTGCGTGGCCAACGGTATCGATGAGGGTTTAGCTCAGGGGCTATGGGATCAGATGGCCGAGTTTGCTAAGTACGGGTTCTCTGTATGTCACGCCGTACCTTATTCAATCGTGGGGCACTGGTGCTCTTGGTTGAGGGAGAATTACCCCGAGGAGTTCTTGACTGCCCTTCTATCTACTGTCGATAAGGACCGCGTTCCGGATTTTGTTATGGAATGTCAGAAGATGGGGTTCAAGGTACTTCCTCCGGACATCAACGAGTCTCGTCAAGATTTTTCTCACAATGGTCTCAATGTCAGATACGGGTTTATGGGCGTGAAGGGGCTTGGGGTTGAGACTATTAAGGCCATAGAGGCTCTCCAGCCCTTTGAGAGCTACGAAGACTTTAGGAAGAGGGCCGCGGTTAAGGGTTCAAAGATTAACTTTGGTGCCGTCAAGACTCTGGCTGCCGTGGGGGCTCTCGACAGCCTGTTCCCCAACAGAAAGATGCTTGAGGCCATGCTTCAGGAGGAGTCGGAGGGGAACCATGAGATATGCGTCAACAAGTCTGAAGAGATAAACGCCTGGGGCCTCCCTTGTTCCTATCCCTGGGACGAAGAGCCCGTCACTTTTACCGCTAAGGGGAAGCCCATCAAGCGCAAGGACCCTCCCAAGCGGTGTACCAAGGCTTGTCGTCATTATTCCCCCAAGGGGCTGTCTATCCGTCAGATGAATGACTATACCCCAGAAGAGATTCAGGACCGTGAGATGGAAATGCTGGGGGTATGGCTTTCTTCTACTCCCTTTGATAAACTGGGTGATGCTTGGGGTTCGGTCATCTTCAGTGGAGAAGAGATTGAAGCGGCCCCTATTGGTCATTATTCTACGGCAGGCATCCTCAAAGCTACCCGCTCGACTAGAGACGTTGCGGGTCGCTCTATGGGTTTCATTGAGATTCTCGCTAAAGACACAACACTTACTGCTGTTGTTTTCTCCAAGGATTGGGAGAAGTATCACAGCATGTTCAGCATAGGAAAGCTCGGCTTCTATCAGCTTCTAAAAACAGAGCGGGGCTACACACTTAAGTTTTTCTCCAAGTTGTAAAGGAAATCATGGGTTATTTTGATACCAAAGAAGCTAGGGCTCGTCAGGCTGCCTTTGAAGAGAAGTTCAAGAAAAGTTTTGGAGATGAGACTCTGGTTAAGGGGATTGTTCCCTATGAGGTTATCTCTAGCGGTTCTATCAACCTAGACCTGGGCCTAGGAGTAGGGGGGTACGTTAAGGGGCGTATCGTAGAGATTTGGGGACCTCAAGACTCAGGCAAGACCACCTTGGGTATCCTCGGTGCCGTCGAGGCCCAGAAAGCTGAGCCCAAAAAGATGACCGCTGTCATCAATGTTGAGAACAAGTGGGATGGTCCTTATGCGGAGGCTCTAGGGCTCAACCTGAGGCAAAACTATCTCTACACGCCCGGTAATGCCGAAGAGACAGCCGATGCCCTGAAGTTCTTTCTCGAAGACCCTCTTTTCTCGTATGTGCTCGTTGATTCTGTCGGGGCCATGATGGGTCGCGTAGAGCAAGAGAAGCAGGCAGATGAATCAGTGGTGGCTGTTACGGCTCGTATTGTTACTCGTATGGTGAAGCACGCCACTTTCTTTGCTCCCGTCAACGGGGCCATTGTGGTTTTCCTCAATCAGGTGCGAGAAACTATTTCCGCTTATGGGTCTTCTACTACCACCCCGGGTGGGCGTGCCCTCAAGCACGGTTCAACCTTCAAGATAAAACTCGGTGGCTCTTCCAAGCCTGCCATTGTTGCCACTGTAAAGGGCGAGCGTATTCCTATCGGTAAGGAAGTGGCCGCTAAGATAGAGCGCAACAAGTGTTACCCTCCTGGCTCTACTGTGTTCTTTCTTTTGAAGAATGTAGCTACTGACAAATATGGCCCAATGGGGGTCGATAAGGTTCAGGAGGCATTTACTTGCGGGGTCAAGCTTGGGCTGATTCAGCGGACAGGGAACCGTTATACTTGCCCTATCACGGGCGAAATCTTTGTGGGTAAAGATCCCTATATAGAGTACCTTAGGGAAAATCCAAAGACTCTAGCCGAGCTTAGAGAAAGGCTTATCAAGCTTCAGGCTCCAGTGGAGATTGAAGAGGAGCCAGATTCTGATGAGGTTGAAATAACCGAAGCGGATGTAACAGAAGAAGACGCTACTCCGGTAGTGGCAGAAGACAATCCGGTAGTGGTAGAAGACAATCAAAACGAATATGACGATGGGATGGTAGAGCTATGAATTTCGCTTCTGATGACTTGGACGCCCTCCAGCGAGTGTTTCAGCAGTGCTGGGACGTGTCTGAGTCCAAAAGGTGGCATGAGCCGGGAATCCATGACGGTATAGAGAGGAAAACCTCCGCCACAGAGCGGCTATTCCTCGTCGTATCCGAGCTTGTGGAGGCCATGGAGGAGCTTCGGGATGGTCGAGGCTTCCAGGAGATCTACTACAGCGAGGGTGGCAAGCCCGAGGGCTTTCCCATCGAGATGGCCGATGCCGTCATCCGTATCGGTGACCTGATCACTGAGCACAAGGTCCCCATCCTTGAGGCCATGGCCATCAAGCAGCGCTACAACCAGACCCGGCCCATTCGACACGGCGGGAAGACCCTATGACCGACTGGGATAGGTCCCTCGCCAACTACCCGGGCCTACCTCTGGTCAATGCTCACTGCGACCAGAGGGTGCTCCACTCCCCTCCTCGACGGGTAACTGTCGCAACCTTGTGGACGCCCGGGAATAGTAGATGGACACTATCTTTCCACCCGATAGACGAAGCGCCAGAGACTCTGGCTGCCGTCTTTACTTCACCGGGAAAGAGTGTCCCAAAGGGCACATGGCCCCTCGTTATACCTCTAACGCTGCCTGCCTCGCTTGCCTTGGCGTCCCGTTTGAAAATGAACCGAGACGTGGTGAGCGGTTCCGGAGGTGTCTCAAATGCGGAACTAGCTATAACTCTCGACGGTGTCCCACCTGTCTCAGCAACTGGAGATTGGACCATCTTCCGGCCCCTGAAAGACGAGTTGAGTTGGCCAAAGCTCAACGGGACCGAGTTGCCTCTTGCCGAATATACGTTCGCGAGGTCCGCTCTCATCCATGCCAAGATTGTGATGCCCGTTTTCCTTGGTGGGTCATGGAGTTTGACCATAGGGACGGCAGAGGGATGGGTGATGCAACCGTTGCCAGCCTCGTCAGTAGAGGAAATCTTCAGCGGGTTAAAGATGAAATCGCTAAGTGCGATTTGGTCTGCGCTAACTGCCATCGCTCCCGAACTCACTTCCGAGCAGTGGAAGCAGGAGAACGAACGGCGTAGCGGTGAGTGCAAGTACTGCGATGCCTATCCCGAGGTGCAGCAGTACCGTATCGACAACAACATCGCCTTCACCGGTCACATGGCCCTGGGCATCAAGCCCTGTCCCGCTGATGCAGATCGCCCTCCGGGGTCCCCGTCTGACCATCGCCGCTGGGGTGGCAACAAGCCCACGTCGGCTCAGGGAGACCCCTCCTGGCCCGTAGAGACGTTCTCCAGCCGGGTCATGTATGGCGACATGGGTGGACGAGAGGAGTGGCCCCCGCTGGAGATGCTGCGTCGTCGTCTGTGGCAGCCCCTCAACGACCTGGGACGCTGGCTCAGCGGCTGGGAGAAGTGGCATGGCATGTGGTCCTACAAGACCGGATCCAAGCCCCCTCTGGGCAAGACGGGGGCCAGGGTGGGCAGATGGCTCTACCAGAGGAGGATGCTATGAAGTGGTGCTGGCTGTTCGGCCACAAGTGGGTGATGCACACCGCTAACCACCGGACCATGTGGAAGGCCTGGAAGTTCTGCCAGAGGTGCAACAAAGAGGGCATCCTCTGATGGATATCCCCGAGTCCTGGCAGCCCCTCCGCTCCAAGGAGACCGGGGAGCCTATCACTCTCACCCGTGGCGGCCTGAACACGGACGTTATGTTCTCGTCGGCCACCGACCTGTGGGCTACGCCGCAATGGTTGTTCGACCAACTCGACGCCGAGTTCCAGTTCGACTTCGACGTGTGTGCCACGGCCGAGAACGCCAAGTGTGAGCGGTACTTCACCGAAGCCGACGACGGGTTGCGGCAGTCTTGGGAGGGAGTCTGCTGGATGAACCCCCCCTACGGGCGCACCATCGGGGCGTGGGTGCGGAAAGCCTGCGAATCGTCCATGCAGGGAGCCACGGTGGTCTGCTTGGTGCCCGCCCGCACCGACACCGCTTGGTGGCACGATTGGGCGCTCAGGGCGCAGGAGATTCGGTTTCTGCGCGGACGCCTCAAGTTCGGGTCTGCCACTACGGGCGCACCTTTCCCGTCTGCCGTGTTGGTGTTCCGTGGTGCCCCCAAAGGGGGGCACGCATAATGCCGTCTTCCTTTGCCTTTCAGCCGGACCCCAATCTGGCAGTTCGGAGAACGTAGATGAGTGAACAATCTGATGAAAATGTGATCCAGCCTGTTCGGATTCGGGAGACTATGGGAATAGTCCTAGTTTTCTTCGCTTTTGTTTGGGACATCCTTTATGCGTTGGTTGGCGGATGGATATGGATGTACTTTTGTGGAGCTTTCATGGCCCTGGGGTTGTGGTTTACATTAGGTGCTTATATTCTTAGGGCGAATCGCAAACATGCCAGCTAAAGATATACGTCGTCGCATGTCAGATAGACACGAAGGTTTTGTCGCCAAGCTCTTTGGGGTCCGAGTTACTCCTGGTAGTGGCAACCAGTGGGCTAAGCCAGCAGACGGCCGAACAGATGCCAATCAAGCCAAGTTCGGCTTTGCCTGGGATTGTAAGGCTACTAGGGCTGCTTCTATCTCTGTCAGTCTTGAGATGTGGAACAAGATAAAAATCCAGTCTCACAATGAGCTACCGATGATTCCTATTAGATTTTACCTAAGTGATAGGCTAGATCAGTTTGTGGATCTAGTGGTACTCGACTTGAATGACTTGGCCTATATGATGGAAGAGGCCAACAAGGAAAACTACCATGTTGATGATTAGCTGTGATTGTGATGCGGCCCTAGGGCTGCCCCATATGCATCTTTACAAGTTCGGATACTGGAAGACAGACGTTATTCCCTATAAAAATCAGAACTTTTCTGTTTTTATGGACCATGAAACGGACAAAGATGATCCTGCTGGAATATGGATGAGCGTACCCATTCCTGATCAGGTAAAGATATGGGTTGATTGGCGAAAGGTAGGGATGGAGTTAATGCGTGAGTATTTGTCTTCCTAAGAGCAAATATAGAATCGTCTTAGCGGACCCACCTTGGTCTTATTGGGGACAGCAAGATAAGTGGGGCGCTGCCGGAAAGTTTTATCAAACTATGAGCCTTGATGAAATATGCGCTTTGGATGTTGGAGGCTTACTTGAAGAGCCAGGGGTCCTTTTCTTGTGGGCTACTGGACCGAAGCTTGATGTTGCCATGTCGTGTATCGAACGATGGGGGCTTTTTTTCAGGGGGGTTGCTTTTGTGTGGGTGAAGACTACTAGACAAGGAACTCCTATTGGCGCTCAGGGGGTGCGCCCTTCTATCGTAAAGCCGCTGACTGAGTTCGTTCTAGCGGCCTCTAATGTCGAGCGTGGAAGGCCCCTTCCTCTTTCTGACGAGAGCATAACCCAGACTGTTTTTGCCCCAAAGACTACGCACTCTACTAAGCCTGACGAAGTCCAAGAAAGAATAGAACGTATGTATCCTGACGCCACAAAGATAGAACTGTTTGCCCGTAGAGCCCGGGAAGGGTGGTCCGGTTGGGGGCTAGAGTATCCGGAGCCTTCTGATGTCGCGTGAGCTTAAGCGTGTCCTTAAGGGGGCACTAACCGGCGAGGTTATAATCCCTCCACTCAGGACCATACTTACTAACCCTAAGTTTGATGGGTTCGAGGTTCCCATTCCGGAGTTCAAGCCTCGACCTCCCGATGGGTGGTTTCACCCCTCTACCCATCCTTTGTGGCCCGAAAGGATGCTCTATTATTATCTGACGGAGCCAGACAAGCTCATGGACTCTGAGCTAGATACTGATGGAGCAATGGCTACCACTCAGGGGACTTTCTGGCACGCCTTCATGCAGCACGTTATGTTGATGCATGACCTGGTGCTTATCATGAACCCGAGGGGGAAGTATCCACATGACAAAGTTGAGTACCCAGTCTCTGACCCTGAGCTTGGCTCTAGAGGGTCTATGGATGGGGTTCTTAATCCGGATACTCTCAACATAGACATTCCCATTGGGCTAGAAATCAAAACCATGTTCTCTGCTAAGCTGAATCGATGTCCAAAAGGGACCCCTGATTCTCCACAGAAGTTGGCATGGTTGAAGGAGAAGTGCCCAGAGTATTATGCTCAAGCGCAGGAATACCTTCGGATGTCAGAGTACACTCAGCAAAGATTTCTTTTTGTAGGGCTAGAGTATCCCTATCCCATGGTAGAGATTGCTGTTCCCTTTAGTTATGGGGATGCTTACCAGGTGGCCGACAAGTATAGGAACGTGCGTCAGGCCGTGGCTGATGGTATAGCGCCTGATCCTTGCTGTGGCATCCGTTCAGTTCAGGCAAAACAGTGCGTAGCTAGATCAGTTTGTCCTATTGGAAGGGCTTCTTTATGAGGGATAACGTCGATTACGCGAGTGCTGTGATGTGGCGAGTCAAGTACGTGAAAGGCAATGCCAGCGGGATGGGATCGGATCGGGTGGCGATTGGGCTTACTACGAGGCCAAGGACTTCGACCGCATGGAAAGGGAAATCTTCGACGCCCTGCTCAACGGGGACGCTGGAGATAACCGCCCTCAGGGTCGCACGAACTCATTGAGCCGAATCTTTCGGCGTCATCGGGCACCCGATCTAGACGACGACGGTAGTAAGTGGCGTCGCTACGAGGTACGCGAGGTCGCTTATCTCGACGGTTCGGAGTGGGTGCCGGTGAAGGTGACGTGGTCTCCGCCACAGGTTCACTTCGGCTTTTCAATGGACATAAAGTTAGGAGACGCAGATGATCTTGGCTATTGATCAATCTTTGGCCAACACTGGAATGATTTGGGTAACCCTACATGAAGATAAGTCTCTTACTATAGATTCTAAGGTAACCCTTAAGTCGAAGAGCTTATTGAGTGGCAATGAAGCCTCTCTCAGTCGGGCGGAAGAGCTTTTTGATAACTTTTGTAGCTTGTTTACTGAAGACCTCACTGAGGTGATATATGAAGTTCCCCCTTTGGGGAACTTAGTTCAGAGGCCCGAATCTTCTCTTTTGAGTGCCTTGGCGCTCCGTCTTGCCGCCAGAGATAAAAAGGTTCTTTGTGTCGGAGTAAATACCAACAAGGCCAAGAAGCTGCTTACCGGATCGGCTCAAGCCAGGAAACCAAAAGTCAGGGAGGCTCTCCTTGCTAAATATCCGGTTTTTCAGGGGCTTAATCAGCATCAAGTTGACGCAGCCTCTTTGGTTGTAACCTATTTGACTGAGAAAGGCGCTTTATGACCCAGAACACTACTTCGAGGGCCTCGGGGCTTACTCCTGGGCATGAAGCTGCCCGAGAAATATCTTCTGAGGACGACAAGAACCCTCACAATGAGCCAGAGATAGAGCACACCAAGAAGTTCAGAACCCCTGGCTTTTCCAGGATGAGGTCTACCTTTGATTCTGGGGACCTTATCTTCATGCAGAGAATCATGGCATGGGCTAAGGAGCAACTTAAGAAGGACTTTCCGGAAGTATTTGCTATTCAGCGCAAAATAGACGTTCTTTGCGCTGTTCCCGAGATAGTAGACGGGAAGGTCGTCGTTGACGATGAAGGCATTCCGGTGTGGAAGAAGAACGAGCTAGGCCTTGTCGTTCATGTTTGGTCGAAGCTTACCTCTAAAGAGCGAGAGGATTTGCTCTACGACATCACTATCAATATGGCTGACTGGGAGCAAAGAGCGGTTGATGCTTGGCAGATGGCCATGAATGCTAAGATTGTCTGGGAAGAGCGCTATGCCATTAAGTATGACGAACCCCGTAATAAGACCATGGGGGAGCGCGACGCTATAGGTCGTACTGGGGCCATAGATGAAAGATATCAAGCCGTTCAGCTTAGCGCTTATTCTCGTCGTGCGGACGCCCTGGTTAGCTCCATGAAAAGGTTAGCTGATATGTTGGAGAACAGACAACGAGGGTTTTGATATCTTTCTCGTATAGCTAGTTAAGAAAGCTTGCAGTTTCTCTCAAAGAAACTGCAAGCTTTTTTGTATAGATGGAAATATCAACTCGGGTTTGATTTAATGACTTTTCGTACCTTCTAGTTCGGAAAGTTTTGTATGAAATCAGGACAACCCATACATGTCGCCTGAAGATATTTCTGTCGATCTTCTTCGCGAACTCTTTAGGAATCTGATTCCTTGGCGTGCCCTTTTTGCCTCTGATGGGGTAGACGTTCTGACCTGTGATGGTATTTCGGTGGGACTGTGGGATTTGGAATATCTCTTCCTCGCATCTCAGCAGGTTTTACCCATACGACAACGACAGGCTATCCGATTGTGCTTGGTACAAAATATGTCCGAGCAAGATGCTGCTGTAATCATGCGGATAGACGACACCAATCCGGTTGCTATGTATGCCACCTCGGGATTGGAAAAGCTAGTTCACTTAATGAGGTTTGGGTTGCTCCCCTCGCGAGAGCATGTTTACGCCGAAGAGGCCCGTAAGAATAGCTCCTGGAAGCCCCCCAAGGCCTTGGGCACGGTAAGTGATTCCGAAGAAGTATACGAGTACTGTTACATGGAGCTTTAAGTGTTTCGTCAGCCTCGCAAATATTCCGATGAAGAATACGCCGATGAACTCGAAGAGAAGACCTCTATGGGGTCATCCTTGGGTCGTCTTAGGTCGGGCCGATGGGATGATATAGAGTCTTTGGCTGATGAGATGCTTCGTCGGAGCCTGGTGGGGGTTACGAAGTATCAAGATAAAGCCGACATCTTGACCACCTGGAAAATGCAGATGCGTCAAACTCGGGAGGTGTTGACTTCTTCGGGGTTTCCAGACGCTTCTATTAGAAGGGGAATGTATAGGCGAAGTGCCAATCCTACTAAGCCTGAGCTTAATTCTCGGGATGGCATAGCTAGAGCCCGTACCAGATTTAACAACTCTCACGAACAGCAGTACCAAGGAAGTACTAACCATGACTAAGCCGTACGATTACGAAGAAGATGGCACCACGGATGAGGTAGACCCTCCTATTCCGACCTCTTCGGTGATGTATCGGTTGGGTGGACGTGTTTATCCGATGAAGTCCACCAAGGGTTGCCTGGTCTGTAGATCTCCGTTCCGGGCAGCTATTGAGAACTTTATAATCCTGGGGTATTCATACGATAAAATCGCTAATTCTCTTCCCTCGGGGGTTGGAGTAGATAAAGAGAACATCGAGCGGCACTTTAAGAACGGTCACCTCCCTCTCCAAGAAGATGCCCGGCGAGCCATTATCGAGAAGAGGGCCACCGAGCTTCAGTGGGACCCAGCCTTTGAGGCCCAAAGACTAGACGACCATATCAGTTTCCTTAGGCTTGGCGTTCATGACGTTATGACAAGGATGGTTAACAGACAGATACAGCCTGACATCAAGGATGGCATTGCTATGGCGAACGCCTTGGCAAAGCTAGACCTCGATAAGGAGACCGAAGACAACCTACAGCAATACGCTGTGGCCATCCGCACTCTCCTGGAGCTTGCCAGAGAGACCATGGACACAGAGCAGTACAAGAACTTTAGTAGCAAGATTTTAGCCAATGACGTGATGCGCTCTTTGATGGGCAGTCCTGCTCCACGTCAACTGACAACAGGGGAAGACGCATCATGAGTATGCCCATGGATTCAGAGATAATAGAGATGGAGGGAGTCCTTCGGTCTCTCAAGGGGGCGGAGGGACACAGTCGCAACCTAGAGGGGTTTCGGAGAGAGATTGTAGGACGGTTCCAGGACATCGGCTGGCTCGTAGAGGTCAAATGCTGGAAAACTGATGGAGAATCCATTGCCTTTGACATCGACATCGTAGATAGGTGCGAGCGTCCTCGTCATGGCACCGACTATGAGCGCATGCAATGGGAGATTCGTAACGACATACTGGAGATTGAGCCCGAGAAAAAGGGCTTGACCTCGGTGTTCAACCCAGAGACGCTTCATTCTAACGTCACTTCGGAATAATGTCCCCTCGGAAAGCCGTCAAGCCTGCCGAGCAGACTAGAGATCAGATTCTTTGGTCTATTGATGCCTTTCTTGATAAGACCTTAGACAAGCCAGACATCATAGAGTGGGCTCTTTCTGACAAGTACCTTGGACGTAATCTGTACCCCATCCAGGGTACGATGCTTAAGCTTTGGTCCCTTCAGGATGAACTCTTTACTCAGTTCGATTACGACGTCATAGGTAAGTGGACCGAAGACTTTTCCAAAACCAAGGATAACGGCTGTCAAGTCGATATCTTCGAGCGCATCAAGATCAACAAGCAGGACGGTAGACCCTGGTTCCGTGAGTGGATTAACATCTTGGGCCGAAGAGGTGCCAAGGGGTATGTTGGGGCTATCGCTGCCTCGTATGTTCTCTGGCACTACATATCTCTGGGAGATCCTAAGTCTTACTTTGGTATTGACCGAGACAAAGCCTTGGCCATGTTTGTCTTCGCCGGTAAGAAAGACCAGGCAATAACTAACCAATGGGGTGACCTGAACAACGTCATAACCGGAGCCCCTTGTTTCGTTCCTTACCTTCCGGATCGCGTCCTTATGAAGGAGGCGCTCTATCTTTACGCTCCTTATGATTTTATTCGCATTCAGGACCGTGAAGAAATGGGAGTCAGGGTCAACGTCGATACGATGTGTTCGTTCCACGTTCTTCCAAAAGAATCGACCCTGCTCTCCTCCCGTGGACCGGCTACTTTTGGACAACTTTACGACGAGTTCGCGCACATTACGCGTGAGACTACCAATGTCTCCGCTGAAGAACTGTGGAATCAGGCTACTCCGGCTCTCGATACGTTTCATGAATATGCCTTTATCTACGAAGGGTCCAGCCCTTGGCAGATGATTGGTCAGTTCTACGAGAATGCCCAGCAAGCTATTGCAGTTTCTGATGGGCTAGATGGCCTAGAAGAAGGCGCTATTCTGAGGCCCGAGATACTTCTTCTACAGCTAGAGTCTTGGCGACCTTACCAGGGGTGGAGAGAGTCTTCTACTATCCCCTTGAGACCCCCGGGTAGGGAAAAAGAGCACGCTCAGTTCTATCCTCCGCAGAACAATGCCATTCAGCTTTCTCCCGACCCTCCGGAAAACGATGCACAGATGCAGGCTCTGGAGAGGGCTAATGTGGACAAATTTGCGGTAGAGCGAAGGTCAAGATGGGCAGCCGTCCTTGACGCCTATCTGAATCCGGGTCGCGTAGATGCCATGTTCGAACCATGGCCACCCCCTCCGGGGATTCCGGTCAACCTAAGGCAAGCTACTGAAGGGAAGCTGCTGACTTCGTATTATGCTCATGCTGACCCCTCCAGGGTGGGCGCAAACACATCTTTGGTTATCTGCCACAAGGTTGATGTGGTAGGAGACCCGATGCCTCACGTCATCGTAGATTATGTGAATCACTGGGAGCCCAGTCAGTTCATTCACAATAACTATGAAATCGACTATCGCGAAGTGCGTAGCGAGATGGCGGAGGCCATTCGACTCTTTATGCCAGTCGAGTTCACCTTTGACCAGGGCTATTCGGCCGAGATGATTCAAGAGCTTAGGCGCTATGTAAATCAGGCTAGGCTCCCTAAGCCAGTTAATGTCTTTCTGCGGCCCACTACTTTCCAGTCAAACTGGGATGTAGCTGAAACCTTCAAGTACGCACTCGGGCTGGGTCTAGTCCATTGTTATGACGGAACGCGCTCGACGGAACTCCTCAAGCAAGAGTGTAAGTTCCTTCAGTTGGTGGGTAATAAGCGCGTAGATCACCCCACGGCAGGCCCAGTGCAAACTAATGACATTTATGATTCTCTGTCTATTCTAGTGCATGTCTTGATAGGTCGTCACATTGCAGCCCTAGTCGGACAAGACATGATGTCCCTTGGCGTGGTAGGCTCTCATCCGGGTGGGTTCTCTCAGCCTAACATGTATGGTCAGGCTCAAAAGCCCCCCGTCAATGAGGTAGCTGCCAAGATGATGGCGGTGCTGCCACCTCGGGTACAGAATATTCCCGCAGCCAGAGGTGGACGGTTCCGACCCTCTCCTGGTAGGATGCCTAGACGCTAATCACCAACTATGAGAAGAGGGACATGCCGAGAAAAGTTAAGCCGAAGTATGTTGACCAAGCCAAAGAGCAGACAACAGTTCTCATGGTCACAGTCAAGACTTACGGTACGCCGGAGCAACTAGAGCAATCCGCCTTGGGTGTGACCAAGAGCGTGGCTGTGGCGATGCATCAGCAGGTAACAGCGATTACCGAAGACGGACGTAAGATGGTCTTCAATCAAGACGGTTCCTTGTCTCTCTATGAGCGAAAAGATGGAACTGTCTATGATAAGAAAGACGAATATGAGGAATGTCCCGCCTAAGGGGCTCACCATATTAAGGTGCATGTGGAGCACCTTTATATGCCTGACTTAGTAGAGGTAGACCGTAGGAAAGACGGTCTGCTTGTTGGGGTTTGTCCTTGTTGTACATGGAAATCAAGGCCCTATACTTGTATTCGCCAAATAGAAAATGCCTTTACTAAGCACCTAAAAAACTCAAACCATCTTCAAAAGGACGTATATGACGCCAGTTACGTTTGCTGAAGCAGTGATGGCGGGCGTCTTCGAAGATGTCTACGTCAGAGTTTCTTACTCGGGGGACATAGTTTATGCTTGTCCGGGAGTGGGGTTAAATCTATTGCCAGGTGATGAACTACACCTCGTTTACCCTAATGGGAGAGAAGAGGTTATTGTCAACTCGACAAATACCAACATGGCACCCCTCTACTGCGGAGAGGTTGGATTTTTTCGCGGATGATAAATCTCAACTCTATACCATGGATATCTCCAAAGTTAGTTAAGCCCGGACAGGTCGTACTGGTTCATTTCCTCTGGAACCCGTTCAATGAGTCTAGTGACTGGACTGAAATACCTCCTCATCCTTTTGATGTGGTCCATGGATTTTGGGCTCCGGTCCCGAGGCTACCCTCGGAGGCTGAGGACCCTGCCCTTGATAACCTCGCTGTGATGATGAAAGCTGTCGCCAATCTCTTTCAGGAAGACTCCGAATACCTTGTCTTGAACTGTATGGGGGAAGACTTCCTCATCCCGTGGGACCAACCTTATATCGTGGCTCTGGTTCCCGAGTGACTAAGTGTGGCGCTTCTCATCCCGATAAGTTCGAGGTAACTTGTTTTTTGGAATATGGTCTTCACCCCGACCACATGGGTGAGGTCGAAGACTTCGATGTTGTGATATGGCCCAATGAGGCTTGTATCCCTCAGTCGCAGAAGCCTTACGACGAATATCGTCAGCTTGTCCGGTTAGTTAATGAAACTGGGGATGACGACTCTCCTTATATCGAACTTTAATCCTGCCACCCCCTTAGTAGGGGCGGATCAAGAATCGATATGGTTGACAAGGATAGCGACGACCTACCCGTCTACGAGCCTATGCGCGTTAATAACGCTGCCCAGCGTCGTAACCCGCTGTCTGACGACAAGCGGTCTTCTCGTCGCGCTCAGCAGAAGGAGGCGCTCGTTTTGCCGGTCCAGAAAGCCTCAGCTTTTACCTCTCCTGGATACTATGTCATCGATCAGTACGGCTCTCCTCAAGAGGGTCCGTTCGACACCTATTCGTTGGCTATAGCCAAGCTTAACGGGCGTCCCGGGATTCAGTTCATGGCTCAGCCTCAGACTGCCCCGCTGACCGAACCTTTCCCTCCGGGGATGAACACCGTTTTTGGTTCCCTGCACAAGGAGAGCAAGATGAATCGTGAGACCGAGCTTCTTCGGGCTATGGCCATGGCCACGCCTGCGGAGGCCAAGCTTCTTATGGCTGAGCTTGAGGATGTTCGCCGTACCGCTCGCCTCCAGCGCCAAGCTGACTTGGAGTGGGACGCCGCTGGTGCGGTTGTGTCCGAGGTTCTTACCCCGGTTCCTACCTACTCTAGGCACACCGCTGCTACCGACTGGCTGAGTGAAGTGTCTACGGCTCCTGAGGCTGTCGGGTCTGACATGTTGGTTCAGGCTGCTCTTTGGTATCAGAGGGTAGCTCCAGAGGTCAAAGCAGACCGTGAAGAGTTTCTAGTGCAGGCTCAGGGCGTAGCTCGTAGAGAGGCTTCGAAGCATGGAGAGAATGCTAATGATGCCTACGCCCTCTTCATGGACCACGTTTCTAGGATTCATGGGATTGGCCATACCGCTAATAACGAGACCCTCTTGCCATGGAGCGCTGTGGTTCCTCCCCTCCCCCCTCAGACTCCGGTGGGGGATGACTACAATACTAACCACGTTCCTGGACCCGGCAACCCGGGCCAGCCCCAGCCGTTGAGCAACGACCATACTCACCCCGGTAACTTCCCCGCAGGAGCCGGTGCGGCTCAGGGACAGGTGGGAGAGCAGATCGATTATTTCTGGGACGAAGCTGACGCTACCCCAGAGCCTAATGATGACGGTGCCCTATCCAAGGGTGCTGCTTCTACCTGTCCTAACTGCGCTGGTGCTCACATGGAGGCAAAGGGAGATAAGACCCAGTGCCCCTCTTGTGGTTATAGCCGAAAGACTGCTGCGGATTATAGGCCTGGTCAAAACCCTTATCCCGCCGATGGTTTCGGGTCTCCCATTCAAGAGGGCGTGCCCTTCCCAAACTATTCGGTAGAGGAGCTAGCCAACGCCTCGTCGCGGCAGAACCTGGACTTCTGGCCTAATGCTGACGCTACTCAGGAGCCCAATGATGACGGGGCTATCCCGGCTGATAAGACTGATGGAACCATGACTATTGGTGGTTCTCTGAAGCAGGCTTCTCCTCGTTTCACTTATACCCATCAGAGCTATGATGAGTATCTGAGCCGCATATCTGCTGGTTCTGCCAAGGTATCTCGGGAGTTCTGGTCTGGGATGGCCGCTGCATCTTCCCCCTCTGCCCAAACCCCTAAGGTGGCCGGTGGGGGCATGGCTCCGTCTCGTCTGGGTGGAGAGCCCCAGAACATAGACGATCCTACCGGCGCTAACCTGGCTCACAACCCTGCTGCTTGGGGAGACTTCCCCGAGGACCCGCACTCGGAGCAGGTCATGAAGCAATGGGGCGGAACGTCCTCTTTGCCTCTGGCACCCACTCCGGGATTCGGCTCTGATGCTGTGGCCGAAAACTGGTCTAACATCTCCGAATTCCCTGCGACTGGTCCCAGCCATGTTCCTTCGGAGCGTGCTCAGAACGTAAAGAGCAACGCATCTCGTCATGTGGCCTTCCAGCCCGATGATGACGAGCAGATGGACAAGGATGACGGGACTCAGACCGGGGGGCGTGGAGAGCGTCCTGGTGCCTTCCAGCCGGATAAGGGGATGCAAGCTCAGTCTCCTCAGGGTCAGGCCGATGCTGACCGTGACTATGAAGAAGCTTATTCTTCGGGGCGTCCGATTAACTGGACCGATACAGGCGAAAATGTTCTCGGTACCGTACCCGTAGAGGGGTATGAGTATAACGCTGATCATCCCAACGGAGAGATGTGGCCCTGGAATCCTCAGCCCATCGGTTCGGGAGCAGCCAATGTCGCTGGCGTACCGGCCCCCGGTATTCAGACGGGCGTGGGCTGGCCTCAGCCTCAGGTCGCTAAGTCTTCTCAGCTAGAGGCATTCCGTTCTCGCATAGCTCGGTAAGGGCAGATGAGAACCCTTCATGATCGCCTGTGGAGCGCTCATCCCCATGTTAGGACTGGAGAACAGCTAACACGGGGAGAGCGCGCCGCTGACCGCATGAAGCAAGCCTTGGCGACCTGGACTGCCCTTATATCCATGGGGCTATTTATCGCTGGGTGGATGGTTTTTAATAGCCATTTAGCGGGCCAGGGTCATCATTTTGATCCCTACCCTTGGATTCTACTAAACCTATGCCTCTCTACTCTGGCTGGCCTTCAGTGCTTTGTGCTGTTGATAGCTAACCGGCGTGGAGAGGAAATAGCTGCGGTTACTTCTCAGGCTACATATGAAAACACCAAGTCTATTTTGAATAGCCTGGCCGTTTCCAGGTGTGATAATTGTGGCGCTCCCGTTAAAAACGGTATCGATGCCTGCCCGTATTGTCACTCTTCTTTTCACAAAAGTGATGTTGATACTGCCCAGGAAAAATCCTGAGACTTGAAGTGACAGTGAGGAGTGATAAATGAGTGACCTGTGGATGGACCTATCTGATCTAGAGGCCGAGAACCGTCTTCAAGCGGTAGCTGCTGTTCGTATAGCGACAGCGTCTCTTTGGCCCATCCTGGCGGGCGCTGTAGACCGCGACGACTTTGCTAACCGTCTGGAGTTGGTGCGCGGGCGGATTGCTGAAGCCGCTAAGTCCGAAGAAGTTTTGCGGGCCGTAGAAGCTTCCTTGGTTAATGATTTCGAGACGCTTCTTCGCAAGGAGGCTGAGGTCTCTGAAAAGAAGCGCAAGGACGCTGAGAAGAAGGGTGACACCCTCCCTGGTACGGATAAGTTCCCAATCGAGAACAAGAAGGATCTGGAGAACGCCAAGCACGACATCGGTCGTACCAATGAGCCGAAGGCTAAGGTCGAGCGTTACATCAACGAGCAGGCCAAGGAGCTTGGTGCCCCGGGCATTGGAGGCAAGGAGTCTTCTCGCGGGCTTCCTCGTTGTCCTCTTTGTGGTAAGGGTCCTGATACGGATGAGCATTTCGATGCAGTCCACCTTAATGAGGAAGTCCCCGAGCATTGGTCTAGCCACGATTGGGACCTACAGGGTCACCATCAACTGACCACTGCAAAAGTAGCTGCTGACCAGCGTCCTATCAGGACTGCTGATGGAGCGAAGGTAGGCCCAGGGGATCGTGTCTTCGATTACTACAATGGTCATTGGGGCCATGTTGGTGATGATATCGATCATGAGGGCTGGTTTACCCACCATAGGGAAGACGGCTCAGGGCGTTGCACCCTGAATGGTGAGCGCGTTTGTCAACGAATCCCAGCAGGAAACCCATTTTTTAAAACTCATGGTGGAAAAGACGGCCTAGGTAGGTCTGCTTCCCTTGAAAGCGAGGGTAGGGAGACTTCCCCTTTCGTCCATGAAAGTGCCAATGCTATTACGGACGAAGATATCTCCGACGCCTACGAGAACAAGCATATTCCATGGTCCCAGGAGCACGGCTACGATCCGGACACCATCCAAGCTCTCCGGGAGCATGAGAAGTCCAGGGGCATCTCCCGGCGTATGGCTGACGGCATCGCTGACCTCACCGGCATCGGTGGGGGCGGTCCTGACTGGCGTAGCGGGCATCACTATGAGGCTGCCCTGGCCGATGTCCCAGTTGGGAGCCTTCCGACTCTTAATCACCTCCATACCGATCATATAACTGATGATGAACTCATGGCCCACCTTCGCCATGAGCACGGTCTTAACATTCAGCCTTATCGTCATTCGAATGAGCACTCTCATTCGTTGGATCACCTTCTAGCTCCTTTTGGAGACGAGACCGGTCCGTCTCACGATCATGGAGGCCAGTTTGATTTCTACCTCGATAGCCCGATTAAGCCGATTGCATCGAAGCAAGAAGTGGAAGAGGCGGGGGAGAAGTCAGCGGCCCGCACCGCAGCCACAAACCTGTACGAGCCAGAGTACGAAGAGGGCCTAGAGTGCCCTCATTCTCCGTACTGTAACTGGAAAGGGTTTTCAGAAGCTAAGCGTCAAGAGCACCTAAAGAATCGCCACGGTGGCTCGATGCCGGGGGCCAAGAAGTCTGCCTCGGTAATCGACCAGGTTACTCTGGATGCCGTGGCTGACGCCGGTCTCTTCGGGGCAGAGGTCAAGGCCCTTCCCGCTGGTGAGCCTCGCAGAAGCTTCCTCTCTCGTATGTTCCGTCGTGCCAAGAACGACGAGAACTTGATGGAAAAGTGCCCAATCTGCGGCAAGGAAATACCCGCTGCGGAGATGGCCAATCATATGAAGAAGGAGCACCCGCATCAGGCCATCAAGCCCGAGGATATAAATAGGGCAAATGAGCATGCTCATCACCATGGTGGGACTGGAATGCAGAATGAGCACATTCCCAATATGGATGGTTCTAATAAGGAGAATCAGCTTCTTCCCCTTCCTACGATTAACGATTCCGACCAGGGGCTATCTCCAATGCAGGAGATGAGCCTTCCGTCTAATATGAATCCAAAGACATCGGCTCGCTTGGATTTGATAGAAAAGATTGCCCTGGATCTCTATACAGCCAACCCTGGGTTGACTGAGCCCCAGAGGATTAGTCTGGCTACTCAGACTGTAGACCGTTACCCTCAGCTTTTGGTTCAAGCTCGGGGTGGGGCTGATTATGTAGACGGAGAGACCCTTACCCTTTGTACGCAATGCCAGAAGCCTACTTTTTCAGAGGCTTCTCATCATTGCCATAACTGCGGCTTTGTAAAGAAGTAACGCACTTCTTTCCTGTTCCAAACTTTAGTTTTTACTACTAAGTTTTGAGGAAAGGAGACGTTAGTGATACTAGGTATTTTATTGGTCGTGGTCATTATTGGTCTCATCGTAACTGGAGTGATCGTGGAATATTTAGATGGTAATAAACCAACATCGGTTCCCTCTCCCCCAACTCCTACGCCTACTCCTACCCCGACTCCTACGCCTACTCCTACTCCTACGCCTACGCCTGTTCCAGCACCTCCAACTGTTAAGACCATTGCGTGGATTAATTCCTCTCAGAACAATGGTACCCTTACGCTATCTGACGCTGATGCTGCCAAGATAGTTGAAGCCCTGAATAAGCAGGTTCCGGATTTCCTCGCAGCGTGGCCGAGTGTGACACCTTTTACTAATGTCCTGGCGACTACAGCTAGTGTTCCCGCTGGCGCAGTCAAGGCCTATTTCCTAGCTAACGCTGATGTAGCTGGTGCTCTTGGTTATCATGACGTTGACCCTCAGGGCGACCCCTATATCCGCGTGTTTGTCGAGACTGTCCTCGGGGCTGGCGGAAGTGCCCTGTCTGGGGCTGTATCTGTTTCTGTATGCGCTTCCCATGAGATGTGTGAAGAGGCGGCTGACCCTTCTTGTCTATCGGCTGCCAAGGCTGCAAACGGTGACACATGGGCGCTTGAAACTGCTGATCCTGTAGAGTCCGATTTTTATGAGGTAACTCTCTCGGATGGTTCTACCGTAGCTGTCTCCGACTTTGTTCTACCTGCCTTCTTTGAGGTGGGTGGCAAGGCCCCCTTCGATAAGCTTGGGGTTCTTCAGGCCCCCTTCACTATCGCTAAGGGTGGTTATGCCATCGTAAATAACCAGCAAGTTTTTGGTGAGTCTTACGCTGACTGGAGGAAGACCACAAAGTCCTTCCCCGCCGCTAGGACTTATCGTCGGACTCACTAAGAGACGAGGTCTTGAGGTGGGACACATCAATAGTGGATGGGAGATAATAACTCTCATCGGAACCTTTACTTACTTGATAGCTGCGACTTATGGAGCTATAAGGTTCCTGCGTAAAAAGGGAGTGACGCTGATACAAGAGGCTATACAGCCGATTGTTAAGGAAGTAACTCCTAATGGTGGGTCTTCGATGAAGGACCAGGTCAACCGTATGGGTCGGGATATAGCTGTCATCAAGCAAGCCATGTTTGATAACAAAAATCAAAGTGACCGAGATTTTAATCGGTTGGATGGGAATATCTCCGAGACGAATCGTCGCATTGACGACATGGTGCGTAACAAGTAGCCATGGTTACCGTTATTGTAGTGGCTACTCTGGCCATGATTATTCAGGACTGTTTCGGAGTTCTGATGGTTCAGGCCGAGAATAGAGGATGGGGTTGGCGCTCCGGCTTTATGGATGCAGGTATGTATCTGTGCGCCTTGGCTACAAACCACTACGCACTTAATGCGCTTAACTCCTCCAATAAAACACTTCAGGTCCTTGTGGTGGGATTTGTTACTATAGCTAACGTTATTGGTTCCAAGCTTGGGCAAGAAATCGGAGATAGATTCTTCCCGGACCCGAATCGTGCTGCCCTAGAGAACCTTATATCGTGGGCCATGGCTCAGGGGTATCAACGCCCTGTAAAGTAACGTGCATCCAACTCAAGCTTCTGCCGTCAAACAGTGCATCTATTGTGGAGAGAAAGACCCTGACACGGAGAGTGAGTGTCCTTCTTTCCCGGGGGCTAGGCATACCTTGGTATCTAGCAGCGACAAAGAGGTGCAGGGACAAGGAAAAGGACCTGGTCCTGGAGCTAAAAACCCAGGGGGACACACTTGGGTTAATGGAGACAAAGTGACTGTTGCCCCCGGTAATAATCGCACAGCAAATTCTCATCGCAAAGAGGGTGACCTAGGGATTCTAGATGGTCCTGAGCCCGAGCATAATCACGTCAGGATGGTAACTCCTCACACGCGAGCTATGTTGAGGATGCATCTCCACAATCACCACGGCATAGATAATGCTGACTTAGATGCCTTCCCTGATTGGGAGGGTGACCACCAGGCAGACCATGATGACCCGGACTTCAGCAGCTTCAAGGGTCCTCGGTTCAGGCCGCACATTCATGAGGCCAACCGCAAGGAGGGAGCCGAGATGGAGCGCCCCTGGGACATCATCGAGCATGACGACTTTATGCACACCCGGGACCAGAGTCATTATGCCCTGGGCGGGGTTCGGGACAGGTACCATGATGGCTCCTGGACGGCGGAGGGGGCTGGATTGAGGGGACAGCGTGGCCATGAACCCACTATAGGAATCCGGGGGCTTAGCCAGGAGGAGGCCCGGGATAGGATCCGTGAGGGATGGAACCGTGCCCACAACCGAGGTTTGGTAGAGCCCAATCGCATTTTGTGTGGGCGGTGCAACAAGCCCCATAGGGACTATAACCCTAACCTCCCCAATCACGCCCAGATGCCCTCTCGGGAGGAGCTTTCATATAAGGGTCCCGTGTTAGGTGCGCGGAAGACCGCTCACGGCTTTGAGTCGAGTGATGAGGTAACATGCAGGCACTGCCCGTTCTGCGGCTCCGGAAACGTATGGGGGAAGAGTGACGGCAATATTCATTGTGAATTCTGCGGAAAGGACTTCACGATTCAGGTCCAGCCTGAGTATCCGCAGATGGCGCAAAACATGGACGGGACTCCTCTTGATCCCGAGACAGGTGCCCCTATCCCCGGCGCTGGTGGGCCTCCTGGTGGTGGCGGAATGCTTGAGGATGCTCCGGGCGCAGATGAAGAAGGTGGACCCGACGAAGGTTCTCCAGAAGACGAAGAAGACCAGGGAAAAGTTTCGGGAGACGAAGCAGACGACGAGGAAGAGGATGGAGATAACCCCATGCCCTTCCAGTCAAGTTTACGGTTCTACATTACTCACGAAGGCAGGGTCCTCTCCCGAGATGACCTCATTAATTACTTGGCCATCCGTCATGCCTCAGATAAGGCGCAGATAGCCAGTGCCGTTAAGGCATACAACAGAAAGTAGCATTCTGAATGGCTAACTCTCTGTGGACTCCGGATGGAGAGCATCCGATTCCTAGTAAGCAGTCTCAGGACTTGTTCAGAAGGGCCGCAGCCGCTCTGCAAGCCGGAAAGCGTCAGCGCGAGGAGGAGGCAGAGCAGGCCCCCTCCCTTGGGCTCCTAAAGGCCGGTAGAGGCCTCTCCAAGACGGCTGACGTGTCGTCTAGTCAGATCAGCTTTGCCACGGGTAGAAGCCATGACCCGATGTTCTATTGGCGTCAGTCGAACATCCCGTATGACTATGAGAAGGCAGAGGAGCTTATCAAGCTTCGTCGGTATGCCAAGATGATCTATTTAACCCACCCCGTCATAGCTAGCTGCATCGATGTCTATTCGCACTGGCCTCTTTCTGGTATGCACTTCGAGTGCAAAGATGAGGGGATAGTAGACTTTTACACAGAGGCTTTTTTTGAGGACCTCAACTACGAGGACTTTTTGCCCGATGTGGCCCATGCTTACTGGTGCATGGGAGAGGCGCTTCCTCTTGGGCAGTTCAATGAGACTCTTGGCATCTGGGAAGACGACGAGCTTATAAATCCAGATGACGTCAACGTCATCCGCTCTCCATTTCTCAAGGAGCCTCGGTTTGAAATGAGGGTTCCCGAGGAGATACGTAAGATTGTTACGGATCGCGCTCCTGAATGGGAATATACGCAGCTTATTAAGGCCTACCCCGAGCTTGTTCGCTTCAGTCAAACTGAAGAGTTCATGCCCGTCTCAAATATCTTGATGAAGCAAATAGCTTTCAAGCCTGATAAGTTCTACCATCGGGGTATCCCGATTATAATGCGAGCCTTTCGCTACATATATCAAGAAGAGATGCTCAATGCAGCCGTCGATTCAATCGCTTCTAGACTCTATACTCCTCTCATCCTTGTCAGGCTTGGAGCTTCCGCCTCCGACATGGGTACCGATGTCGCATGGGTTCCTACCGCAGCCGATTTGGATCAATTCCAGATGGCTCTCGATTCTGCCCTAGCTGCTGACTTCCGTGTCCTAACAAGCCATTTTGCTACAGAGGTAGATCAGGTATTCGGGCGAGAAAACATGCCCGATTTTACTTCTGATTATGACCGGTTGATGGACCGTCAGCTTATGGCATTTGGACTATCTCGCACCATCTTGATGGGGGCTGATTCGGGAGAGACTTATGCTGCGGATGCTCTGAACCGAGACTTGGTCACTATGATGCTGGCCCGTCTGCGTAGATATATGACCAAGTTCTACAAGGAGCGAGCCATGGTGGTTGCTGAGGCTCAAGGACACTACGATTATGAGATGCGTGGTGGCAAGCCTTATCCTATTATGGAAGAGAAGCTCATTATCGATAAAGATGGCAATCGTAAGATTGTGGAGCAGCCTAAGCTTCTTATTCCGGACCTTGTGTTCGATACCATGAATCTTCAGGATGAGGAAACGCGCCGTCAGTTTGTTGAGATGCTTGCAGATAAGGGCGTTCCTATCTCCTGGCGAACTCGGGTACAGAACCTCGACATTGACTTCGAGGAAGAATACGAGGTTCTTCAGCAAGAGCAAGTTGACATGGCTGTCAAGACCCAGGAGACTCGGAAAGAGGCCTACCTTGCTCTACGCAACGCTGGCCTACCTATCCCTCAAGACCTGGAAGACGACTTCGGCCCCAAGGTCATAAACGCCGAAGAAGTTGAAGAGGCCCAGGAAGCTCAAGAGGAGCAGCAGCAGATGGCTGAACTTCTTGAGAACCTTCCTCTTCCCAATGAGATGATGGACCAGGCCTCTCCCTCCGAGGCACTCATGCCTACCGAGGAGGGATATATGAATGCCGATGAGGTTGACGAGGGTAATGCTGAGCCCGAAGCTCCTCCTCAGGCTGACATGATGAGCCAGCTTATGGAGATGCTGATGCCATCCTCCCGCCCACCAGAGTCCGATGAGATGCGTGCTTCAATGCCCAAGCCCGCCTCTCTAGACATACCTGGGATAGGAGTCGTAGAAGAGGGTCCTCATCGTCTTCTTTCTGGTCCTAGCCATATTGGACGGTGGAGGCCAGGTAGCATCTTACGTGATGCTGAAGGAGCGAACAATAACGAAATCGAGGATAAGGGTGACTAGTGATGTTGTGGGGGAGCTAGAGACCACTAAGTGACGTGGAGTATCACGTAGGAGATCTAGTCCAAGCTGACGCTGGTGTGGGCCGTTTTGTTGGCACCATCGTGGATATAACTGAGCACCCCCGTAGGGAGCCTCTCTATCAGGTCGAGTATGATGGAGGCTTGGGTCACGGTTCTCATACCGCCTCCGAGCTAGTTCACCTTGCCTCCGAGGACTATCCCGAGATGGGGGATATCCTTTACGAGCGTCCCGACCCTGCTCGTCATGTTGCGGCCCTGGGGTATCCCCACGACAGCGATGAGGGCTGGCAGCACATGCTCTTTGGCTGCCACCACACCTCCCTGGGTCGGGTCATGCCCACCCCCCATGAGGGGTATCTCCGTGGCACCCCCGAGTGGGAGGCTGCCTGGCACGCCAAGCCCGATCTCTCCGAGCATGTACACGGGGCGATGGAGGGTGCTGACACTTACAGGACTGCCATGGGCCTCCATGTACCCAAGATTGATTACTCCCGGGTCATGGCTGACAAGAACCGGCATGAGCGTATCGCCAGGGCATATTTGGATCTTCCGGATTACGACCCCCGGGCTGAGCACAGCTTCCAGGCCATGCGGGACCAGGTTCATGACCAGTTTCACCACCTGACCCACAACCTGGGTGTCCACGTCCAGTTCACGGACCACGACCCATATACGAGCCACCACGACCTGGCCCGTGACCTCAACCAGCACGGGCGTCTACAGGTGCTCAGGACTGCCACAACTGGCTCCCATCCCCTCTTTTCTGACAATGAGAATGACAAGTTCCGAGCCGTTCATGACTTTTTTGGGCATGCCGCTCTTCGTCGGGGATTCGACCGTCATGGTGAAGAGGCCGCATGGCATCATCATGCTACCCTGTTCACCCCGGAGGCCCGTGCTGCTCTTACCACCGAGACCAGGGGTCAGAATGCTGCTCTTATCCATACGGGTCAGTTCCAGCCCCAGAAGATAGCTTTACTTCCTTCTCGTTTCCATGATGACGATGCTGTTAGGAATGTTAAAGAGGGCGCTATTGATAAAGAGGCCATGCCTTGGCACGACAGTGGGGGTATGTCTGCTGAAAAAGCACAGGCTCGTTCTGTTCGTGATGCTGGGTTCAGAGGGTATGTGGGGCGCTCTGATTGGGAAGATGAAATCCCTGCTGACGGTTTTGACGAAGGTCTTTGGGAGAAGCATACTCCTGAGCCCACGCACGCTGAACAGGTACATTATGACCACCATGGTGAGTATCCAGACAGCTTCCATGAGAGGCACGAAAATGCCTTTGAAAATGCCCTATACGCTAGGGAACGGGAGGAAACCCCTGATTATGAGGATGATCACCTTCATCATTGGATAGCGGAGCATAGTGATAATCCGTCTTCCTTTACCCGTCATGCTAAGCAACCTCAAAAGATAGACCTCAGAAACGGTGTTTGGGCTACTCAGAGTCATGTGGGCCAGTTCCACGTAAATCGTTATCGCGATAACCCGGTAGACGAGTCTTGGCACATGCATCGCTTTAAGCACCTGATGAATGAGACTCCTGATTATCTGGGGGAGAAGCATCCTTTATTTGTTACTCATCAAGGTCGTCTGCATGCCATTGAGGGCCATCATCGTATAGCGGCTGCTCTTCAGCGCGGAGATTCGCACATTATCGGGTGGCACCACGATTTGGATAAGCACCCCATTGGTAGAGATCCACTTCAACCTGACGAAGACTGTCGGGATTGTCACTATTATCAGGATGATGTTAGGGGCTTTCTTGATAGGCACAGCGTTCACTCCGCTAAGCACGGGGCCAAGGAGGAATCGAGGGCTTATCCTATTGAGGAAGTCAAGGGGTGGCACTCGAACGATTATGACGGGCGGGTAGGAGATGCCCCCTGGGACGAGGGGGACGGTGAGGGTGGTATTGACCCCTATAAGGTTGAGCAGCTTTCCAAGGAGATACGACGTTCTGGCATGCAGAGGCCCCTCCATGCTGCTGCTCCTGGACCTGGCGACGATACGCCCTCTTTGATTCATGGGCATCATCGGCTCTTTGGAGCGGAGGCAGCGGGCCTCACTCATGTTCCTGTGGTTATGCACCAGCCTCATGTTGACGATAGGGGTGACGTGAACTATCCGACTATTCCCTTCGAAGATGAGTGGAGCGAGTCCAGGGACTATTGGGACCATCACCATGAGGCTGCTAAGGAGCCGCAGCCGCACGACATCATCGAGCACGGTAGCTTCATGCACACCCGAGACGAGACCCATCAGGCCACTCGATACTACCGCCAGGATGGTGCCCCCTTTTCCGGCTGGGTGGTAGAGGGGCCTCACGCCTACTCCGATGTCATCCCCACCAAGCCCGAGGCCAAGCAGTCCCTGAGGGACTTCTGGCACGACCACCAGTCCAGTGGTGGGGCCATGAAGCGCAAGCGTATCTGCCCGAAGTGCAACACCCCTCAGCAGATTCATGAATGGTTGACCAGTGAGCACCCTGACGTATACAAGACGGGCGCTATCGAGGAGGGGGGGATAGTCCACTTTCCGGTCGAAAGTTTGTCTCACATACCCTACGAAGATGACCCTTCTCGACTAACGAAGTTGCGGGATTCGGTTCGCCAGCATGGGATAAAAGAACCAATAGAAATATGGAATCATAAGGGTCACGTTTCGTTGATGGATGGTGCCCACCGTCTTCAGGTTGCCCGCGATTTGGGAATAACTCATATCCCGGCGAAGATTTGGAAGTCCGCTGGGGAGCTTGGCAGCACCTCTGTCGATACTGGAGACTCCGTCCAGCGCACCACCGACCTGGGGGCCATCCACAACGTGGACGTGGCCAACTACCCTCCCGGCACTCTGTGCGCCATGTGCAACCTCCAGCCCTGCACCGTTACGGTGAATCACACCCCTGTATGTGACTTCTGTGCTGAGGCTCGCTTCGGAGTGGACAGGGGAGGAGTCGAGCACCTTTTTGGTCAGACTACTGCTTCTCTCATCGGCAAGCAGCCGTTGCCCTCTAAAGAGGGGATGGCATGGCATAACCATGGTGGGATGGACGCTGATAAAGTTGGTGCTCGTTCTGTACGTGATGCAGGGTTCAAAGGATATGTAGGTTCTTCTGATTGGGAGGACCGAGAAGACCTTCATCATCAAGATCGTAATGAGTTCGATGAAGACCTTTGGGAGAAGCACACTCCTGACCCCACCAATGTAGAGAAGACTCATTTTCAGCATCACGATGAATATCCCGACTCTTACCACGAGCGCCATGAAGAAGCTTATGGTAAGGCGTTAGAGGAGCGAAAGCGTGAGGATACCCCTGACCAAACCGATGACCATCTTCATCATTGGATAGCTGAACATTCGGAAGACCCCGGGTCTTTTACTAAGCATGCCAAGCAGCCAAAGAAGGTTGATTTGCGTGGGGGGGTTTATGCTACGCAAAGTCATGTTGGTCAGTTTCATATTGACCGATACCTAGCTCGGGGGGAGGAAGAGCCATCTTGGCATTCTCAAAATGGTGGTTTCAGTGCTGACTATCTAGGAGATAAGCATCCATTATTTGTCACTCATCAAGGGAGGCTCCACGCTATCGAGGGTCATCATCGCGTAGCAGCGGCTCTTCAGAGGGGGGATACGCATATTACTGGATGGCATCATGATTTGGATAAGCATCCAATTGCTAGTGACTCTCTTCACCCTGAAGATGAATGCGATGATTGTCGTTATCATCATGACAATATAGGAGAATGGCTGGCTTCCCAGAACAACCATTCTCATCTAGGGGCATTTAACCCGGATGCTTTTGATAATGTTTACCATCCTCAGCATGGTGAGGCTGCTCGACAAATAGGGGTCTTTCAACCTAGGGTTCATAGACTGTTGACTCATGATGAGGATTCTAGAGCTACTCCAGATTATCCTCATACAGGGATGCTTTTTGAAGGGGGTCCGAATCCTCGTTTCGAGCAGCCCGCCGAGGCGAACATTGGCAAGTACCTTTACCATCACAGTCCTCCGGAGAACAGGGATTCTATTCTCCAGCACGGGTTAATGCCTCACGACCCCCAGGAGCGCTCAGCAAAGGATTCTGGTATAGACCCTGAGGATACTCCTTACGGGGTTTATCTAGGACCCTATGACCATATTAGACCCCACCGTCGTCATCACGATATCTGGGCCGTAGACACCAACGATGTTCATCTGAACCGTGACCCTGATGACCATGACAACTACTGGGGGTTCCACTACACCCAGCGCTCTATTCCCCCGGAAAGCTTGAGGCTTATCCATAAAGCGGGCGAACCCGACTCGCAGCACACTTCGGTCTGGCAAGAGGCCCAGACCAAGGCCAAGGCTGCCCTGGGGGCCTACAACAACGTCGAGTGGGTCCCGCTGCATGAGCTTAAGGGGCTGCGTGAATATGACCGCACCAAGAACCCAAACACCGACCTGGACGCCCTGACCGAGGATATCCGCCAGAACGGCCTGAAGTCTCCGCTCATCATTCAGTACGGCAAGAACGACCGCCGTGCCAAGCTGGGCGAGGGTAATCATCGCCTGGTGGCAGCCGAGCGCCTGGGTA
>JAEHJW020008751.1_pt1 | contig 99951 bp, 101 predicted proteins | sample 9271431 | NCBI WGS metagenome assembly JAEHJW02
TCGATTCGATCCAGACCGTCTACGACCCGGACTTCCAGTCCGCCCCGGGCACCGTTGCTCAGGTGCGAGAGTGCGCCGCGCACCTCACCCGCTACGCCAAGAGCTCGGGCTGCCCGGTGTTTCTCGTCGGACACGTCACCAAGGAAGGCACCCTCGCCGGCCCCAAGGTGCTCTCGCACATGGTCGACGCGGAGCTCTACTTCGAGGGCGAGTCCGGCACCGCATTTCGCATGTTGCGCGCGCTGAAGAATCGCTTCGGCGCGGTCAACGAGATCGGGGTATTCGCGATGGGGGAGAGTGGCCTCGAGGAGGTCTCCAATCCCTCGAGCCTCTTTCTCACCCAGCACCCAGAACCGGTGCCAGGCTGCGCGATATTCGCGGCCATGGAGGGCAACCGCCCGCTGCTCGTCGAGGTGCAGGCGCTCGTCGAGCGCGCCCAGGCCCCGAACCCCAGGCGCTTTGCCACCGGGCTCGATGTGAACCGCCTGCAGATGATCCTCGCGGTGCTGAACAAGCACGCCGGACTCGATGCCTTCGACAAGAACGTGTACCTGAAGGCCGTCGGTGGAGTGCGGCTCACCGAGCCGGCGACGGACCTGCCCGCGCTGCTCGCCGTATTCTCTTCGCTCAACGGGCGCGCGCTGCCGCCAAGCATGGTGGCCTTCGGTGAAGTTGGACTAGCCGGCGAGCTGCGCTCGGTGCGCGACATCGGCGCGAGGCTGCGCGAAGCGGGAAAGCTCGGGTTCACGCGGGCAATCGTACCCCGGACGGCGCACCCTCCGGTCACCCAGGGGATCGAGGTCATCGAGGCAGCCAGAATCGAGCAGGCCCTCGAGCTCGTGCGCGGCATGCGCTCTCCCGAAGCAGCATAGGCCCCGACGCGCCTGGCGAGCGCGGGAATTCCGCGAAGCTGGTCGCATACCCCGATGGGGTGCGTGGGTTTATTGACGTCGACTCTGCAGTTTGAGACTGATCCAGCGAGATCGCTTCGGCCACGGGGCCAGTCCGTCGCAGAGGCATCGCCGAGCAGTGCCACTAGCGCCGCCCCTGGCGCACGATTGGCTCGCTCGTACGCAGCTTGCAGGGTCCGATAGGTCCCAAGACTGGATCGTTCACGAACCGCCTTTGAGGCGACCCGAGATCAGCTTCGACGGAATCAGCGGCAGGAGACCGGCCGCCTCCAGCCGGGCCGCCGCGCCGGCCTCTCGTATCGACATCCACTTTCCGCTCTTGGGATCTCGGGCATATGCCGTATCCGGGATCCCGGGTTCCTGTATGTTCTCGGAAACTTGGAGGGTGAACACAAGACCGACATTCGGATCGATCGCCTTGAACAGCTCAATGGCGCCGCCCATATCGGTGCAAGTGTGAGGTGCGAGCCACAGAAGACCGATTCGATGCTCGGCGTTATATTCGAGCCCAACCATCGGGCACATCAGGTCTTCGCGATGAACTCCGATTTGCGCCCGATTTTCGCTTCGCCAGGGTTCCTCAGGAGTCGAAGTCATTGGTGTCTCACTTTCTTGGAAAATCGACGATCGCGGCCCGCGAGCTCGTGCATGCAATCCTGGGCGCCAAGCACGCGATTTCCTCACCGGCCAGTGCCGGTGCGCCCCAGTCTACGATTATCAATTGATCGAGGGGATTACGGTAGTGCTGCACGCGTCCGCGCGGCAGTCCTCGATCCACGCACGCCCATCAACCGTGCCGGCCGCGACTGCCTGACGGATCCGTAGGGTCACCTCTGCCACCTCGCGCCGGCCGAGCTCGATGGCGCCGGCGGCCACCGCAAGCTGTCTCTTGCTCTTCGCAATGTCGTAGTGCGGCGTGCTGGCGTGTCTCTGGTACCACCGGCGAGCCACTCCGATCCGATCGGCCATGGCGTGCAACTCCGCCGGCGTATCGGCGAGCATGTGGCACATCACCATACGCCGGTACGGGTAGCGGGGCTCATCGACGTAAACGCTCACACGTCTAGCTGACCCAAGGCATCTATTCGTCGGTCAAGGACAGAGTTTCCCCGCTTCGCGCATGTGCGCGGTAACTGCATCATTCGCCTCGGCCTGATCAGCCATCTTGAACGTAATCCAACGGTTGATCCGCTCGGCGGTGAGTCGATATTCGCCCGCCTCTCGAGGTAACCTGTCAGTCACCTCGTCCTTAAAATCGTCGGCCCACCGCAGCGCGAACCCGCTACACATATGCCCATTATCGAAAATGTGCGGCTTCTGCTCACCGCAGTAAAAAGGAGGGACAAAGGCGTTCAAGATACTCAACGCAAGATCATGTGGGCCTGCGCCAACGTATCCATACTCAAATCCGCCTGGTGAGCGATCGACGATGTGAGGGACGTTTGCATAGACAGCATCCGGCTGCGTTGATCTGACTATCGTCACGTCCGTCGTACGAAGAGGTTTAAAGTTACCCATGCATACTCTCCAGAGTTTGTTAAGGATTACGCCAAACAATTGGCGAGCGATCGTAGGCCACACCCATTTGCAACCGTCTCCAGAACACTCGACGCAAATGCCGCTCATTTTCCGTGACTCGCCTCATCAGAGCGCCGCGGCGCGCAGCGCTTCGCCCGCGAGCCTGTCGGCCCGCTCGTTCTGTGGGTGCCCGGCGTGCCCGCGTACCCAGCGAGCCTGTACCCGCCGCTCATCGGCCAGCGCAAAGAGCGCTCGCCAGAGCGAGGCATTAGCCACCGGATCGCCCTGGCTATTACGCCATCCCCTTCGCTCCCAGCCGCGCCGCCACTCGGTGAGGCCCTTGATCACGTACTGACTGTCCGAGACCAGCAGCACCTCGGCGCCAGCCGGAGTCACTTTCAACCCCTCGATCGCACCGGTGAGCTCGGCGATCTGGTTCGTGCCGTGGCCGATGAACCCGTTGCGCTCGAGCGTCTCGCCCGTGGGCGTCTCGATCAACGCGCCCCAGGCGGCCGGCCCCGGGTTGTGCGGCGCGCAACCGCCGTCCGAATACACTGCCCATTGGGGTTGATGACTCATCGGGGTTCCTCTCGGTCAATTTGGGGCTACCAGTTGTCGGGGCACATGTACCTCCCCTGTCCTTGAATCGATAATCCCCACAGCACACGCCCGCCACAGCAGCACGTCCACGGTCGCGATCTTAAATCCGCTCTCTTGCGCGAGCCGCTCGCACAGTGCCTGCGGCGTAGAGCCTTCGAGCGCTGCGAGGCGCTGCAGGTGCACATCGGGTTTCGCGACCTGCGCGCCGAAGTTCTTCGCCAGGTGGTACTTGGTGATGGCGCCGATCCAGGGAATCGATGCGCAGTACTCCAGCACATCGGCAGCGGCAAGGAATCCCGTGAAGTGCTCCTCTCGCCTCGCCCAGATGTCATCAATGGCGCGGGCCTTGCCGGGGTGATTGAACACGGTGCGCGCGGACTCGCCTCGAGCGAGCGCGCCACATACCCGGTTGAATATCCCCAGGGCAACCGTGTTCTTCATGCCGGAATTGCAGATCACGAAGATCGTTTCGCGCGCGAAGGCCTCCGCACTCGCCGGCGGCCCACAGTTCTCGGACCACTCGATGTCCGCGTCTGCGTAACCGGCGTCGCGTAGCGCCTCCACGATGCCGTCGAATGCCCTACGATCGATCACCTGGCAAAGCTCCCCGAAAGCGTCGTCAATGCTCGAGTCATCCTCTAGTCACTCCACCGGTTGTGCACCGGTCATCCCGTGGACCAAGTCCGCGAGGCCCACGCGAAACTTCGGCGCCCCTCCATACGCAGGATGCTGCACCTGGCAGCTGACCGCGATCCCAAGGCGCCGCAGCGTCCGTTCGGCCACCCGACCCACTGCGACCACTGCAGCCCCTTGGGCCTCGAAATGCCCCAGCGCCGCGCGCAGGATCTCGACATTCGCCTCGATCTCATCGGAGCGCGGGGTGCGGTTGGTGTAGGGTTCGCCCGGCTTGTGGGGATGAAACGCGAAGGTGTTCCAGAGCACCGTGCGCTCTGCGATACCGAATTCGTAGAGGGCCTTCCACACGATGCGCGCCGAAGGCTCCGACCAGGGGCGCGGCCGGGTGGTCAGCCGCGAGTTCGTCTCGCAACGCGGGATCGCCCCTTCGCAGAGCAGCGCTTCGGAAGTGAACGGGACGCCGCTGAAATGGCAGCCCTGGAACCCCGGCGCCTCGCCACAGAGCACCACCGCCGGGCGCACTGTGAAGTGGGCCCGGAGCCGCTCGAGCCGCCGCGCCGGCGCACCGATCGACACATCCATCGGGTCGACGTCCGTCCACGGATTGAAGACGTCCGGCAGATGTACGACGAGAAGTTTCTGCAATAATGCCTCGACCTGGGCGCTCATGGGCGGGCCACCGGAGTCTGATCCCAGGTGCGACCATCGAGCCTGCGCCCGGCCGCGCGCTTACCGACCTTCGAGCTCAGAACCCCGCCGAACGCGTCCCCGCGCCACCAGTGGTCCTGCGTCCCGCGGTGCACGTCCTCGGTACCGTCCTGATGCCGGCAGAACCCACCCTGGGCCGTCCCGTCGACCTCCTTCGAGAAGACTTCGCCCGGCAGCCATTCACCCCACTGCTTCAGCAGAAAAGGTACGCCCGCCTCGATGCACTGATCGCGCAGAGCGCGGGCCCACGCAGGATCCATCGGCCGGGCGTGCGGACCGCTCTCGCCTCCGCAGATCACCCAATCGAGTCCGCACAACCGTCCCTCCCGCGGCCATCTCGGGAGCCACCGCAAAGAGACGGGTCCGAGCAGCGGCTCGAACGAAGCGAAGTGGATGACGGCAGGCACTGAGAGCAGTTTCACGAGATCCCGATCGACCTCCGCCTGGTCGCAGAACGTCGCCCCGAGCCACACGTTCGGCCGCGGCCGCTCGAGCCAGTCCGCCGGCAGCATCCGCGACGCGTTCCCGATGCGCTTAGTGAGCAGGAGCCAGTCGAGCGCCGGCGTCGCCTCGATGAGCGCCCAGAGCCGCTCGCGCGCTCCGTCGGGCGCATCAAGATCGAACACGTCGGCCATCGAGGCGCAGAAGACCCTCGCCCGCGTGCCCTCGCGTGCCGACCGCTCGTTCCACTTGAGCGGCTCTCTCCAGTGCTTCTCGCCGAAGACCCGCCGTTGCCCGGACCAGAGGTCGGGAAACCCGGCCCGCTTCGCCCACGCCGCCGCGTAGCAGTGATCGCAGGCCGGCGAGATCCTCTCGCAACCCCACCACGGGGAGAAGGTGTGTTCACACCACTCGATCTTGCTGTGCTTGCCCACGCACTTTCCCTCTCTTCCGCCAATACACCAAGCGGCACTCTCGGCATCGCCACTTGCCGTCGGAGGCGCGAGACATCGGATGTCCAAACTTACATCGCGTTTTTCGCCGCAATGATCGGATAGCGGCCGCGCGCCGTAGATTCTCGAGCTTGATCTCTCCTCGCTCGAGTGAGCGTCGGCGCTGACACCTCGTGCACACAGCCTCCACGTCGAGCGCATGCGCGTCATCGTAACCGTGATAATGGTCATATTCGTGCCGCCGTCCACCTGGCACCCAGACGTGCCCGCAATCGGCGCATGGAAGCGAGTTGGGACGAGGGATGCGCCCGAACCGTACTTCCACATTGACGAGCGTACGGGCGCGCTTCTTTTGCGCCACTGTCCATTTGTTCGTTCCGGTCTCCACCATGGATTCACCCCTCCGCGGCGCACCCCAGCCAGTGCCAGCTCTTCGCCGCCTCGGCCATATCCGTCACAAACCACCCTCGCGCGGTCTCGAGCACATCGACCGACCACTCACCCCCGACAGCAGCGCCGGCCCGGGCGGCAAGTGCCCGCACGGCCGGCTCATCCGGGCAAGATGCGAGCTGCGCGGCGATGCGCTCAGGATCCGTGACGCCCCCGCGCTCGAGCGCCTCGGTCGGCCAGTAGGGGTGCATGCAGATCACCTCCCCGTCCGCGACGAAACAGCGAAACTCCCGACACGCCGGCATACCCTCATAGCGAGGGCAGACCGCGAGCGGAATCGTCGGCAGGAGCTCGCGCACCGCCCACCAATCGCAGGGCAATCCAAGGAGCGAGGCGCATTCGGAGAACTCCACCAGGCTCGCCACGTGCGAAAGCAGCTGCGCAGGATCGGTGAGGTAACAGGTTCTCGCCCAGCCATGCTTCCCGGACGTCATCCCCGTGCGAAGGAACGCCGGGTAGCCGATCGCACCGGCCGTCACCTCGAGTTTCCGGAGGAAATCGGTAGCCGGCCCTCTGAGCGGCTTGCCCTCGAACACGTTGAACACGTCCGCATAGGCATCGGGCGCCATTGGCACCAGCACAGTGAGAGGCACCGGAACATCGGCCGCCTCGAGTTTCGGGAGCCAGTAGCTCATACACGTCGGATCGTTCACCGCGTCACCTCACTGTGCACGTCATAGCGCCTTCAGAAAGCCGCTCTTGAGCGCTTTGCGCACCGCGAATCCGATCGATACGAGCATCGTCAGCGCAAACCCTACGAGGACGACGAGCATGAACGCGGCAGCGGCGAGGCGCAGAAAATGCAGCATCGCTCATCGGATAGCTTAGGCGCCTGACGAAGCGGCGCGAGCACGGGCAACCAGACCCTCGACCCCGTGCTCGAATCGCTCGACTCTTGCGATCGCGCGGCCAAGACCAGCCTGCAGCACCTTGGCCTCCTCGAGCGTGAGCCGGACATCCCGGCCGTCGATGCGGACCCGGATCGGCGATGAGCCGAGAATATGTGAAGATGCGGCCATTCCGACCCCTGCGAAAATTGATGTGTTGGTGTTCAGTCTAGTGAATCAGTACCGCCCGTGCATGCCGAGAATTCGAACGCCCTTCGGGAACCTCTCGCGCCAACCTGGCCACTCACCTCTATAATGAACAGACAGGTGGCCCTGCTCGCAGCCGCATACTGGGAGGTCGAAGATGGCTCGGACGAGTCCACAACAGCAGCTGCGTCCACTGACCGAGCCCGCCGGCGAGTGTTACTCGTGCGGGCGAAGACTGCGCCCCAGGCCGCCTCGAGAAGCCTACCTCGAGGACGATGACCACAGAGCCGTCTTCGTCGGTCCTGACTGTTTCCGGCAGGTGCATGCGGTGCAGGCTGACGGCTACCTGCCCCCACGCGGCGGGCCGCGGCTGTTCGCGACTGCGGAACTCGCCGCTTATGCGAACAAATTTGCTCGATAACATGGAGACATTGGTGGCGGGATCAACTGTGAATGAATCGGCCCACGCGGCGGGGCGGTCGATCCAGGCCCTCGCGGATGAGTACGTAGAGGGTTACGAGCTGCGCGACGCCGAGGATGCGAACGGCAATACGGGCGATTACACCCCGAACGAGCGCGAGCGGATGCTCATTGAGGACGCCGTCAATGGGCTGATCGCTGACGAGGATTTCCTCACAATCGCCGGTCGAGCCTACCTCGAGCGTCAAGCGCAGCGCCGGGCCGAAGGCCGCTGCCTTGGGTGCGGCGCGCCGGCGGGCGAGCACTGGGGGTTGTGCCAGGAGTGCTCCGCGCAAGCCTCCACGAATGACCGACTCGAGACGCTCGAGCGCATCGCCGAGCTCGCGAGCGAGCTGTGCGATGCCGTTGACTGTGAGTCAGAGGATGTCGGCGGCGTGCGGCCCTCTCTCGTGATACTGCGGGAAATCGCCCCGCTGACTGACAGGCTCGCGAAGTGCGCCACTCCCGCGCTGACCCAGCGTGCCGAGGCGGTAGCGTAAGAGCCGAACGGCGCTCCATCGGTGGGGTTGCTCGTCAGTATGGCGATACGGCTGGACCACGGCTTGGGCTGCCCGGGGTATTACGACAGCCCGGCCTTCAGTGCATCGGGCCTCACCCACAAGCGCCGGCTCGAGGCTGCGATGCGCACCGCGCGCCAGCTCTGGGAAGAAGTCGCTGGGGTGGGATTCTATTCGCCGGCGCGGGAGGCGTACTACGTGGGTTTGACGCAGCCTCCACGTCTCGGGGAGCCCAGCCCTCCGTCGGCGCAGGTCAAAGGTTCGGCGCAATGAAGAACGTATGGGTCAGGTTGCAGACTCCATCGAACGTCGGCAGCGTGAGCGACATCGTCTGCCCCTCATCCCTGTAATAGCAAGTCACGGTGCCTGCGTACTCGCGGGAATGAACGAGGGTTCCTTCGGTCCCGAGAATCCATCCTGAATGAATCACCGTCAGGTTGGCGCGCTTCGGGCAGGATTCTCCTGCTGGCAGCTCGTACTCGGACGAGCGTCCTGACCGCTCAAATTGGCACACCGCCCTTCCGTGTGCGGTGCTCTGCGCGACCAAAGTAGCCTCGTTGTTCCCGGCCAGCGCGACAGCCGGACCGCCCAGCAGCGCAGCTGCCGCCACGAGTGGGGGTAAAATTCTCGAAGTAACCATCTCTCATACCTGCGAGCTGAAAGGATGCCCAAGCTTAGAGTAGACGGGGCGGGGTGCGTCAAGAGAATGGCGACACTTCCAGCGAGATTGTAGGAACATTCCGAATGCGCTTCGGAAACCTGCCAAGCGTCACTCGCCCTGTCAGGCTAAAATATAAAAATAGCCGTGGAATGATCGAGGCCGGGGAGGAAGACTGTGCGCGCGTGTGGGAATAATGGCCGATAAAGCTCTTGCGGTCGCCCCGGCGGCCGACCCGACCCGCATCGAGCGATTCCAGTCCCTGCAGCCGGGGCGCTACTGGCGGGCCAGGCGCGCCATCCCTGAGGAAGGCATCGACGCCGGCGAGGTGTTGCTGCTGCAGTCACTGCGCTTTGCCGATGACCGCCCGCACACGGTGATCCTGCGCCCGCACCCGAGCAAGATCGGCACCCAGACCTATCTCAAGGTCCCGCAGCAAGACGGGACGGTGAAGGAGACCTGGTTCCGCTACGGCGAGCACCGCTTCCGGGTGCCTGATTTCCTCGATAAGTTCGAGTTCGAACCGGACCACGAGCGCGTGCGCCGCGCGGAGATCGCCGAGATCCAGGGCCACATCGGCGAGCTGCAGAACGAGCTCGTCGCGGGCCAGCACGACCCGTCGCACCTGGCCGGGTACATCGAGGAGGGACTGCGCGAGAAGACCGAGCCGCGGGATGACGAAGACGATGAGGAGGGCTCCGAGGACGAAGCTTCCCGCGCCACACCGGATGCGGCGGCGCCGAGCGCCCCTCAGGTGCCCGCGCCGGCGGTTGCCGGAGCCAGCGACCTGGTGAACGTCTCTCGAGGCTCCCTCACCGGTGCGCTCGAGGGCGGGGTGAGTGCCGAGCGCATTCAGGCGCTGCGCCAGGTCGCCCAGCGCGAGCATCGCATCGCGACCCTGAAGGCGAAGTGGATCAAGGAGAAGACGAGCGAGATCGCTCAGACGCTCTCCGAGCTCACCCCGTTCTTCGAGGAGCAGGCGGCCGCGGCGCTCGCCCAGACCGAGGACGTTCGCAATTACGTCGATAAGCTGATGCAGGGGATCGGCTCGCTCGATCTCTACATCGGCAAGGGGGTCGAGGTCGAAACCATCGCCGAGGGGGCGCCCGCCGGCGAGGATGTCCCGCTCACCATCGTGCAACGCAAGCTCATCATGTGCGAAGAGCTCGCGCTCTGGGCCGACGTCGGCGCGAACTTCGACTTCTCCCATGAGGGCCACTTCTTCGAGGCCCTGCAGGAGAACGAGGGCTTGGTGCGCCAGATCTTCCCCACTGAGCGCTGTGTGCTCGTGATGGCCACGACGCGCTACGACATCGACTACGGCGACAAGTGGGACAATGCCGTACGCAACCGCGAAAATAAAAAGGTGTTCCTGCTGGTGCGAAACGGGGCGAACATCCACCGGGTGTTCTCCCCGGTAGAGAGCCACCTCGGCGCCGCGCGGCTCTTTCCCTCCGTCGATGAGCAGGACCGGATCTTCCGCGGAATCGATGGGCGCGAGATCAAGTTCGAGGACCTCGCCTACACCGACAAGCTCGCCGAGCACGAAGCGCACGCGTTGCACTACAAGCGCTTCCTGCTGCTGATCTGCGGGCTCGATCACCGCCTGAAGCTCTTCGGCACCTTCTACCCGGGGCCTGCCTCCTTCGAATTCGTCTCACTCGAATTCCAGGCCGCGCATCTGAACTTCCTCTGCGACGAGGGCCGATCGGTGCTCGGGCAATCTCTCGTGCCGTTGCATGAGTGGATTGCCGAGAAGAACCGCTACCTGCGCTCAGGCAGCCGGGTGCTGTGCCGCTGGGGCGGACTGATGGATCCTGCGACTGCCCCGGGGGCGTGCTTTCGCGACTCGAGCCGCCGCGACTACGAACGCCGCTACACCCCTGAGCGCAGCATTGACCTTGCGATCGCCTACCGCGAGGGGGAATCGATCTGCGTCGATGTCGAGGTGTCCGGCTACTCCTACAGCACGCACAAGGATCGACGCTTCAACTGCCGAGTCGACCTTTCGGCGTACCGGAGCGATTACGACCACGATGAGACCCTGGCGTACCTGTGCCTCGATGCCGTGCGCCCGGAGGAGATTGCCGGGTACTTGCACAGCCGCGCCGCCCGCGTCGATCACGTCTACTACATCCGCTTCTTCAAGCACGCCTTGGCGCACCTCGAGGCCGAACGTGAGCAGGAAGCCCCTGCCCGCGCAGCGCTCCTCGAGGCGCTCGGGGCCGCAAAACTCGCCTCGGGCAAGGAAGCGCACGAGCTGATCGACCAGGCGGTGATCGCCTGGCGCGCGGTGAATGGAGGCAAAGCCCTGCCCGGGCCAGAGGAGCAGGGCGGGGCGGCCTGGCGCGCGCTGCTCGATCAGATGTTCGTGCTCGCCCGAAGCGGCAATCGGCTTCTCGAGGAAACCGAATCCCTCGCCAAGACGCTCGGGCTCACTCCGCTGCGTCTCGTGCTCTCGGGTCGCGCAAAACCGGTGCTCTACGCCGCACCGCGCGGCAGCGAGCGCGATGACCGGCTGGAACCTCATGCCTGGGTGCATCGCCTAACGCTCGGGCGCGGCAAGCGAGCGCTCACGGTGAAGTCCGACCGCTGGGCGACGCTGCCGGCTCTGCTCGCCGGCGAGACCACGCTGAAAGAGTGGCCGGCCGCCACAGACTGGGCGGACCACCCGAGCGCATTTCGCTCCCTCGCGCACAAACGCGAGTGCCTGGATCGGGTGGAGGGCTCTGCCGAGCAGCTCGCCGCCTTCGCCGCCCCACTCTCGCCCGAGCGCTACCGGGCGTTGCTCGAGACCTGGCGCGCGCAGCGCCGCGAGGCCACGCGCCACTCGCGCCTCGTCCAAAATCCCTGGTTCCTCGTGCCCTTCGGGATGCTGCGCAAACACGGGCGGCAGGCCGATGGCGTGCGCTATCTCTGTGTGGGCACGAGCATCCCGCATGCACTGCTCTACCGCCTCGCCCCGAGCGAGCCCGAAGCCAACGCGCTGCGCGAGGAGTTCATCGCCGAGTACGCCAATCGTGCCCGCGCTGTGGAGAAATTCCAGAGCGATGTCGCCGAGTACCGCGTTTTCTCGCTTCTGACGCTCTCCCCGGCGCATTACGCGCACGTGCGGGACGGATTCTTCGGCGCGCACAAAGGCTATGGGTTCCCCTCGATCGAGGGCCGGCCTCAAGACGATCCGCACCTCGCGACCTGGTTCGACGCCTTCCGTGAGCAGCTGCCGAAGGACGTCTCGATACACCTCGCAGAGGGCGTGCTCGATGCCTCAGGAGCACTCACGCTCGACACGTTGCTCGGGATCAAGTTGCCCGCCGACTATGCGCCGGTGAGGCTGCTCGAAGTCACCTGCCGCGCCAGTAGCCAGCGCCCGGCACAGACCTACCCGCATTGGTTCGACATCGTGCCGGCCTCGATCGATACCGATGAGTGTCTGCCGGAGGGTGGGTCCTACTCGAGCGACTTGGAGCGGAGTACTTCGCCGGCGGCCGCGCGCGAGCGAATGGCCGAAAAAGCCGCAGCGGCGCTCAAGGAGGGCAGCATGCTCGTGAGCGAGAAGGATCTGCCGGATGCCCCCTCGCCACCACCTGGCGTCGAACGCTGGTATCTGGTGCCGAAAGCCCTGGGGACGGATGCATGAAGCCTCTGGAGCCCGCCGCCCCCGTCCCTCCGCGCTGGACCTCCTGGTGCGCCACGATGATGCGGCGCACAGGGATGACGCCCGGGGAGCTGCGACGGGTGTACGAGGAAGAATTCCTCGTAGGCGAGACGTGGATGAACGACCTCTACGTCGTGATCGCAAAGACCTTGCCCCAGGGGGCGACCCATCTCTCCATCCGTCGTGTCGATCGCAAAGCCTGCCGGGACTGGCGGCACTTCCAGCAGATCAAGAACCAGCTCTGCGGCGAAGAGCGCGAAGGCCTCGAGCTCTATCCGGCCGAGTCACGTCTGGTCGACACAGCGAACCAGTACCACCTGTGGGTGATGCCGCCCGGGGTGCGGCTCGAGATCGGTTGGAACTGCCGATCGGTCGTGGACCACGATGATCTCCAGATTCCCGGCGCGGTGCAGCGTCCGCTCGATAGCCCCGAGTGATTCGGCCGGCGCGCCGCGATGCACGGCCGCTTAGTTGAGCCGCAGCGCCTGCCCAGCGGGCAGCTCGCCGCCCTCCGCCGTGCACCGGCTGAAGTTCGCATCGAGCCCGCCCGGATGCCGGTCGACGGCGAGTAACCGGTACCCAAAGCGCAGCGTGAACTTCGTCTCGGAGAGCCGATAGGCCCACGCGCACGGTGCCACGAACGCATCGTCCGCCCCGTCCCGGTGCAGAAACGGGATCATCTTCCCGTACGCCCAGGCCCGGGCCATCGCCCCATCTGCGAGCTCGCGCACGAGCGCAGGTCCCGCCTTGACGTGGAAAGCGCCCGTGACGGTCTCAATGAGACGTCGCGCGAGCACCGCGCCGTGACTCGTGCGCGCAAGCCGGCTCACCTCCCTCGAGCGTGCGATCTCGTCCTTTACCAGCGGGCCGAACACGGGGTCGTGTGCGCTCGGATCGAGGCTGAGGCGTGCCTGATACAGCGGCCGCGCCGTTGCGCTGAGCGCCACTGGGGTGTGCGCGGGCAGCCCCGGCAGCACCTTCAGCGCCTCATCGATGTCGTGACAGACGAGCACGATCGCCTCGTGCTCGGCGGAGGAATCGAGCTCCACGATGCGATGCGCAAGCCCGATCAGCGCGAACACCGCACGGCCGGGCCGAAGACCCGTGCTCGTCGATGCGGCAGATCCGGCCGCGCGCCTCGCCGTGAGCGTCTCGTGGAGACTGCCCGCCTGGCCACACACCACCGCCGCGCTGCCCTCGCCCGAGTGGCTGTAGATTCGCCCCGCTTCCATCGGCTCAGGCCAAAAGGCACGAGCGCCGCTCACAGCCGCCTGCATTCATCCTCCGCTCTCGATCGCTTACCTGCAGCAGGCCGATCGCCTGGCACCCGCCCGCACTCTACGTCACCTTGAACGCGCCCCGCGACGGACATTTCCGAATGTTCTTCGGAAATACCTCGCGCCCATTGCGCGAGCTCGAAGAGGATCTGCCCGCCATCGAGACCGGGCACCGGCAGCAGGTTCACCCGCCCGAGTGTGATCGAGATCTCGGCGAGAGAAGCGAGCAGCGACCCGGGGCACGCGACCAAACAAGAGTAGCGCGCGGTAGCCGACGGGAAGCCGTCCGATGGTTTCGAGCGGATTCCGTGGGGGTCCCCGCCCTGGCGGCCCTCAGCGACGCTACCGAAAGGCTGGATTTGGCCGCCATGCCCCCGCGAGGAAGTACCGCTGCGCAAGAGACGCCGGATTCGCTTCCTGTAGTGCCTATATAGAACTGAGGACATTATAAGGAGGCACCTTGCAAAACATACGGGGCCTAAGTAGTATACGAGAGGTACGGAGGATACTTCTCGTGGCGGACAAAGACTCGCTTGTGAGTTCGATGGATTATCAGCGCAACCTGGGGCGGTACCAGGATGAAGCACTGAAGCACCCCATCACGATCACCAAGAACGGCAGGCGCAGACTGGTGGTCATGGCTGTGGAAGAGTACGACCGGCTGATGCGGCGTGATCGGCGGGCCATTCTGACATCGGAGTTGGCACCGGAAGACATCGCTGAAGTCGCGGCGGCTCAATACCCCCCTGGGTTTGAACATCTCGATTCAGAGCTCAAGGACTGGAAACCGTGAGGTTTCCGGAACCTCACCCAGGCCTGGTCATTCGATACGCATACCTCTGGAAACGAGAACAGGACGAGGGCTTCGAGGACGGACTTAAAGCGCGACCATGCGCCGTTGTCCTGTCGTTGAGGGAAGCAGATGGGCGCATTCGCGTTCGAGTGCTGCCTGTCACGCACAGCCCTCCTGGCGATCGTGTACCCGCCGTCGAAATCCCTCCCCCCACGAAAACCCGTCTCGGGCTTGATGCGGATCGATCTTGGATCGTTCTTTCGGAGTCAAATGTGTTCACTTGGCCTGGCCCAGACCTTAGGGCTCTCCCCGAGCAGGACTCCTCAGCAGTCGCGTATGGCATGCTGCCAAAAGAGTTCTTCCGGCATATCCAGACGAAGTTCTTGGAGCTAGCGGAAGCTGGCGAGTCATCTATGGTTCATCGAACCGAGTGATCCACGAGGCCCTCACAGGGCCTCGTTTTTTGGGTGCGCAAAGCCCGGAGCGCAAGCGCCGTGACTGGCGCTATCTGTACCCGGGGACGAGGGCGATGAAGATAAACCAAACAGGCAAAGAGCTTCTGGAGGAGTTGCACGTGGGCATCGACCCGCTTCGCCGCGCGCAGTGCCTGGGTGATCCTGCAGCCCGTGCTAGGCCAGCCGCGACCGCCTGACGGATCCGCCGGATGCGACCCCGCCAACGGTGAGCGCCGGCCGAGTTCGATGGCGCTGGCGGCCACTACAATCTCGATCACATCGCCCCCGCGAAGTCCCGCGTGCGCGGCAATCGAACCGGCGGCAACCGGCCCGAGGATCGGCCGCAGCCGCACCGCCCCGTCGTGCCACAGAGAGAGCGCGAGCAGGAGGATCCCGAGCAAGAAATTCGACGCCGGTCCCGCGACCAGTGTGGCGAGACGCTTTGCCGGATGCACGCGGGTGAATGCGCGCGGCAGCTCCTCTGCGCTCACCGCCGAAGCACGCTCATCGAGCAGCTGCACGAACCCGCCGAGGGGGATGAGCTTCACCGCGCAGCGCACGTGGCCCGCCCGCCAGGAAAGGAGGGTCGGCCCAAAGCCAATCGAGAACCCCACGACCTTGATTCCGCAGCGCCCCGCGACCCACCAGTGCCCGAGTTCGTGCAGCACCACGAGCGCGCTCACCGCCAGCGCGAGCCCGATCAGCCCCGCGGTCGTGCTCATTGAGCTCAGCCCACGAGTCGGCGAGCGATCCCCCGCGCCACCCGCACCGCCTCTATCGGCTCGATGCCCTTCCTCTCGATGAGGTAGCGCAGCTTCGTGTACGGCACACCGTAGTGCCGCGCGGCGTCGGCGAAGACTCGAAATGCGCGCCCCTCGATCACCACGGCGGCCAGGTGCTCCGGCAGTGGCTCGAGATCGAACGCCTGCTCGGGGCTCTCGCCCCGCTGTAACCGGCGCCGGATCTGATCAGGGAGCTTTCCGAATCGGCGGCACGCCTGCTGCATCGAGCAGAACGTCTCCCCGGCCACCCGGATAGACCGTCCCTGCGCAGGGTTCGGGCGCGCCACAAACGGCTCGAGTCCGAAGGCTTGCTCCGGCGTCGCGCCCACCTGGAGCCGGTATCGGGCGACTGCCAAAGACACACCAAAGTGCCTCGCGGCCGCGGCAATGTTCGGGAAACGCTGCCCGTTGACCGTCACCGACACAATGGTTCGCACCGTCTTTGGGCGCCTCGAGAGCCCCACCGCCTCCTCGATCGTCCAGCCGTGCTGCAACCGCGACCGAAGCGTGCCCGGTACGATGCCAAACGCGTGGGCAAGCTCTGCAACAGTCCCGTACCTCACGCCCCGCACCTCGAGCCCACTTGGCCAGAAATAGCCCTGTTTGCGCATGCGCGCTCTGAACTCCTCGCGCCGCCCGAGCAGCACCCCGCGCGCCTCTTCCCGCGCAAGAAGTTCATCGAGAACGCGCTCAACACTCATGCCCGCCTTGCGCAGTCTCTTGAGGCTCGACCGATCCACACCGAGCGCCTCGGTCGCAGCCGTGAGACTCTTGAACCGGCGTCCACGGTACTCGACAGGGATTGAGCGAGGCGCCTCGTGCGCCGGGACCGTCACCGCATCGCTCAGCGTCCAGCCCTGGGATATGCGGTTCTGGACGGCTCCTCTCGTCAACCCGTGGGCACGAGCAGCTGCCGCGATGCTCGGATACCGCTCCCCGAGAATGGTGACCGCCTTACCGCGGGCGTTCTCGGGAACGGGGGCGCTGAGGGCCTCTTCGGGCGACCAGCCGCGACGGATCCGATCGCGCGCCACACCGGGGTCGACACCGGAGGCTTTGGCGGCGTTGGCAACGGAAGCGTATTGCGTCTGCGCAACGCCGGCGCGTTTGCTGGATCGCTGTGCGGCATCGCGTTTCCTTGCCGGCGCGGCGAGCGCCAGCTCCAGATCCCAACCGAGTTCGCGCCGGCGCATGACTGTGGAGTACGAAACGCCAAGGGACCTGCACGCGGCCACCAGACTCGGATACTCCCGGCCACCGACTCTGACCGTAACGCCATGTCCCCGTGAGCGCGGCTTGATCGTGAGGGCGCGCCGCAACGGCCAGCCCAGGTGCAGCCGGCTGATCACCACACTGTGATCGATCTTGAACGCGCGGGCAGCGGCACAAATGCTCGGGTAGCGTGCCCCACCCACGGTCACCGGCCTGGCGTTGTGAAACGATCGTGCTGTCGCGCCGGAACGCTTCGTGACCACTCTCCCTCCCCTCAGCCTTGCAGTGGGTCAAGGCGCATACCGAGGTAATACCCGCCGCACTGGGCGACCTGCGCGCCCTTCGCGAGCGTGCACGCGTACTCGTGCCCCATGCCAGAGTTCGCTCTCCAGTGCCACGAGCCATCGGGCGCCTGGCGCTCATCCCAGACCGTCACGTACTTCGAATACGTCCCGAGTGCCCGTGCGGTGACCACCGCGAACGGCCCGCCTGCGATGCGCGTGCGCACCGATGCGCACCCGCTCACCTGCGCCAAGAAGAGCACCCCGAGCGCCACTATCGCGTTGCGCGGTGAGGGTCCAGCCAGATTCCCGGGCAGCTCAACGACTTCGGCCGACCTGCGAAGTTGATCGATCTCGGAGTTCATAAGTACCCAGAGCCAGGGATATAGGCGGTCGGTACGCACTGCGAGTCACGTGCGCCAGGTGCGAGGCGGCACGACATCGTGCCGAAATCGGGAGAGCTCGCCATCCAGTGCCACGAACCAGTGGCCATTTTGTGCCGGCCCCACACCTTCACGTACTTCTGGCGATTCTCCGGCACATTGAACTCCCTCGCGGTGAGCGCCCGGAGTGGAGGCTTCGGCACGACGCGCGGACGTCCCGTGGCACACCCGCCCATCACCGCGAAGGACACCATGAGCGCGGCGACCATCGACACGTTCGACACCGACAGGTTTGCAGCACAACCCCTCGGCTTGCGAGGAACTCCCCGCGTGATACTCGCGCCAGCCGCCATTGGATACCAGGGGAGTGAACAGTGCGACGGAGAGAGATTGGGGTGAACACTCGAATCTTCGCGAACCATAGACCACCTCATCTGTTCTAAGTAAACGCAGGTCGACTAGACGTCGCCATCGATCTTCTCGACCGCCTCGACACTCGCCCCGCCGCGCTCCGCGAGCCACTCGGCAAGCTTGCTGTGCCGCTCATCGATGCTGTCGTCCTTGACCGCCTGGCCGACGGCCCGCGCATCCCCGACCAGCACCATCAGCCTCCTAGCCCGCGTGATGCCGGTGTACACGAGGTTGCGCTTGAGCATCACGAAGTGCTCCCCGGCGATCCCCATCACCACCACCGGGAACTCCGAGCCCTGGGACTTGTGGATCGTCAGCGCATAGGCGAGCCGGATCTCCTTGAGGTCCTCCCGCGTGTACCCGATGAGCCGCTCATCGTCATAGACCACATAGCAGCTGCCATCGCGCGGGTCGACTTCCTGCACGAACCCGATCTCCCCGTTGAACACTTCCTTCTGGTAGTTGTTCTTGATCTGGATGACCTTGTCGCCCTTGGAAAGCACCCCGTTCTGAAACGGGATCGAGAGCCGCCGGCCGGAATTGAGCAGCCGCTGCAGCTCGATGTTCAGCTGATCGGTCCCGAGCGTGCCCTTCCTCATCGGCACGAGCACCTGGCAGTCCTTCACCGGGTCAAACCCCCGATCGCGCATCCCGGCCACGAGCGCGAGCAGCTGCTCGCGCGCCTTCTCGGTGTCCTTTTCCACCAGAAACCCGAAGTCGCCCCCGGCGGCCAGCCCCTCCATGCCCATGTGCGGCAACGAGCCGTGATTGACCCGGTGCGCATTGACGATGATCTGGCTCGACTGCGCCTGGCGAAACACCACCTCGAGCTTCACCACCGGGAGCGCCTCGCTCCGGATGAGGTCCGAGAGCACCCGCCCGGGGCCGACGGACGGCAGCTGGTCGCGGTCCCCCACGAGGATCAGCCGCGCCCCATCCCCTATCGCCGTGAGCAGCGCGAGCATCAGTGGGGCATCCACCATGCTCACCTCATCCACGATCAGCACGTCGGCCTCGATGGGATTGTCCGCATCGCGCTTCGGCCCGCCCGGGCCCCACTCGAGCGCCCGGTGAATCGTGATCGCCTCGCACCCGATCGCCTCGGACGCACGCTTCGCGGCCTTGCCCGTCGGGGCGCACACCAGCACTTGGGCCCTGCGGGTGGCACCATCTGCCGTGCGCAGCACTACGCGCTGAAATGCGCGCACGATCGCCTTGGTGAGCGTCGTCTTGCCGGTACCCGGACCGCCCGTCACCACCATGACATTGCTCTTGAGCGCCACGCCGACCGCATCGCGCTGACGCGGATCGAGCACGATGCCGAGCTCGCCCTCCGCCCGCTTCACCGCGGCCTCGACGTCCTCGACGTGCACGTACGAAGAGTCATCGCGCCGCTCGATGAGCGCACCGGCCACCCGCCGCTCGACCTCATACACCCAGCGCGCAAACAGGCACACCTCGCCCGCCGACCAATCGACCACGATCCGCTCGCACTGCGCGAGCCGCTTGATCGCGTTGCGCACGATCTCGGCCCCCTCGGGGTTCGCCTTGAGCCCGAGCAGATTCAGCGCCGCCCGCGCCGCATGCTCGGCCGACACCGCGCACGAGCCCGCATCGATCGCCTGCTGCACGCAGTAGAGAATCGCCGCATCGACCCGCTCGTCACTGTCGGACTTGATCCCGAGCCGGCGCGCGATCACATCGACCTTCAGGAAGCCGAGCCCGGACAGATCATCCGCAAGCCGATAGGGGTTCATCTCGATCGCAGCGCGCGCCTTCTCCCCATAGAGCTGCTGCGCGACCTTCGACTGCTTCACCGAAAGCCCGATCCCACACAGCCACGCCAGGCTCTTGGCCTCCGCCGCCTTGGCGGTCCACGCCTTCACGATCGCCGCGACGCGCTTCGCCCCAACCCCCTCCACCTCGCGCAGCCGCTCTGGGCTTTTCTCAATAATCTCAGGCAGCCCCGCACCGAACTTCGCCACCAGCCGCGCGGCGAACTCAGGCCCGATCCCATCGAGCGCGCTCGCCATGTACTTCGCGAGCCCATCCCCATCCTGCGGCGTCTCGCGCGTGATCCCGCTCGCCTTGAACTGCCGGCCGAACTTCTCACTCGTCACCCACTCCCCGCGCGCCGTCAGACGCTCACCGGGGGCAATCTGCATCGCATACCCGACCACCGTGGTCAGCCCGGAGCTACCACTTACCGACACCCGCGCCACGAAGTAGCCGTTGCCCGGGTTGTGATACACCACCTTCTCGATCGTGCCGGCGAGCTCGACCTCACCCTCGGGACTGCTGCCGGACCCGACGGGCGGCCTGTCGTCGGCAATCGCGCTCGAGGTGCCAGCACCCGAGGTGCCCGCGCCCGCGGCGCCGGCCACGCCAGCGGCATCGAGCCCGAGCTCACCCTGTACCACGATCATCGCGCACCGCCAGAGGCCCGAGGACCTGCTGCGTAGAGACCGGGGGAACGGGGGTCACGTCGCCCGCACGCGCGCACCGTCCGAACGCCCGAAGGCCCAGACTCACTGTTCGCAATGACCCACACCGGCATGCCCGCCTCTGTCCGCCTATCCACCTTGCCTTCCGTCCCAACGCACGTGGAAATACTCGCCCAGCCCTCCGCCAGCGCGTTGCGTATAAAATCGCGCGTTAATCCACTCTAGCACGCCATCTCGCAGTGCGACCCGACGAAAACTCGAATGCGCATTCGGGATTGTCTCCGCACACCTCGGCACCGCAGGTCCATATAGAAATCGCGCTACGGGATAAGTCTGTCCAGAATGGCATGAGCGTCCTGCGAGACAGGTGCCCGGATGCGGCAGCGAACGCCCGGCTGCCGCGCGCACCGCCAGTGCAGGCAACGGGCGTCACGGACGTCACGGGCGCCCCAGGAATCCAGCGCCCCGCCGCACGCAAGTGCGGGCGCCCTTGATGCGAACGGTGGCCGGTATGCAGAACAACCTTCGCTTTACGCGATGCTCGAGCACGGCCCGGTATCGTCTCGCACCGTGCCGCGGTGCCCTCGCGCACGGCAACGAGAAGGGACGCCTCAATCGGGCGATCCGCTTCGTGCGCACGTTTCTTCTCCGTCGACGGCATCAACGACTACGCGCTCCCCCGGAACGTCGGCGGGGCGTCCCTGCACGGAGGATCGTGGCAGCCCTCCGCGCCGTAGCGTCTCGGCCCTACGAAGACTCACCGAACCGCTCGATGCCCACGGCGCCGCGCTCTCCGAGGATGCCGTGTACATTCCGCCGCCACTCCACCGACCTGCGCCGCGCCAAACGCGGGGCATCCCCGCCCCTCGCCACTGGCACGGCCAGAGAATCCTCGCGTGCGCGATCTCGCCGCCGTCCGCTCGCCTGACGCCGAGCCACCCGACACCAGCGGTGGAGGGCAGACGGAGCCCACGACCTTATCCCTTGAGGAACTGAACCACCGCCAGCACCACCTCGCCCACCAGCACGCAGGCAGCCCGCGGCCCGCGCACCCCGCCGCTCGGCAACCCGGGCGACGAGCTTTACCCCTACCTCCTTGGCGTGCTCCCGCTCGCGACGACCCGCGCTCAAGCTCACAGCGGCCACAGGCGTCAGTCACAACCGCGCAAGTGCGAGATGACGCCGTGACCACGAGCGTCGTGCCAGGGCGCTCGCCACAGCGACGAAGCAAAAGGCACCACGTATCACCAGCCAACCCTCGAGCGCGAGGCGGAGGAACACCAGCGTTGCATAGCCGTACCACACAGCCACGCGGCATAGCCGGAGAGCAGAAGGCCGAGCCCGAGCCACGGTAGGGAGCCCACCGCTCCGCGAAGCCCAGCGCATCGTGTGCAACGGTAGCGGGGACGGCCAGAATGTGAACACCACGGCACCGCAGGTCCTTATGGGAATTCGGCTAAGGGATAAGACGCCCAGGATGCTGTGAGCATCCTGCACAGCAGACGGCCGGATACGGTAGCCGAGCGTTCTCGAATTCTTTGAGCCTGCCAGCGCGATGAGCGCAGGAAGGGGCTACGGAGCAGGCCAGCACCACCGTGCAAGGCCGGCCCGCAGGCAACGGAAGCGGCACAATGGAAGCGGGATCGTTCAGGGCACGGGACGGACACGGAGGCGAATACGGGCCGGCCGGAATGACGGTGCTCAGGCGCTCCGGGTCCACGGCACCGCAGGTCCTTATGGGAGTTCGGCCACGGTAGCTGGATCGTCCAGGATGATGAGAGTGCTCCAGGCGCTACGGAGCGAGTGCCGCGTGATCTCGGAGTAAACCGGCCTTTCAGGCTCGTCGAAGATGCGAGGATCGGCCCAGAGCCGAGCATCGGAACCGAGCGCACGGCGCAGGACGGAACCGCATCGGCAGGCTACGGAGTGGGTCGGTGCTTCTTGCGATTCAGGGACCTCAGCGGATTCGAAGTAGATGGGTATTTCTTGCGTCGATCACGCCCTGTAGGCCACAGGTCCGGATCGGAGCGGCGGGCCTGGATAAGACCGAGGGCCTTCGGGTCGGACCAGACTTGCGGGATATCGGAGTAGGCGCGCACATCTGAATAGGACAGGCACTGCGAACTATTCAGCGAGAGCCGAGCGATTCGCTGCAGCTGTGGCGCGGGCAACCAAGACAGCGCTCGATGTCTACCGGGGGCAGCCTCGAGACCACGAAATCGGATTGCCAGAAACAGGGGGGCCGCTCTTAATGAACACGCTCACCAAGCATGCTCAGGACCGACGCACTGAGGGCTACAGGGGATCGAAATACCTCGGGAAAACGGACCGCACGCGAGAGGCGCGTAGCCAAATATAGGGCGGGATAATCGAGCGGCTGGCATCGGAAAGAGCTTGTGGCCGGGGTATTGCCAGAGGCGGAGATACCAAGAAACAGGCCCGCCTCATACCGGACGGCGCGGATGAAAATAGACGGGGAATTCCCACCCGGTTTTATCCGCGCGGGGGCCTGTAGCCACACTCGTGGGGTACAGCACGACTATCTCGTTGATTGAGAAGGTAAAAGAAAAATTTCGCCGGCCGGTGCTATAGGGAAAATACGAGCCACTTCGGGGGACCCACTGTAACCGAGCATGACTCAGGAACCTCACCCTAGTGAGTAAACGACGACCAAGTATCCCATTGAGTACGGTTTTCAGTACGCGATTCGGATAAGAGATCAGCATGAGAAACAATCACCTCAAAGCCTACCAGAACGAAATTGCCATCCTCGGAGTACTGCATCGCTTCGGACACGCGCGGCATGCGGATATCGCACGAGCGGTATGGCCTGGATCGGCTGCAATTTCCGCCAAGAATATCGCGAGCCGAACGCTGAATCGGCTGGTGGACAGACGGCAGATACGAAGAGTGCTGAACCCGTTCATGGGCTACTCGTTCAAGCTCAGGATGGCGGGCGCGAACCGAGTCGGATCCGAAATCGACGGCTCGGAGCCCGGTAGAACCCAAACCCCTTCCATTACTGGCCCACGCTTCTACCACCATACGCTCGGCACCCGCTACATGATCGAGAAAGAGATCACGGGGCTGACCGCTTACGGAGAATCCGCGATATATCGCGGGGTGGAGGGGTTCTCGCACGAGCTATTCTCGAAACAGTTCAAGAAAATACCGGACGGTATAGTGCTGGCCCCAGGGGCAACGCGCGGGATCGATCCGGATATCACCGCATTGGACTGGATCGAGGTGGAGAACTACTACAAGCCGCCGGATGAGCTCCGTCGCATCATCGAGTTATCCGGAAAGATCGGGACCTGGATAGATAGCGACCGGAAGATCATGCTGGACCGCGTCGTGTTCGTCTATTCCGTCATGAATGCGCACGAGAAGTCTCTGTACAAGGGCATCGAGCGCTACCTCCTGGAGCAGAACATCACGGACCCGCACACCCTGTCCGGCATCGTGCTCGCCAGCTGCGACGTCAAGCCCCCGTTCGGCTGGCTCGGGTACATGGAACTGTCCTGGCTGCGTCTGCGGGAACTCGGGCTGGTGAAGGTCCCTGTGGAACTATCCGGCGCGGCATAATTCCGAACGCCCATTCGGAAACTCATCCGGTTTTATTATTATCCAGCCACTATAGTACTCATCGTCCGCCGGCGACATCGTCGCCGGCATCCCGCTGATCACCCCCGCGTACGCGGGGACGATGGAGAGTACGCAGATGAAACTCGGAAAACTTCCGGATAAGGACCCCGTCACGCGCAAACCGCTCGGATTGCGCCAAAGCACCTGGGGCAAGCTCGACAGGTACCAGAAGATGTACCAGGAGCAGTACGGCAAGGAGATCAAGCTGAGTGAACTCGCCGAGCAGATGATCGAAACATTCATGGCGAGCGACAAGGACTTCCAGAAGCGTCAGAAGGAAAACGGCGCAGGCGCTGCGGCACAGGCCTGAGCGAACGGTGTTCGCACAGCACTCCGGTCCGTCAGAGCGAGACGGGCCAAGGCGCGACGCATGCATGGAGAGAGGAGAGATCGTGGATGAGGCAAGACATGTGAACGGTCTTGGCGCACGAGTGAACGCGTGCGCGGCCGACGGGATCGCGACCCGCGGCCCTACAAAGGCATCGGCCTCCGGCTCGACCCAGGCGAGGCACAAAGCCAACGACGCCGCGCGCGACTTCGATCCGCCGGAAGACTTCCCGCAAGGCGGATCGGTCTTCGATTACCTCTACGCGTGCCGACCTCACCGCGGAACCCAGCCGCTCGAGCTGCGCATCATCAGGTCGACCTTCCGTACGGCAAGGGTGCCGCGCGAACTCGAGGAGGACGTCGCACAAACGATACGTCTTGCGTGGGCGATGAAGCAGGTGAGGCCGGATAGGTTCGAACCCGAGCAGGTACTCCAGTACGCCTACCGCATCGCGGGGCAGGCGGCATTGCACGAGCGGCGCGAGATAGAGAACGTGGCGCGCATTCCAGGCAACGGTTACCGCAAGCGCCCAGACGGCACTCGGTATGCCCCCTCCAGCGTGACCGCCAGGGCGTTCTCCTGGGAGGACATGGCGCGCTACCACCGGCCGGATGCCGGGCACGAGGACGACCCTGAGCAGAGCCAGGAGCAGGATGAGGACGAGGGAGTGGACACGGACCAGGACGCTCTGATCGTCAATCACGGCGAGTCGGCGCTGGAACGGGCTCGCGCACGACTATTGGACGAGTACGGCTGCCGTCTGACCGTCATGCAGGCCGAAATCCTGCAGGACCTGGCATCCGGGATGGACCTCAAGGAAATCCACGCGAGCAAAGGCATGAGCTACATCAGGATACTGAGAGAGATCTGGATCAGCTCGAGCGTCCTCGGCGTGGACATCTCCAAGATCGAGCTGAGACAGAAATGAACATCAGGGACGTACTGTTTACCGTAGCTGCGCTCACTCTCCTGGCGGCCCCGGCGTCTTCTCGCGCAGACAATCTCGGGGTGCAGGGCAAGACCTGGCCGATCATCGAGATCGACATGCGCAAGTTCCTCGCTGAGCAGGCCGCGCGCGTGAACTGGTCGCACGTCGAGAACGGTCTCAGTCATTCGGCGCACCGGTACCTCGAGACGCTACCCCGGCGCGATATCCCGGCCGCCCGCACAACGACAACCCGGTGGATCGACCCCGCGATCATCCTCAGCCGAAACATCCTTGCGCCCAAGAAGAATGCCAAAGGGCAATGGCACTGGGGGGTGCTGTATCGAAAGGGCACGCGGTTCAATCCGCTCTCGGTCGAACGTCCGATCCAGGCAATGCTGTTCTTCGATTCCGCGTCGCGATCGCAGCGCGCATTCGTGCGCGCGGCGCTGCGCGAGTACCCTCAGCGAATCCTCCCGGTGGATGTCGACGGGAATGACCCGCAGCCGCTCTCGAAGTCCTGGGGAGAACCGGTGTTCGAGGCCACCAATGCCATGCTCGAACGCTTTCCCGTGTTCGCAGTTCCTGCACTGCTTTATCCGGGCAGCGGCGCCGAGCGCTTGCGCCTGGGGATGACCGCATTCGGCCCGCCTTATTCCACCGCGCAGCTCGCGGCCGCCTGGCCGCAGCTCGACATTCCCGAGTATGCGGTGGCACAGGAGACATCAAATGCCAGCGCACAATAACCGTTCCACTCGCCGTGTATTGCGCGCGCTCCTTGCGGGCGCGGCAGCGTTCCTAATCGCAAGCGCCGCGTGCGCGGCCATCGCCCCGACGGTCTGCCACGGCAAGCTGTTCAATCCCATCACGGACACGAACTGGAACGACTTCTTCCCGCTGACCATCATGGGCATGCAGATGGGGCCGAATGGCAACCCGCCCGAGATGTACGTCCCGCCGATCTGCGTGTGCCCCGGGGCCTTCGGCATTCCCTCCCCGGGCATTGGGATCAGCTATTGGCAGCCGACCTACATCGCCGAGGTCGAGCGCAACGCAGGATGCGCCGCCTCGCTCGGCGGTGGGGTCAGCCTGTTCTCCGGCTACTCGCTCGAGAACAGCGAGCAGGCGTACACCGGGAGCGATGGCGGCACGAGCGAGAGCTCGCAGTCCACCCGGATGCAGATCCATTGGTACAAGTACCCTATGTTCTCGTTCTTCTCCGCATTCAATGATCTCGGATGCAGGTCGAGCGGCGGCTTCGCGCTCGCGTACGCCACCGAGATCGATCCGACATGGCAGAACGATCTGTGGGCGGGGCTCTACAGCCCGGAGGCAGGCCTTTTCGCCAACCTTCCCGCCAATACCGCGTGCATCGCCGATGCGATCGCTGCGAACGTGGCGTATCCGATCGACGCGCTGTTCTGGTGCGCGGGCTCCTGGGGCAACGTCTACCCGTTCAGTGGAAACTCGAACGAGTCTCAAACCCCCTTCCAAGTCGATAACCTCGAACTCGCAAAGTTCATCGCACGCCTCGCCAGGGAGGGGCTCGCCTGGCAGACGATCGGACCATCTACGATCTGCGGGGCACACGTGAATCCGATATGGATCAAGAGTCAGTACCGCGTCGATGAGGTCTACCCGGTTATCACCCGTGGTTCCCCGCTCGTGGTCGGCGCGCTGCCGTTCAAGCAAGTCCCCGGCCTCATCACCAACACCCCGGTAAACACGAGCATGGTGGACTTGATCTGGCAGGGTCGGGAATGCTGCGTGAGGAGCTACTGATGACATTCGTCAAGCGATCAGGCGCGGCGCTCGTCCTGCTCGGTATCGCCTCCTGCGCACTCGCGCATCCACTTCGCTTGCCGTACGTGACGCACCAGACGCTCTCGGCGAAGGAACGCGCGCGCACCGCCGCCCTCGTCTATCAGATGCAGAGCGACGCGGAACAGGCCGCGGCATCCCCGCAGATCCAGTCCGACGTGAGCCGGATGAGCCGCTCGGCCGAAAGAATCGCGAACCCGGCCATGCAACGCAGCCGTGATCGTCTGCTGAGATTTCTCGGGATCAATCCTCAGGGATCGACGCAGCTCTACATCTTCGTGTCCTGGTCGATGCCGCTCCCCATGCTGCGCGCGTACGAAATCGAGTCGATGTGGACCGGCGCCCCGCTGGTGTTTCGCGGAATACCGAAGGGCACCACGCTGCGCAAGTTCATCGTGAAGGATCTGCGCGAGCTGGTCTGGGGCAAAGGCGCGGGAGCGGACATCTCGATCGACCCGCGGCTGTTCGACCTGTACTCGGTGAACGCGGTACCGACGATCGTGCTCTCCAAGCGCATCGACCGGATGAGCTGCGCCATCGGGGTCACGTTCCCGGCGGGCAAGGAGGGAACGCTCAAGTACTACCGGTGCTCGAGGATGAACCCGAACCGGTTCATCAAGATCGAGGGCGCCGTGACCACCGCGTACGCACTGCGCGAATTCGAGCGCAACGGCTGGCCGCAAGCCCATCAGTACCTCGTTGCACTCACCAAGGGGTACACGAACGGGATACCTGCGAGCCCCGCGCAGACCCCATTTGCCGGTAAGTGGAGCACGGTGCGCTTCCCGAAGCCTCCGCGGAACTGATCCGTTCGCCCGCAGAGCCTGCCAAGCCCACATCGCCCGCCTCGGCGTGGCGTTTCGAGAATTTTCGCCGGGCACTTTACCTAGAACCCTGGTATGCGAACCTCTATCGTCGTATCGATCCTTGCCCCCCTCCTGATCGGAGGGCCGCTCGCCTTTGCGGCCGGTACGCCGCCGGCGCCATCCGCCCCGACCGTCCCGCTCGGCACGCTCGCGACGAACGGCGTTTCCGGTCAATCCGGCGCCGCTGTGCGATCCACGGTCGGGCTCTCAAGCTACCGCGGGGTCGAGAATCCAGCCGAGACCGGCGGGGCGGGCGCGCAGGCGAGCTTGAGCGCATACGTGGACGTGAGCTGCGCGCTGACCCCAGGCACACTCGAGACGGCAGCAGGCGTGCAGATGCAATTCGAGGGCTGCCATGTCTCATCCGGCTCCGTCCGCTCGGTCTCGCTCGCGATCTGTCAGTCGAGCATCACCGGCGGCACGTGCTCGAACTTCGCCTCCCCGACCGAGTACCCGGTCGGGCGGTACACCTCCCTTCCCTCGGGGCGCCAAGGCGACCAAGGATACCTCGGTATCGGCTGCGACAACTCGGCGCAGACCTGCAGGATCACGGTGAGCTCGCAGTACTCGATCGCGGGCACGGGCGCTCAGATCACCGCGCAGGCGAACCAAGCGGCCGCCGGACAAACCACCCGCCAGATGCTCGCATCGACCGTCCAGACTGTGCAGCCGTCTGCCGAGATTCGCTCGAGGAGCGAGGCCGATCAGTCGGCTGCGGCAAGCGAGGAGAATCAGGCGTACGCCGAGACGGCCGCGAGCACGCAAGCCACGACCCCTCAGACAACGAGCACGAGCGGACAGGCAAGCCTCCAAAATGCGCTCGTCGCCGCCGGCACTGCCGATGGTGTCTCGAAGGCCGCGAACCAGGGAAGTGGAGCTGCGGTCCAGGTGTTCGGGGGGCAGGACATGCGCTGCACGACACCCTTGGGCCTCTTCGGCAACACGTTCTCGGCGAACTGCTGCGAGCTCGGGCTCACCCAGAGCGCGAACGGACTGATGGGAGGATGCGATCAGGGCGAGATCAAGCTCGCTGCCGAACGCCGGGCGCTGCGCACGGTGTACATCGGCTCGTACTGCTCGAGGACGCGGAACTTGCTGTTCTTCTCGCAGTGCATCCAGAAAACCGAGACCTACTGCGCTTTCAGTGGGATCCTCTCGAAGCTGATCCAGGAGCAGGGGCGCGAGCAGCTCGCGCTCTCTGCGCGTTCGGCGAACGCCAATGCGCAGACCCGTGCGCTCGACTTTCCGATATACCAGGGGCCAGGCGGCTGGACGCAGCCCTTCGTGCTGAACGGGGATGCGATCTCGATCTACGAGGCGCCGCAATCGTGCGCCGCGGCGCAAAGCGCGGATGGCGCGCAGAACGCGAACTGTCCGGTGACACTACAGCTGTGGTTCGCGGTGTGCTCGCAGAGCGGCGGGTGTGGGACGCTGCCTGAGAATCCGCAGGACGGAAGCACCACCTGGGGGATCGCCGAGATCAATACCCTCTCGGCCACCGAGCAGGCGCTCTCGCAACACGTCATCGCGACCGGATCGTGCGACAGCACGAGCGATGAGTGCAGCTACGTGTTCACCGCCTGGCCGCCCGCAAGCGGCGGAAGGGTGGTGATGACCCGATCATTGCGTTTTCTCGCCACGGACCCGAGCACCAATACGAGCGAGGTCATCGTCGGCAACGACGTCGTGAAGGTGCCAAGTCCGGCGCTCAGTCTGGGAGCCGCCTGGCCCAAGAGCATTTCCGCCGAGGTCTCGACCAATGGCGGCACCTCGTGGAGGCCATTTGAGCTCCCGCTCTCGATTCCCTCTCCGATGTCCGTCGGATCGAGCGGCTCGTCCTCGTTCTACGGATTCAGCGCAGGCCGTCTCGGGCAGTACTGGAATCGCTCGCCGCAGGGGCTGACAATCATGGGCGGCTGCGACAGCGGCTCCGGGGTGTGCGAATACTCGCTTACCGGCGAGGCCACGGCGGTACCGAAACCCTGGGGCAGCCCGAAGAAGCCGGACTGCACGGGGTTTTCGGTCTCGCAGCTCTCGATGCTCGATTTTTCGAAGATGAACCTCTCGCAGTGGGTCGATCACGTCGGCGGACCGAACGTGCCGACCAAATCCGAACTCCTCGACCAGGCGCTCTCGAACGCGCAATCCGGCGGAGCAGGTACAGCCGCCGACACCAATCCGGTGCCGAGCGAGGTTGCGACGGTCACACCGACGGAAGACATGGGCCCCTTCGAAGCGGTGATCACGATCGCCAAGTGGTGGCAGGGCGATCTCGAGGGTCCGGACCCGATATACGGCGTGAAGATCGACTGGGGGGATTGCTCCCCGGACAGCGAGGCCACCCCGCTCGTCTCCGGTGGATTTCGCGCCTATCACACCTACCGCTCGCCGGCAGCTCCGGGGATGTGCGGCGAGCACGGGCCAGCAGGCCCCGGACAAGCGCGCGATCTCACAGAGATCATCACCCTCTGGGTGGACGCCAAGGACGGCGTGCACGTGATGCACCTGCAAGTGCTCAACGACTACAACAGCTATTCGGCGGGAGACTGAGAGATGGCCTTGATCGGCAAGAAGGACGCATGGGCGCTCGCCTCGATCGGCGCCGGCGTCATGGCAACGAATCCCCTCTTCGCCGGCGATCCGCACGCGCTCGCCGCGCTCGCGCTGCCGGCCGCCGGGGCGTCCTGGTTCGCCTGGAAGCGTGCGCGGGAATGGCTCGATCTGACGGACACCAAGAGCCGGGAAGGCTTCATCCTTCCCTCCGATGTGCGCACCAAGGAACACATGCTCAAGAGCGCCGGGCTCAGGTTCGGCTACACGCGCGATCACAATCACCCGGTGGACATCGAGGATAACCTGCTGATGCGCCACACGGCCGTCGTCGGCCAGTCCGGCGTCGGCAAGACGACCCTCGGGGAGTGCCTGCTTTGGCAGCAGGCCGCTCGCGGCGGCGGTTTCATCTTCATCGACGCGAAGCTCGACTCCAAGACCCGCAATCGCATGGGCTACATGATGGACGTGCTCGGCAGGTCCGATGACTTCTATGTATTGAACGTCGATGACCCGGAAAACAGCAACACGTACGCCCCGATCCTCTCGGGCGATGCCGACGAGTTTTCCGACCGGCTGCTGAATCTCCTGCCGCTGGCTGAGAACAATCCCGGTGCGGATTACTACCGCCAATCCTCTGGGCTCGCCCTCACGGTGATCGGCGGTGCGCTGAAGGCCGCCAAGCGCCGCTACCACATGGGGGACATCGGCATCCTGATGCAGTCGGCACGTGCGCTCGCGGAACTCGAGCGCATCACCCCCTCGGGTTCCCCGGAGCGGCGCAATCTCCAGGTGTTTCTCGATCAGTTCAGGAAACGCACCCCGCGCGAAGGAGTGCAGATCGACGTGAATCGCATGAAGGAGGTGCTCGGCGGCACCGGCATGCGCATCGCGAAGTTCGCCCAGGGGAAATTCGGCCAGGTGTTCAACACGTACGCCCCGGAAATCGATCTCACCGATATCGTGATGGGGAATAAGTGCCTGTACGTGATGCTGCCCACGATGGGGAAATCCACCTCCGCCTACCAGCTGGGCAAGCTCATCCTCTCCGATCTTCGCACCGCGGTCTACAACGTCCAGGGATCCCCTGAGTCAAAGCGCCCAGATCCGCCCTTCCTCGTGCTCGCCGATGAGATGGGCTCCTACGTGATGAGCGCGATCTCCACGCTCTTCGAGCAGGCCCGCTCGGCCAACATCATGCTGGTGCCGGCGTTTCAGACCTTCGCGCAGCTCTCGAGCGTTAGTCGCGACTTCGCAGGCATGATCATCCAGAACACCTGGTCCAAGGTCTTCTTCAAGTATGCCGACGATGAGGCGGCGGAGAAGGCGGCTGACATCATCGGCCTAGCGAAAAGATACGCCCGCTCGCTCTCCGCGAGCGAGAACGAGGGGACCTCCGCCTCGAGCTCCAAGGCCTCTCCGCTCGCGAGCAAATCCTCGGGCGCAGGACTCTCGGAGTCCTACCGCGAAGTCGAAGAGCATCGCGTTTCCCCCGAACAGCTCAAAGCCCTCGTCATGGGCGAGTGCATCCTCATGAGCGGCTCGCGGGTCTATCACATTAAGAGCCCCATGCTCGAGTGGCCGAAGAACCTGCCCGACTACCGGGTGCTGCGCCGGCACACCGAAATCCCCCCTGATGAGCAACCGCTCGACTTCGAGAAGCGCTTCAAGCAGTTCCTGATGTCCGCCGAGGATGCGATCGATGAAGACTGAGACAACCTCGTCGATGATGCGTGACGCGCACCACTTCCTCGCCCACAGCGCCCATCCGGTCCTGCTGATCATCGGCGTGGCAGCGGTGGCGCTGTTCGTGCTCTCGAAAATCCCAGGCGTCGAGCACATCGTCAAACCGCTCGTCGGGGCGCTGTTCAAGCTCATCGAGGCCGTCGTGGCGCTACTGTGGTCCTGGGCGATCTATTCGGGCAAGGCACTGCTCCAAGCCCATATCACCTTCATCAAACATCTGATGCTTCCGGCAAGCGCGATCGATCCGACCGACAGCCTGCGCCGCGAAGCCGAAAAGCAATAGGAGTATTTCGATGGCCGACGATGCCGACCGCGCGCAACAGCTCGAGCAGATCCAGCTCGCGCGCTCCCTTGCCTTCAGGCAAGACGACCGCCTGCCCCGCAATGGCAGGTGCTACAACTGCGGCGAGCCACTCGCCTCTGAAGCGGTGTTCTGCGATGCGGCGTGCGAGCAGGATTACCGGCGCCTCAGGCGGATGAAGGCGCAGCGTCCCGGCTAAGCCGAGGGACGCGTCCTCAATCCGAACGCACGTTCGGGAACTACGCTTGGCTGGATCCATCCGGCGGCATGGCGAAGGCGCTGTACAAGCGTGGCCGTAGCGGCCCAGGTCGACGCTGAGTGCACGAGAAAGGGCGCACCGATCCCAACGCCGGAATCCCGATACGATATTCGGCAGCCAGTGGGCGGGCCTGGGTCCCAGGTTGGCACTACGCAGGATCTTTGGCGCGATTGCGCTCGACGGCCCGCAGCACCTCGAGCGCCTCCTTACCCCGCCAGGTCAGGCACAGGAATACCGGCTTGCCGAGCCGGTCGCGTTCGCGATAGAGGATGTCGCGCAGCTCTAGCATTCGCAGCGCGTCGCGCTTCTGCTCGCTGAAGCGTTGGGTCTTGCGCTCCCGCATCCCTTCCTCTCCACATTCGGCGACATCGAAGATCAGCTCGATCTGGGTTGGGGTGAGCCAGGAGAGCTCCGGGGGGATTTTCGTGACACGCAAGAGCCCGAGACGATCGAGGTCCCCGAGAGACATGGCGGTGTCGTAGAGCATGTTCAGTCCTTCTTTGCAGGCTGCGTCGCGGGCGCGGCGCCGCCGGCTTTGGATGGCGAGGGGGAGGAAGCGGGGCTCGCGGCACCGGCCGGGCGCAGCAGTTTGCCGAGCACCATGTCGAGATTCATCTTGGAGACGGAACTTGCCGATGCGATCTCCGCCTCTATATTGGCCGCGAGCTCTTGGCGATCGAGTTCCTCCCCTGGGGGGTGCTCGCGCTCGGGGTTTCTCGATGCGAAGAACAGCGGTCGCAGGATCGTCATGTCGAACGGGCTGTCGTCGGTGGGCAGCTGGTCCATGAGCGACTCGGGCAGCTTCGAGAGCACGATCACGCCCTTGAAGTCGATCTTTCCCGCTCTCACCACCCACAGCGCATCAGTGGCGGCGAGTTCATCGAGGCCGTTGCGGGTGACGAGCCATCCTTCGAGATGCAGCACTTCGAGCAGCGCGCGCGTCACCGGCGAGCGCGGACCGGCGGGGGCTTCCTGGAACTCGTCTTTCAGGGCCTGCGGTAGTTTGTGCCAGAGCGTTTCGGCGAGCGCCCTCTCGATCAGGTAGAGCCGGCCCTTCTTCTTCCAGCCCATGGGCACGATCTTCTTCGAGGCCGCCACGCCCGCAAGACGCAGTGGCAGGTTCGGCAGCTCGCGGCAAAAGATATCGAGCAGACCGGCGGGCTTTTTCGGCACCGCAGGTTCCGGCGCCACAACGGGCTTCGCGGGAGCCGCCCCCGGCGCCGGGGCTGAGCCGCCATCGGCAGGCTCGGGCTGTGCCGCCGTAGCGGACTGCTGGGCGGATACGGCAGGTTCCGGCGGCCGGTCGGATGCACTCACAGCCGCCTCTGAGGTTTCGGGCTGCACCGCCGCGCCGCCTTCGATCAGGTAGAACGGCCCCTTCTTTTTCCAGGCGCTCTCCCCGGCATCAGAACCGTCGAGCGCGAAGAGCAGCTCGCGCGCCAGCTTGCTCGCATCGGGCAGGCCGGTCATCTGCGGCACCCACTTCAGTGCCTCGCCGCGGTGCTTCACGGCAAGCAGTACCCCGTAGCGCCGCACCGGCGGCAGGCTCCACCAGGAGGGAAGCGATGAGAGCGCGCGGGCCCGCAGCGCAGCGCTCTCCCCGAGATCGCATGCGACCTCGACGATGCCGGCGAGCCCAGGCTCGGGCAGACTCAACGCCCGCTCGATCCGCTCGAGGGTGGGGCCTGTGCTATCGATCCCGCTGGCGGCGAGCATCGCGAGCAGATCCTCGAGCAGCGCGCGCTCGCTCGGCTCGATCTTCGATAGCAGTTCGCGCAACTCTTTGCCCGCCGCATCGAGGGAGACCTCGGTGCGCTCGCGCAGCGCAGGCGCCGGGAGCGCCCCCATCGTGATTCCCACGCCGCGGTAGGCCGCGGACGGCGAGAGCCGGGCGACTCGACGCCGGTGCGACAGGTGGGCGAGGGCCCAGACGATCGCGATACAGGCGAGCGCGAGGGAGACCCAGACGAGGGTGAGCGGACCTGTCCACAGTAGGGCGGTATCGCGCTGGATACTCCAGAAATCGAATACGGTCGGTTTCAGGGGCGGGAGGTGCCGTGCCCAGGGCAGGAGCGCAGCGGCGCTCGTGAGGCGCTGTAGCGCTTCCTGGGGCGGCGCGGTGGCCCACCAGAAACCCATCACGAGCCACCAGAATGCGAGGACGAATAAAAATGACCCGAGCAGGCGCGTTCTCATGAAAGTTCCTAAGAAATTTCGGGAACCAAAAAATAAAAATTTCCTATCCAATAGCTATAGCAAAAGGAACGGCATGTTCATCGAAGAATCGCAGGAGGAATTTCGCAATGTCCAAGACTACCGCCCCCTTCCAATCCAGGGCCCCCGGCACCAACGGGGTCGTCGGCGCAAGCGGGCCCAGAGAGCCTGGCGTCCCAGCGCGGCCTTCGCAGGCTGCTAAGCCTTCTCAGGCTGACCGGCCCGTACAGACTGCCAGGCCTTCGTCGGCGGAAGGTAGAAAGAAGTACGACTACGTGCGCGTGAAGCTATTCCTGCCAGGAACGACGGGCACTACGATCAGCCTCGATCCCGAACTGGTGCAACGGGCTGCCCAGGCGCTCGGGTCGGAGCAGAAGGTCAAGGCACTGGCCGCTGCCGCGGCCCTCGGGTACATCAAAGGGGTACACCCTGCGCGCACGCGCAGCGCCCATGCCGCCCGCGCGCTGCAGATGCTCTTGACCGCGCCACTCGCCGTCTCAAACCTGCTCCCGGCAGGCATGCGATAGCGGTTCGCTCCGCGCTTCTTCCGGGAGCACCTGCGGCGGAGATTCCTCCGCGCATGCACCTCTCCCGTCGACGCGGTTCCCTCCCTTTGACTTCCTCCACGACGTGAACGCCCGGGCCTCCGCGCGGCGAAAAAGGGTGAGCTTCGATGCTGATGAACGCGAACCGGGCTCAGCCCGTCTGAGCCCAGGCGCAGCACGAACACAGGGCGCTCAATCCCACCGGTCCCACCACGGCTTGTTGGGGCGCGGCCGCTCGATCGAAAAGCTCGGCTGGCGCGCAGCCCGCGCGCTGAGCGTGTGCGTGACCGGGTCCTCGATAATCGCAAGCGGCACTGCCGGCCCCATCGCCCGCTCGAGTAACCGCACGTCCTCGCGGATGTCGCCCCGCAGCTCGAGCGTCACCGGCCCCGGGAGTGAGCGCTCGCACACGGCCGTGCACTGCAGCTTCAACCGATACCGTGAACCTATCGCTTCGAGCGGCGCGCGCAGAGACGTGTCGGCAAAAGCCAGCGGCCCCTTCGGCCTGCGCCCGTCCGTACCGCCGCGCGCCTCCTCGAGCGCCGAGCGCGCACCGATCGTCACGGTCTTGCCCGCCACATCCACGACGGCCGTGAGGCGAGCGTGCGCGGCGATCCGCTCGTACACGCCAAGCGCGGTATTGCCGGATCGCCAGGAGATCGAGCGGCACAGGGCGGGCGCCCCAGGCAGCTCGAGTCGCCAGCCGGCCGGTAGCACCTCGCGCGCAGCCGCCGCGCAGGGTACATCGGCGCCGGAGAGCCCGACGGGGGCGGCGATGCCTCCGAGTGACGGGCCGGAGGCGAATGCCGGCCCGGCGGCCGAGACCAGATAAAAAAGACCCGCGACGCTCGCAGCGGTGGTAAGGCGGTTCGATATCTGCATGGGAAAGCTCCGAAATCCACGTTTTTTCCAGGCCCTATGCCTATAGGAAGAAGTCCGGACTATTTCGGAGATAAAAAATGTCGAACGTGAAGCTGCGCCTCCCGCCGAAGCGGGCCACCTCCCTCAAGCAGGTGCTGGCGCTGAAGGACCCTCCAGCCGGCGGACTTGGATGGCATGCGCTGATCCAGGAAGGGCTGCCGACGAAGAGCCTGTACTCCGTCGCCAAGGCGATCGGTGTCTCGGACAGGTACTTGTCGAATTTCCTCGGGATCGACCTTGACGGGATCGATCCCGTCACAACTCTAGGTCCGACCGAATCGGACCTGCTATTTTCGGTCGCGAGGGCCTATACCCGAGCGGTCACCCGGCTGGGTACCGAGCAAGCCGGGCTGTGGCTCGTCACCCCGGAGAAGGCCTTGGGGAATCGTCCCCCCATCGATGCCCTGCGCAGTCGGGTCGGTACGGAATATGTGAGTGGGTTGATCAATCAAATGAGGTAGGGGGCGAAGGTTAGAAGTCATCAAAGATGCTTTGCCCTCGCGCATATCCGAAACAATCGACCCCCCCCGGGCCCATTGGACTACCAGTCCCTGGGTTTATGTCCGGAATTTCATAGTTGCTATCCCTACGGATGGGAATTCCCCACAATCGCATCTCTGGTTCCGACTCATCGTCGCTTTGCTCCTCATCCCTCCGGTGCAAACCGCTCCAGATGCTGACCCCGAGGATAAACCCAAAGAGTACGGCTATCGCGCCGAACGCCAGGAGCTCCCACCACGAGTGATCCCACCAAGGGGCGTTGAGCGCCGCTAAGGTCTCCTGCGCATTGGATATCATTTTCGTTCAACCATCCCATGTCCGTTCGAACAGGCCCGTATCGGAACCGTTTCGGCGGTATTGTGCGCCGCCCCCGGATAGCGCGAAAGAGGATTTACCCGAACCGGATTCGGAGACCAGTCCATTCGCCAAAAACTCCCACAAAATCAAGGCGGTGGACTGACGAACGGAATCTTATCATGGAGCAGATTCTTCGCGCCGGCCCCCTTCAATGTTGGCGCACCCCCTACCCCTCCGTCGTAAGCTGCATCTAGGATGCTTGCTGTTTTCACTTGCGTGTTGAGTCGGGCAAGTTTTTTCGGATCACTACGAACATCGTACTGTGTCTCCGCTGAATGATTCCGGACTTTCCCGACCACTCCATCCGAACTGTCCGCGATCTTCTGGCGCTCTCCGGCCGCAACGGGGGTGAGACTTCCCTCCTGATGAAGCACACCGGTCCTATCGGTAAGAAAATCGTTCTCGAGCGACCCGATCTGGCTTCCCGCTCCCGTGCCCGCCACGCGAGCTGCCGCCCCGGCAGCGCTACCGGCTCCCTCGAGGCCACGCACCCCGCCGGCGGTCAGCGGAGCGCCCCCACCGGCGGCGGCCACTGCGTCTGAAGGCCTGACTGCAACTTCGCCAGGCGTTACCGGGCCCCCGAGCATCGTTTGGTTGAAACTCTCCCCGTACCCTTCCGAGATTTGCACGTGGTCCATCTCGCTGATTGACTTAGAAAGAGACACGCTAGCATCATGCGCCACCGAGAGCCCAGTGTCGTATTGCTCCTTGTACGCCGACCCCTCCGTACCTTTGACATCCCATCCGTCTTTAGTATTGGCGTCTTGACCCTTGGAATAACTTGTTCCTAACTGCTCCATCCGTTTCACATCCGCATCACCTTCAGCCTTGAGCTCATGGGCCTTCCGGACCATCAAATCCCCGCCCGCGCTGACCCCGCCTTTCAGCCCCTCCTTACCTAGACCGACGGAGACCCCAGCGTTCATGGAATGTTGGCTCATTATCTGTGAAGCCTGCGCGTATTTTTCGGCCGCGCTCGCGGCGAGCTGCGCTTGAGCATTGGTGTGGATTCCATGTTTGTCTACATAGTCCTGAAGCTGGCTGGTGCTGTTAGATAGACCTTGCTGAAAATCGTGCGCCCTAGAGGCTTTCGCCGCCATGTTGGCCTTGATCGATTCGGCCTCATTGCGGGTAAGATTTGCGACCGTGTTCCTACCCATAGTCGCGCTCCACGTATCCGAGTACCCGCGAGTCGGGGTCTCAGTCGTTTTGCCAGCCGTCAGGCTGTAGCCGCCCCTCTGTATATTCGTGACTCCTGCCCCCGCGCCAACCCCGAGATTCACCCCGTTATCGCCGATATCAGAAGTGATCGACGTCGAGTACTTGTCCATCCCGACGTTATCGAGCGAAGTGTTGCCGAGGGAGATATTTCCGGATGCGGCGATGGAACCTGCCTGCTGGCCGAACGCGGTACCCATGCCGGTCAGGATCATCTCGGTGAACGCGAACGAGCCCTTGACGATTCCCCAGGCGAGCAGCGGGATCAACGTGCCGAGGAACGCCGCGGCGAGCTCGAGGTTTACCGTCGCCTTGCTCACCGCCCAGTAATTGAGCATCGTGAGTCCGGGCGCGAGCAGGTTGTGCAGCCGCTGAGCGCCGTACACATCGACGATGAAATTGTCGATCGCGAACAGCGGACCCCACAGCACCAGCCACAGCAGCACCTGGATGTAGTTGACGAAGATTTTCGAGCCGAGCCCCGGGATCAGCAGCATGACCGCGATGATCGGCACCATCGCGAGCACGAAGGCTTGCAGCACGATGTACACGTATCCGATCATGTTCTGAAACACGGTGATCGTCGTGTACCAGCTCGAGCGCTGCGCCTGGTCGGCCTGGGAGATGGCGGTGGAGAGCATGACCGGGTTCTCGCCGAGTTCCGCCGCGGCGCGCTGGAACGCGCGGCGCGAGGTATTGAGCATCGCGCTTTGCAGAATATAGCTCTCCGGGCTCGCGTACCCGGAGACCGTGGGGTTGCCCCCGCCGCCGGCGGCCGCCTCTTGCAGCACGTCCTGCATCGCGGTGCCAAACGGGATCATGATGCCGGTCGTTTGCCACTGCGAGGTCTGAGCGTTCGTGAGCGCGTTGGCGTAGTCCGTCACATCGGTGCTGATCGATCCGTAGGCAGTCGAGCATTGCTCGAGCGTGCCATCGTTCGAGAAGCTCGTCGCAGGAGCACTCCCGGTAACAGAGTAGACCGGCGTCAAGAGCGATGGCGTTGCCGCGGCTCCGAAGGTCTTGAGCACGTTTCCGGAGCTCATCAACCCATTGACGCTCACCCGGCCGAGCCCGATCTCCGGCACGACGCAGTTCTCGACGTACCCGGAGAGGTCGCGCTTCAAGTTCGGGTTCGTGATCGTCATGCGGTTCGCATCCTGGAGCGTGCGGCCCATGACGTCGTATATGCCGCTTCTCGAGAGCTTCAGCCCGCTCGGGATGGAGAAGTCCTGCTCGATGCCCTGCTCGAGGTGGTAGCCGATCTCGGAGATCAGGGAGGCGGGCACCCCGACGAGCGCGGGCACGCCGGTGACTGTGTTGTAGTACCCCGAGGCGTTATCGACGATGGTCACGTTCACGCGCGCGCCAAGCGTGAAGAACACCACGAACAAAAGCATCAAAAAGTATCCGATCAGCCGCTCGACGCCCTTGCTTGGCGAGAATCCCGCCTCGACGATCACGAGAAACGCCCCGAAAAGCGCAAGCGCAGTGAGCAGGCTCTCGAACATTCCTCCGCCGCCGTTCGGGGCCATAAGCAGCTTGATCGACTGGAGGATGTGGTAGATCGCTGGCCCGTTACCGAAGACGTAGTAGTCCCACGCGTTGTATCCGACCGGGTTCATCCCTCCGGCGAACGCCGCTGGGCTCGCGAGAAATCCGAGGAACGCCAGGGCGAGGATGGGCGAAAGTCTGATTTTACGCACGGGAGGTCTCTTATGGCTGCCGCGATACCGCGAGACCGAACCGGGAGGCGCCGAGCAAGCCCTGGGTGACGGTCTCGCGCGCCACCGCCGCGTCGATCTCGCGGATCTGCTGCATCAGCGTCTGCTGCATTTGGATGGAGTCCATGAACGACTTGTCGTTCTGCCTTGCCTCGAGCGTCATGGCGCCGAGGAACTTGTACAGCTGCTCGATCTGTACTTGCGGGATCAGCGAACTGTCATGCATGCGCCCGGCCACGCGCGCGATGTGCCGCAGCTCATCGTCGACCAGCAGGTCAGAGGTATAGAGGCTCATGCTCATGATCAGCTCTTGCGATGCGGACGGGAACACAGCCGCGGCGTTGATCGCCTGGTACAGCGGCGCGGGCACGATCTGCAGCAGCGCGATGGCCTGGTGGCCGACGGGCTGGTTGTTGATCACATCCTGGACGGCACCCTCGAGGATGTTTGCCACGTAGGGCAAATAGCCGTCCACCGCTCCTTGGCCGGTCGCACCATTGCCGAGCAGGCTACTTTCGAGAGGCTCCTGGACAATGTTCGTGCACGCCACGTTCGGGTTCGCCCATAGGGATGGATCGGCGCACTGCCACACCAGGATTTTCAGAAATCCCGTCGCAGCCCCTCCCGCCGGACCTGTCGCCCCTGGCGCGACCGTGTTCGCGCAGTAGTTATCGATCAGAGCCTGCACGGCGGCTGTCTTGCCGGCCGTTTGCCAGTTCACGCCGCACAGGAACAGCCGGTACACGTTGGCCATACCGCCAGCGGAGCCATTTACGCCTACAACTCCCAAAGTAGCGGGATAGATACGGTAGGGGATGTTCGGGGGCATGTTCGGGCAATTGCTCCCCTTTGAGCAAATCACTTTGGTGCCCATCAGGTTCATCAGGAGCGTCTTGTCCCAGATAACTTCCGGACTGGTCGAATTGCCGAGATCGCCGGCTCCGAGCAGCTCCCATACCGTGTTGCACTCCCCGCCCGCGCTGCAAAGCGTTTCCTGCCCTATCGCCGATCCTGAGTTCACTCCAGAGGCCTTCTCCTGCTGAGCGATGTCGGTGTTCAGGTTACCGAGGAAGGTGGAGGCCTTGTCAACTCCGTTGTACATATCCGAGAGATAGCCCGAGCTCTTGCCCATGGCCGCGGCGGTGGCGGCGAGCCTGGACTGCGTGTTGTCGGCGAAGTTCGCGGTCCCGCCAAAGAGGCCCGCCCCTTTCTGGATCAGCCACTTCGACATTTGGCAGGAATTGATCGAGAGATTCGCGGCCTTCTGCGCGATCGCCTGCATCTCCCCAATCACGCTCGCGCACTGCGGGCAGAGCTCCTTGATCGCGAGCATCGAGACCATGCCGATCGAGTTCTGGGCGATCTCCGAGATGAGCTGTTTGATCTGACTGCCACTGATATACGAGAACCCGCCGAAATAGGCCGATATCCCGCCACATCCGGCATAGATGTACGGCGGATTGACGCTGATCAGGGTCGGGGAGATGCGGGTCGGAAAACGCACGTCGCTACCGCCCATGAGGTAGACCCCCCGGGCCTCCGAGCTGTAGTACCCAGGCCCGTTCGCCGAGACATTGGCACTCGAGAGCAGGCTCGAGAGCGCTCCGCCGATCCCGCCTGCCCAAGCGTGGGGGATCGCGGATAAAAAGAGCCCGCCGGCCAGCGCGAGCAGAGCCGGGAAAATTCGTGTCCTTCGGCGAGACATGGTGTGCTACCTCGATACTCTACATAGGCCTATAGCAATTCAATGCGCCAAAATCCCTCGCACTTCGGCTGCTGTCGGCAGCGCGGCGGCGCGATGCCCAGGACCCGGGACGCCCGGGGCCACCCCGGAGGCGGGCTTGGAGGAGAAATCGACCGATGGCGTGCCGTCGATCCCGTTGTGCACCCCTTCGAGCAGCGCGCGACGGTAGGCGGTGAAGAACGAGACGATCCGGCCGGAGAGCGTCTTCTCGTCGGTGAACCCGGTACTGACCCGCATCCACAGGTCCTGGGCGGTGGTTGAGCCCGGGACGTAGAGAAAGACGGTCGGGACGATTCGCACGCGCAGCGCCTCGGCCGCGAGCACCGCCTTGCGGCCCGGGTAGCAGTGATGCCTGAAGTTCGGCATGCACTTGCCGTCGATCGGGGTGTTCCAGACCGTGATCCCGTGATCCTCGCGCATGTAGAGCAGGATCCGGTCCATCGCCTGGCAGAACTGGCAGTTGTACCTGGAGAAGTACACGAGGAAAGCCTTCTCACGTTTGAGCACGCCATAGATGCTCTTCGAGCGGGCGCTTTTCACGCTGGTCATCAGCTGCAGGCCGAGCTGGCTGAAGGGCATCCGCACGGTGGGGTCGAGCGATGGGTTCTGCACCAGGTTGTACTGCCAGATGTTCGCCGCCTCGATCGCACGGCCGGTGACCCAGCGCATGTAGTACTGCGCCGCTTGCACCGCGGCGCGGTTGTTCGGGCTCATCGACATCCGCTCGAGCAGCGCATCGCGCTCCTTGGCCTGGAAGGCGAAGTTCGTGCCCGGGTTGACGAATCCGCACATTGCCGTCCAGGTGCGCATCGTCGAGCACTTCGGCGCCACGGGCTTCGTCGGCAGATGCACCGGGGGGGGTGGGATGAGCTTCGGCGGAACGGGCAGCAGCGGGCCGTGCTGATAGAAGAACCAGCCCTTCTCCGGGTTCGACTGATGTGCCTGAGCGCCCCCGACGCCCCCGGCGTCCCCGCGCGCGTAAACGGGCGGCACGAGCGCGATCAGGAGCACGCTCGCCGCCAGGGCGCATCGCCGTAGTGTTCGCATCTTCGACATATCACCCACCCAGAAAAACCCCCGCCGATGAGGCGGGGGCGTCAATCAAGCGGCCGGTTTCAGCCGAGCCAAGTAGGCTTCGAGCGCATCCCGCATTGCCTGCGGTTCGCCCTCCACGTTCTGCACCTCGAAATCCACCGCGCACGCGCGCGCCAGGGTCTCCGAGGAGTGCAGCGATGAGGCGCACCCGGCGCGCACCGCTTGCGCATCCTCCTCTTCGACCTTTCGCCGGCGAATCCGCACGAGCAGCCCGCCCCGCGCCCGGATCGCCCGGACTTCGATCGGTTCGCGCACGTCGGTGAGCACGACGCGCGAGCCCTTCCGCTTCGCGTCGATTCTTCGCATCACCGGGTCGACCCAGTACTCCTCGCGTCCCCACCGGGACTTGCGCCGGTACTCGGTGCCCCATTGCTGGAGCACCCATCGCGGGCTGCGAGGCATGTCGAGCACATCGCCTACCGTGAGGTACTGCCCGCGCGCCTGCTGCATCGTGAACAGCCCGACGAAATTCGCATCCCGGCAGTGCTTGAGCGCGAGCCGCTCGAGCGAGGTTTCCTTGGTGTCTCTGCGCGCAAGGAAGTGAGGCGTGACCTCGTAGGACCGTGACGCCTCCGCGTACAGCGCATCCGCGAACGCCATCCGGGTGAAACCGCACCGTCCTTCCCGCTACCTTTCAATCCCAAAATACCTATCAGCGTTTTCATATCTAGTGCCCTTCAGGGTAGGTGCCCTGTTATCCCTATAGGCACAGCGGCTGCTCAAATTCTCCGAATCGAGAGTTTCACGTCGCTCATCCGGAAGAGGCCGAGATACCGCGAGTCGAAACTGTCCACTACCCGGGTCGAGCCCAGATAGACATATCCTGCCGGGATGCGCTTCGGCAGGTGGGCGGCGTACACCGGACGCCCGCTCGGATCGTGTGTGAGGATCCGGCCGGCGAAGAAGCACTTCGGACCGCCCCGCGGGCAGATCCGCACGATGTGGCGCCGGACTTCGATCCTGTCCCCCGGCAGGCCGAAAACGTGCTTACAGATGAACGAGTGATTCGGCAGGTAGTGTCGGCCGGCCGCCCAGCGCGGCTGGTGGTATACGGCGCACACGGTCTGCCCCCGCCGCAGCGGGAAGCGGATCGGATGGGTCGTGTACCAACCCTCCTTCAGAGACGGGCTCGACATGTAAGTGACCCCCTCCGGGAGGTGGTTCTCGAACGCGAGAGCGACCGTCACTGCCATCGCCCAGAGCAGTGCGCCCAGGATGAATCTCGTGCGCGACGTCATGGCACGATCGACTTTCTTTTCGCAGGCTTTCCGGACTCGATCAGCCGACTGAGGGGGCTCCCAGAGCCTGCGGAGACCGGGGGTAGCATCGTGCGCGGAACGAGGCTTGCCGCCTTTATCGCCGAGGAGGTGGGCACATGGGTCGGAAGCCCGAGCTCACTCAACACCTGATCGGTGATATCACGCGTCTGCCCCTGTATTACGGCCTGGCTCAGTACAACCAGCGTCCCGGGGCCCGCCGCTTCGGCAATTGCAGCGCGCAGCCGCTTCGACGCGTACGAGAGCATCGGCGCGACCGCGCCCGCGCCCCCTCGGCCCATCAGCTTCATCGCCTGCGCCCGCTCGGCGTTCTCGTACTTGAGCACATCGAACGTCACGACCCGCGTTTTGGCCGGCGCCAGCGCACCGGTGGTCTTCAGCGCCACGAGCGCGATGCCCGCGGCGATCAGCGAGATCGCGAACACCTGCACCAGCATCCCGGCCCACCCGCCTGACGGGGGCGGGGAATCGCTCTCCGGGCCGGGGCTCGCCGGCGCACCCGGGTGGCTCTCCGTTTCGGATTCCTGCCCGGGCGCAATCTCGCCGCCGCCCTCTTCGCTCATCGCCACCCGAGGCGCATCCGGATCGGCCGACTCTTTGCGCAGCGCCAAAACCATCGGGTCCTTCCCCCGCGGTGTTTGCCAGCGCGCCGGCTGGAGCATCGGGATGAACGGCCCGATATCGAGAAGCCCCGTATCCAGTGCGACAGTGCCGGTGGCGCCCGCGGCGCTGAAATCGGTCAGGGAAGACATCACGCGGCCTCCTCTGTCTTTTTGCCATACATCGCTTCGTGATCGGCGCTTGCGAGAATATCGATCGCCTCCACGAGCGACTTTCCATCTCGCACCAGCGCATCGATCCGCGGCACATCCTTCGGGTTCGAAGTAAACGTATAGTATGACCAGCGGTCGACGATGAACTTGTATAAGCCCATCCCCTCCCCGCCGCGGATGAACAGTTCCGAATAGTCCCGGTCCTTGGACGTGTGCACCGTGCGTACCAGATCGATCAGACCTTCCGAGCCCATCAGCAGCTTCTTGTCAACGGCGTGTTGGAGCGATTCCGGTTTCTGTGCCAGGATCAGCTGCCACGCGGCATTGCTGATCGCCGCGCGCGCCGCTTCCGATTTCTCGAAATCCTCGAACGACTGCGTCGCCACACCGACGATGCCACCGTACTTGCGGGCGCGACGGAATGCGCTTTCGATGAACCGGCCGGTCTTGATCCCGCCCATCAGATCCCAGGCCTCATCGATGAGGAGCATTTTCGGGACCGATCGATCCGACAGGTACATCTCGGTCGTGATTTGATACATCACGAGCTGCAGCACCACGGCCTGCAGGATCGGATCGTTCTTGAGTTCTTCGAGCTCGACCACGACGAAGGGGTTATCGAACGAGACGGTGCGAGGACCGGTGAACCACCTGCGATACTGCCCAGACGTGAACTGCTCGAGCTGCAACGCGAGGTCCTTGCCGCGATTCTTCCCGTCGTCGAATTCCTCGAGCCAGTGCGCGACATCGCCGATCTCTGTCGCCTCTCGCTTCTCGAGCCAGCTCTCGCGGATGGCCTTGGCGATGAGCTTGTACTCGAACGCGGGGGTCTGATCCTCTGGTGTCAACGGATAGGCCATCAGGCGCACCAAGTCCTGAAGCATCGGCATCATCTCATCAAGATCGGCCTCGCTCGCGAGGCCGGAGAATGGGTTGACACTCATCGGCCTGTCGTGCTCGAACACCACGTTCTGCCCGTTCATGACTTCGCAGAAGCGGGTGTATGAGCGTCCCACGTCGATCACGCGCGCGATGCCGTTCTTGGAAAGAAAATCGCACACGATCTCGTTCGCGATGAAGCTCTTGCCGGAACCGGACTGCGCGACGACGACGAAGTTGTAGTTAGACCCGGTCTCGAGCAGATCGATAGAGGCAAGACGCCCCTTGCGCGAGAGCAGCAGCGGCCCGCCGTGATCGGGCCCGGTGCCCTGCCAGTCGCCCTGGAGCATGGCCATGCTTGCGGCGTTGACTGAAGTCATCATCCAGGCGCGCTGCAGCCCATGATTCGGCGGGTCCATCGCCGGCTGGTACTGAAGCGGGAGCGATGCGAGAAACACCGGCAGCGCGATGTAGGACTCTTCGGTGAAGCGAAATCCAGTATTGCGCCACAGCCCCTTGACGTATTCGGTCTGGGTCTTCAGCTCCGAGCGGGTGCAGTACAGGTTCACCCCGGCGTACGCACGCACGAGCTTGTGCCCCTTTGGGATTTCCTCAAGCACCGCTTCGACGTTCTCCTTGCGCTCGTTCAAGTGAGACATCATCGAGCGAAACCAGCTCCCGCCAGCGTTCGCCTGGCGCGTGAGGGCGGCGCGCTTCATCCCGAGGCTGTCCTGGCCCTTGTCGGTATCGAGCACGTGGATGGTCGTGTAGGCCCAGTACGGGCAGGAAATACGCTCGTCCGAGCTCGGCTTGCCGAGCACCCTGTCCATCACCGGGAGGGCGAGTTCGCGCGGCGCGGCGTCCGTCGTGAGACAGCGCACGAGCACCTCTGGCTCATCTATGCCGCCCGAGAATCCGAGCACCCCCTTGTTGTAGACCGTCACCCGCGTGTTCCGATCGATCAGATCGCGGTGCATCGGCACTTGCGGCTGCGACGTCTCGATACGCTCGTCGGGAGACAGATGCGGGTTGAGCAGCTCGCGCAGCAGAAACCGAAACCCCTCCTCCGGGATGTTCCACGCGGCGACGCCCCCGGCCTTGAGCGCACCGGTTATCGTATTGCGAAGATCATCGAGCGTCTGGGCGAATGTGCTCAGCTCATCCGTATCGGTCGGGTCCCCCTTGAACGGGACCCGTACCGATAGATACCACTGGAGCAGTCTCGGATGAAACCGCGAGCGCATCAGCATCGAGGGTCCAGTTGCGGTCTCGAGCAAGAATTCGCGCCTTCGACGAGTGATCTGTTGCAAGAGTGGGTTCGAGGTCTTCGCGAGTCGCGCCTCGGCCCACTGATCGAGAAAGCCGCGGATCTGGGGGCTCGAAATGACGCCAAATTGCAGCACAGTGTCTGGCGGGCACGCGTTGATCGCCGCCTCGATCTGCGCTTCCGCATCGAGACCCGCCACCATCATGGGATTGAGCCCGAGCAGGAATCCGCTGGCGAAGCGCTCGCCATCATCGAGCGTGACGAAGTAGCGCTCGTCCATCTCCCGGTACGCGAGCAGCCTGCTCAGGCTGTCGCGATGGGTCAACGCGCGCGCGGCGCTCACCGTGAGCGGGGCGGCATCCGGAGGGTCCGGCGCCACCCAATTGCGAAACTCTTTGAGCACAGCACTGATAGTCACAATCGCTCCTTCGCGCCGGAAGAGACTAGGGGTTGGTACGATAAGGGCATGCGAGAATGTCGAATCGGAGATCGCGCTCAAGCCGAAACTACGGGGTGAGGCTCACTTTGGGTTGAGTGATGCCGTTGACGGTGGTGTTCTTCTTCGCCGATGAGGGCTTCGGCGGCGTGCCCGCCGGCACGGCAAGGGCGGTGGCCTTGTGCGCATTGCCACCGAACGAGGCGCCCGGCGGCAGCGGTCCGTAGAGCCCGGGGCTCGCCGCCCCGCTCTCGCGCATCGTTCCGTAGTTCCACTCCCCCGGCGTCGAGAAGTACACATATTGTCCGGAGTGCATGTTGCCGTTGGCGTCCACGAACGGGGCGATCCACACCCGGTACACCCGTGGCTCGCGGAAGATCGGCTCACCGACCTGTCCAGGCTCGGCATATCCGGCCGGCGCCGCCCAGTCGGGGCCGGTCGCCGCGGCCGACCGCTCAGGGATCTTCGGCACCCATTGCCCGCCGAGGTTGGGGCTCACCGCGCGCGCATCCTCGTACACCTGGGTCACCGAGCGGCACCCCGGGCCCTTCTTGAGCGGGCACTTCGGCCCGACCGTTGCGCAACCAGCCAGAGCGGCGAGCGCCAGAATGGGAGAAAGTCTGATGACACGAATCATGCTAAGTACCCTTTGAAGGATTCGAACTCGCCGTTACACCCTGGACACGCCCCCACTCGAGCGGCGTGTTTTCGGTGAAGACCGCGGTCGCGAGCCGCCCGCCGGCCACGCGGATCACTGGGAAGATGCTCTCGGCCTGCTGAAGATAGAATTGGGCGAGCTGGCTCGATGCGGTCGCAGCGCCCCCAAGCCCGGCGGCCCTGATCGCCGCGGATCCGGAGATCGTGGACATCGTGCCGAGCGTGCTCATCGTCGTAGTGCCCTGCGCACCGCCGAACGCGTTGGCGAGACCCTGCGCGAAGCCCGCGAGCAGCGCCTTGCCGATCTTCGCGCCCTGGCGGTCGATCACCTCGCCGCGAAGGCCGAGCATGCTGTCTGAATCCACGACGTAGCCGCGCACGGGCTGCGAGAGCACCAGCTTGTGGCGCTGGTCGACACAGGACAGCTCCGCCAGGCGGATGTAGACGCGCTCGGAGGATAGGCTCCCGTAGGCCGAGCCCAGCATGAAGCACGAGCGGAGCCGGAATTGCGCCGAGCCCGGCAGCACCGCGTTGTCCTGCACCCGCAGGAGCACCGGTTCGGGGTTCGAGCGCGTCTGGGAACTCGTGCCGGCATCCACTCCGTTCAACAACACCACCTTGACGAACGAACCGGTGAGCAGGATCCCGGCGCCGGAGGGACCATTGGTCGTGACCGCGGCGGTCTTGATTGACCGCGCCACCCGCTTGCCCGATGCAGTTTTCACGGCCGGCGGAGCGAACACGTACGGGCCGGTCGGACTCGACTGCCCAGAACCGCCGCTCTCGAGCGGCGGGGCATTCATCGGCGGTGGGGGCTGAGCGCCCATACCGGAGGTGCCGGAGACGGCCGAACTCGACGGTACCGGCGGGGGTGGAGGAGGCGGCGGGGGCAGTTCGGTCGTAGCGGAGCCACTCGACGGAGGAGTGGCGCTGTTATCCGCATACGCAAGAGTCTGGTGATGTTGAGAAACTTCCGTCTTCAGCCCGCTCACCGTCGCCTTGAGACCTGCGATCTGGTCCTTCAGGGCCTGAATCTGCGTCTGGGATTGAGCCTCCCAGGAGCGTTGCGCCACACCGGTGGGCGTCAAGTCGAAGGCGGGCGCTGCGGCCTTCTTCGGCGGCGGTAGCGTCTGCTTCTTCGACATCAGGGTGATGACGACGATCAGAAACAGCACCGAACCGATGAGGACATACCACCAGCGTCGGCTCACATTCTTCTTGCCAGGAACGGCCGATACGCCGTTCTTCGCTTTGAGCGACAATCCGAGCCGATCGGCACCCGCCTTGGCATTCTTATCCTCAGCCACGATCGGTGCCCTCGAGAATGTAGAGCAGCGGGCTGTGGGTGGCGTCGACCACCTCGCCGCTGAGCAGTATCGCGGCCATACCCTTGTGGTAGAACTCGGGGGCCGCCACCACCGCGGCCTGCCCGCTCACGCTCTCGAGCGCGTATTCGAGAATTCTGTGCCCGGACCCGTCGCTCCAGCTTGCTCTCGGAACGATGTCAAATTTGTTGAAGCGGGCAGCGGGGGGCAGAGGCGCCGGATAGAACGAATCCGGGACCTCGCCCATCACCACGCTGCGCAGCAGCGCGATCTGCCCCCGATGCGCGTTGTCAGCTGTCGCGGCCGGCTTCTTGCGCTCTGGCGGCGGGGAGACCCCGTGGGCGTGATAGGTGATGCCTGCCACGTTGCGCGGGGCGAGCAGGAAGCTCTCGACCTGGTGACCGGAGAGTTCCACCACCATCTCGAAGGGCTTATCCGAGCCCGGCACGAACTGCACCAGCAGCTGCCGATTGGCATCGAGGTACACGGGGGCGCCGAGCACCGGGGCATCCGCCGGAAAGATCGGCCCTTTCACCACGGCAGCCGGGAACACAAAGCGGTTGAGCCCCTGAGTCGAAACAACGATCGCGCCCCGCGGCAGCGCTTTGCGCGCTCGATGGCCCCGATGAGCATGCTCGATCGGGCGCGGCCTGATCGGCGGCGTGCGAGACGTATGCGGGGTCTTTAACGCAGGGGGCGCATACTTTCCTGCCACTTTGGCCTGTGCAGGGGGCATAGCCTTTGCAGAATGCACGACCCTGGCGGATTTCACCGGCACGGCCCTGGCAGGCTGCATAGCCTTCGCGGGAGGGGGCACGATGCCCGCCGGCGGCGTGACGCTTACCGGTATGCCAGCCAGCGCGCACGCCGGCGCCAGCGCCGCTGCGATCAGCAGCGATCTACCGAGCGATCTTGAGGCTTGCCACATGCAAATACCCGCCCTCGTTGTCATAGGTCACCCGGTACTCGATCGGCGAGTGCAGCACCCGCTTGCCTCCTTCCCAGCGCTCGAGCACGCCATAGACTTTCGCGGAGAGCTTCTGGAGATTCACGTAGACCCGATTGGGATAGAAGGACTGGCTGACGTCGTTCGCCTGATCCCGATGCGCTTTTGCCATCAGCGGCACGCTCTCGGCCGCATACTCGGAATTGGTTAGCCGATTGAGAAAGCGCCGATACTGGGTGACGACGTCATCGGGCTGCCAGTCAAGCGCAAGAGACAGATCCCCGAGCGCGATCTGGGAGATGTACCCCGGGCTCGCGCGTCCGCTCGAGGGCGAGACGGTGACCCTCCCGTGGCTCTCGGCAAACCCCGCCGGTACGAGCACCACAGGTCTGTCCGCGCTGCTCCACACAAGCGCCACGGCCAGCGCCGCCGCGAGGCCTCCGACCATGAAGGTCGTCAGCTTCCACGCTCTCACCTCGGAAAAGGCATTCGAGAGAGCGCCAATGAACTTACCTTCGCGTGCCACGATGCACCCCTTCTTGCACAAAACACTTCTCCGACATGCGCCGGAGAGCACCACTTAACCGGAGATCACCTCCGGTCACTCAATCAGATCGTTCACCCACACCGGCGGAAAGCGCGCCTTCAACGCGTTGTCCGACGGCAGACCGATCGACCACAAAAAATGCTGTACCGCGCCGCGCTTCATGCCACGGCGCAGATACCTGCTCCCGATCAGAACCGCAAAGCACCCGATCATTCCGATGATCCACATCCCCATCACGAGCCCTATACCGAACAGGGCAAATGCCATGATGAACTCGAGCGGCTCCCAGAACAGGATCGGGACCGGGTCCTCGAGCTTGTGCCGCACGATGTGCGCTTTTTGGTCGAACTCGCTCACGGCTTTACCGCAGCACCGCGCCGTTGGTCATCAGGTTGATGATGATCGAAGGCATCCAGTGCAGCAGTGCCGCAATGGCAATGCCGGTCACCATCGCGAGCGGGCTGCTCTTGACCACCGCCACGCCGGTTCCGATCAGGACGCTCGAGAGGGCGAGGGCAATGCCGAGGCCACCGTCGATCCAGCTGAGCAGCGTCTGGACGAGACCGTAAAAGGTATCGCTCGAGCTCAGAGAACCTGCGAAGGCCGGCCCGGTTGCGACCAGGCTCAGCATCAAGACGGGAACGACGAATCGCATCAGCGTCGTCAGCTTCGTGAACCGGGACAGGGACTTCATTTCGTACTCCTCGCGGCCCGTAGGGGGCCGCTGCAGTGTTCTAGGTAATGGGCTGGAAATTTTCATATAAAAAATTTATTCATGGCGCATTCGCTCATAGAGGATGTGCCACTTCCACATGACGCTGCGCGCGTAGCGGTACCCGATGCGGTAGAGGAGCGGATTGTCCAAGCCGTTCGGACCGACGTTGTAGGCCACGGTGGCCTGGAACCAGTCGGTCTGCCCGCCCTCGCGCCGCACGTAGGTGTCGAGCACGTACGCGGACGCATAGAGGTTCTCGCAGGGGTTATCGAGCAGGGATTGCTCCGTGATCCCGTACTTGGCGAATACCGGGAGCCAAAGCGTGTTGATCTGCGCAAGCCCCAGATCGTATGAGCCGTCCGGATCCCGATCGCCCACCCCATCCGTCCCGCCCTCCTGCCAGACAATCGCATCGAGCAGCAGCACGGGCAATCGGTAGTACCGCGCCGCACGCTCCAGACACACCTGGAGCGTGCGGGTGCGCACCGGCAACGGTATGCCGATGTGGGCCGCCTCGGGCACACGTGGTGGGGGCAGGGCGGGGAGCACTTGGAACCCTCTCTTACGCGGCCACCGGCGCTTCCGGCGTCTCGGACGCTTCGGGCGCCGATCCGACGGTCTGATCCGCCCCCTCGCCACCCTCAAGAATCGCATCCGCCGCGACTTCGACGTCGTGCCCGGCCGTCTCCGTCGACTCGGCCGGCTGGGTCGGCTCGTGCCGATCGGCGCCATTGGCGCGCGGTTTTGACCCACGATCCTTGCGATGCGTGGGGACCACGCTGTTCAGACCCTGCATGAAATCGATCCGGTCGACGACGACCTCGACATCGAACACGGCCTGGCCGGCCTGATTCTTCACCAGACCCTGAAGGTGCCCGATCACGTGCACGAACGCGCCAACCTTCAGCTGGTCGCGCACCATCGGCAGCCGGAACGGGGGGACTCGCACCAGTACGGCGTGGACGAATTCCACCACTTTGCCGGTCTGATTACGGAGGTCTCCGTAGCGCACCAGAATGGCCGCGGTCGCCTTGTCCGCTCTCTTCGGCTCAGAGATGTGCACCGTCTCGATCACGCCTACTATCACCACGGTATTGATCATCGTATTGCTCCTGACTTTGAAACTCTTGGGTCACTGACCATCGGTCAGTACAAAAACCTCGTTGCCGGCGTCATCGCGATAGAGCCGACGGGAAACGGGCCTACGCCCGTGAGAGAGAAGGAACGCGCTCACCGCCTGTGCGCGCATGTGCGCCAATGGCGAAGTGGCCGCGGCCACCCAAATGTTCCGGTCGCGCGGCAGCTCGAGCAGTCGCCACTTCATCGCGTCACTCAGCGTCGCGGCGCCGGGCTCGAAGACGATCTCAAAGCACCGACACTTTCCGGAGTGCGCCACGGGGTCTGCGGCCGCCCGCGCAGGGTGGGCAGCGCCGCGGGCAACGACCACCGGGGTCACGAGCGCGATTCGCGAGAAGTCCCAAACCTCCCCGCCGATCACGCGGACGTGGTTCTCGATCCTCGCGGGGATCGTCACTTGAGCGGGGGTATGGATATGCACGGCCATGATTTCAGTCCCCGGACCCTGGGCAGAGTTGGCGGATCCTCGCGATGACCGCCGAGCGCAGCTGCGAGAGCGAGCCGCCGGCGGTGGCGATATCGAGCACGCCGAGGATCCTGTTATTGCGAACGAATACGTACGATGGATAGCGGGTCACGCCCGCCTTGTAGGCGAGGAGGATTGCGCGCCGCACATCCGTCTCGGCCTCCCCGTCATCGACACGGCGCAGCACGGCCGACCAGTCGATCCGCTCGGCGCCGAGGGAGCTGCGCAGCCAGTCGAGCACCTCGGACTGTGTCATCAGCGGGTATCCGAGCCCTTGCGCGCCGCTGAAAAGCGAACTCATCACCTTCTGGGTGATCCCCATCCCTTGCATCGCATAGAAGAACTGCTCGCGCACCGAGCTGCGCTTGCGAGGCAGCGGGGCATACACCACTTTGGCGCCGGCATGGTCTGCCGCATCCTCGACCGCCGCGTCGATCGCGAGCGCCGCGCGGCAGGCCGGGCAGTCGAAACTGATGACCTTCACAACGTACAGCCGATGGGTTACCCCCTGCGAAGGGGCCGCACCCTGCAGAGGGGTGGCGTGCGCCAGGGGGAACAGCAGGGCGAGCAGAAGGGTCGCCGCGATACGCTTCATTTCGCGCTCCCCAGAGCCGCCCGGGAAACGAGGGCGTGCGAATGCGCACAGGAGCGAGGGGAACCGCCGGGCCCTCCGGAGCCATTCGAGGCAGGCTTGTCGCACTTTGGCAGCGAATGCCGCGGCGCCTTCGCCCCGAGCAGCCGGCGGCGCTGGCCGGCGAGATACTTGTCATAATCCTTCTGATAGAAGAGGCGCCAGATCGAGTACTCACAGCCGTACACCACCCGGTTTCCACCCTCCTGGGCGTCGCTCTCGTATTTCGGCGCCGTGAGGGCGGTCAGGGATACGACGCCGCTGCCCGCCCAAGCAATCGGGCGGCACACGCGATTAATCCGCATGCTCGGATTCGGAGCGAGCAACACCCACGCGATGAACGCCAGAAGCGCCGCTCCCCAGAGAAGCTCGTGATGCTTCATACCTTCGCCTCAACCCGGACCGATTGCCGGGCTCCTCTATGTGCCTGCGCATGGACGCATGCGCCCTAAAGGGGCTATAGGTAATGACTGGGGGAAAAAATCAGGAATTAGAAAAAAAAATCTCAGGGGCGGGGTCCTCGGCCTGGACAGGACTCCGCGCCACTCTCAGATTTCTTAGGAAACTCGATCGACGCACTCTTCCAGTAGCCGAAACGGCGGGAGGCTGTCGAGCATCTGCCGGCCCCATCGGGTCGAGGCGAGCCGCGGGTCGAGCACCGTGATGAGGCCGCGATCCTTCTCGGAGCGCAGCAAGCGGCCGACCATCTGCTTCAGCTTCAGCATCGCATCGGGCATCGCCCGCTCGGAGAAGTACCGGTTGCGCAAGATCGTCTGGTAACGACGCTCGACCGGTGTGACAGGCGGCGTGAACGGCAGGGCGACGATGATCACGTGCGTGCAGTACTTGCCGGGAAGATCCAGACCCTCGGCAAGCGAGTCGAGCCCGCAGAGGATCGAGGTCCCCCCGGCGTCCACCCGGGCCCGATGCGTCTCTGTCAGCGTCGCGATCGGCAACGCACCCTGCATGAGCACAGCGTCCCCGAAACGCTTGCGCAACGCATCGGCGTTGCGCCGCAGCAATCGCCTGGAGGGAAACAGCACCAGCGTCGCCTCGTCCTCGCGCACGCACACCGGCAGAACGCGCTCGAGCTCGCTTTCCCACTCGCTGCGCTGATCCTGGCGTGGGCTGTGCTCGAGACGCTTCACCACCAGCGTGCTCGACTCGTACTCGAAGCACGAGGGAAGCGTACAGGTCGATACGCGCTCGGATACCCCCGCCTTGGCCGCAAAACGAGCGAAACTCCCAAAGGCGCTCAACGTCGCCGAAACCATCACCGTCCTTGCCCGCTCGCTGCCCCAAAGCAGGCGCGCGAGCACCCGCCCGCCCTCGAGCGGCGAGGCGCGCAGCAGCAGCTGTGTGCCACGCTCATCTGCGCGCTCGATCCAGCGCACCCCGTCCCGGCACGCGATGAACGTATCGAGCGCGTCGCGCAATCGGCCCACGCGACTTGCGTTGAAGGACACCAGAAACCACGCGTCGAAAAACGCCTTGCGCTCAACCGGATCCTTCTCGGGAAATTTCGCCTCAGAGAGCGCCGTCTTCGCCGCCGCAAACCCCAGGGCCACCCGGGCGCACTCCTGCAGGCCCGCCTGCATCTGCGTTTCAAGCGAGGCGACCAGAAGATCCGCGTCGGGCTCCTTCAACGTGAGCTCGCGCTCATCGCCCTCTTCGCTTATCGCCCGCACGATTTCGTGGGCGCGCGCCAGGGCCGCCGGCGCCTCGCCGGGGTCGAGCGTCTCGTAGAGCGATGCGCCCTGCCCCAGCAGCCGCGCGACTTTCGGATGGCGTAGAAGCTTGCCGATCGTCGCGGGCAGCTCCTCGAGCAGCCCGATCGCCTGATCGAGATCGATCGCCGCGGAACCGGACTCCTGGGCCTTGGCCGGGAATCGGTGGGCCTCGTCAACCACTAGGAGATACTGGCGCACTGGAAAGACCGGCGAGCCGTCTTTCTCACCCGCCATGCGCAGGTCGGAGAGCACGAGGTCCTGATTGGCGACGATGATCTTCGCCTGCTGGAGCCGCCGCCGCTCGGTGAAGAACGGGCACTGGACGTAATACCCACAGCGCCACCCGATGCACGAGTCTGCGCTCGCCTTGACCGCATCGCGCACCGCCGGGGTCATGCGAACCGGAGCGGTGTCCATGTCCCCGTTCCACTTACCATCAACGAACAGCTCGAGCAACTCCTCGGCCACGCGCGGCGCTTCGACCCTGTCCTCGCTCTCGAACAGATCGTCTTGCCGTTCCTCGCTCTGCGACACCCGCTCGCCGGACATCGCGCAGAAGTATCGGCCGCGGCCCTTCGCCACCACCACCTGCGCGGGGTCTACCAGACCCGCCCGCACAAGCTTCGGGATTTCCTCCTCAATGATCTGGTGCTGCAGCAGTGTCGTTGCGGTAGCGATCACGACCGGGAGCGGCTTCGGCTGCTCGAGCTGTGCGGCGAGCGCGCCCACCAGATAAGCCAGCGTCTTGCCCGTTCCGGTGGGCGCCTCGGCCATCAACGGCACGCCATCACGCAACGAAACGAGGATCCGCCGCGACAGATCGCGCTGCGCGGGGCGCTCGGCGAAGGCCGGCAGGCGCGCGCCAAGGGCGTCGTACGCGTCGTCGATGAAATCGCGGAAGTCCTCCCGCTTCACGCGCGCGGCCGCGCCAAAACTGACCACCTCTCCCATGGAGCGCACCCCTCGACGAATGATTGACCTCACTCTCTAGGGTAGGGGGCGTCGGGGACGGCTTCAAAAAATAAATCCGAACGCAATTACGGAATCTTCGCGTCCGCTCCCTATAGAAAGGCAGGATACTATTGCGACGTGTTCCCGCGTAAGCGGGGATGAACCAGAGGAACCGCCTTGCGATGAGCTGATTCCAATCGAGGCGATCTCGAATTCGAGGTCCTCTCGGCTGGCTCTCGGATCGGCGATGGACCGGGGGCTGGATCCGTCCATGCCTCGCGCCCCATATCCCACATATCGACCTCAAGGCCTGCGGGCCGCTCGACAGAAGTTCGAGGAAAATGATGAGGTTACCGATGCATCGATAGCGATCGATACGTATTGGTTCGGGAGGGGAGTCTGAGTACGTCCACCAAAGACGTACGGCTCGGCACACGCCGAGTCAAATAGGGCAGTGACATAGACATTAACGGGTATTAGGCCGGAGACGCGCACTTGCGTTCTCCGGCCTTTTCTTTTGGGGCGCACGCCGGGGTAAAAATTTCGCCGGTGCCGCGCGCACTTCTCTCTCGCCCGCGGCGCCGCCCTCGCAGGGGAGGGCCCCTTCCACCTCCGCGCACTCGCACACAAGCGCCTTGGGCCCCCTCCAGCGCCAACATCCGGATTTTATCCGCTGCGCGGTTCGCTATAGACCAGCAGGTCACTAACAGAGGGAAGCCATCATGGCTGCCATTACGATCATCGGTCCCCAGTTTGGGGGCAAAACCATCCGCACGCACGTCAATCTGCCGAAGCGCCCCAAGGTGAGCATTCGCCGGATGACGACCTCGGACTTGAAGGTGTCGCAGGCCATCCTCAGCGAGGAACTGCGGCTGGTCTGGAGCGCCGTCCGTGCCCGGATCCGCAGCGGATCGAGCCTCGCCGGCGTCCTGCGCTCGTTTCAGTGGAATACCTACGGATGGGACGCGACCGATCGGCAGATCCGGGCCATGGAGGCGCGGCTTGCCGAGATCGGCGATGAGATCACGCGGCGCAACCTGCGCGATCTCGAGAAGGGTCGGACCGCCTGGACGCGTCCGCGGCACTCCCGCGGCACATTCGCGGTCTCGCTTGCGGAGGCGGCGAAAGTCCACTGACTCATATCATCGAGTACACGATTGAAACCGGGGCGTTTTGCGTCCCGGTTTTCTTTGGGCGAGCGCGCCGCACGCCCGAGCCAGACGGCTTCTCCGAATGCCCGTTCGGATTTTATCCCTTTACATCGAGCGTGATGTTTCCTAGCCTGCAGGCCCAGGTTGGTAGCAACGGATTGGAGTGAACGTGCTTAGCCTGGTTCTCATCTCAGTGGCCGTTGCCGTGGTATTGGTGATTCTGACGAAAGCGGGTACGCCCCTCTTCGCCTATCGCCGCCGCGAGCTCTTCCGCAGCCGTCCGCTGATGACAGACAACGAGATCGAGTTCTTCGCGCGGCTCGAGAAAGCGCTGCCCGACTGCAAGGTGTTCAGCCAAGTCGCCATGTCCGGCGTCCTCGACGTGACGCTCCCAAAGACCCATCAGGCGTACTGGAGGGTGCGTTCGGCCTTCGACCGCAAGCGCATGGATTATGTCGTGTGCACACGTGAAGGCGCGCACCTCATCGCCGTGGTAGAGCTCGACGACCGCACGCATGACCCGCAGAAGGACGCCAATCGGGATGCAATGCTTGCAAGCGCCGGCATCCGCACGGTGCGCTTCCCCTCCCATCCTCGCCCGAGCGCCATGGAGATCCGCGCCGAAGTGCTCGGCCGCCGGGCCGCCTGAGCCGATAGAAGAGGCCCACACATCGGTGCTGGTCCGGGCATGAAAACGGCCTCCCGGAAGGGGAGGCCGTCGAAGTCACGATGACGTTTTGTCTCGGAAAATAATCGCCGCACCGGTGATGAGTGTCACCACTGACACGTACACCAGCGTTGCGAGAATCATCCAAGCCTGCGCAGTCATGGCAAACATACTACTACTCCCATGGCAGGGAGTCGAGCACGGCTGCCAAAACCTGCGTGATCGCCCACGCAAGGCCGCCCAGGCAAGCTCCCAGCACACTGTGGTGCAAGCGGATACCCAGAGCGAACACTGCCGAAGCTGCGATCCAAGAGGCCTTCCTCAATTCCCGAGACAACCCCGTCATGGCCTTCTTGGAGAGCTTCTTCATGTTGCTCCCTCCTTTCGTAGTGACCTACATCTCCTCTATAGCAAACGCCGACGGGGAAACTCAGGAAACACCCGGATATTTCTACGGGTGTTCGCCGGCAAGCCCTCCGAGCGCGATTGCGGACATAGGGGCGGTCCGCGCATAGCTCACGCAGTTCTATAGCAAACGGTTCGCCAAAAGAACGAGAATCCGTACGCGCATTCGGATTTCTCTCGGGCGGATTCCATCGGCTCGGGATAAGATAGAAATAGTGAGGCACCCCCAAGAGACGAAGAAATCAGGGTTTATGGAGTCACGACAAATGGCATATCGACACACAACCAAGCTGCTCGTTCACGCGCTTCTCGCCGGCGCACTGTGCGCGGTTCTCGCAGGCTGTGGTGGTGGCGGGGGTACGACAGCGCCCGGAAACGGATCGGGAGCGTCAGGCTCAGGCGGCGTCTCCACAAGCACGCCGGGCATTACCTGGAGCGGCCATGAAGGGAAGGCCCTCTCGAACGGAACGGACGAGTACCAACTCGCCATCGACGTTTCCGGCCTCACGACCGGGCAATCCTTCACCATCGCCGTCAACGCCACGGGCGCCGAGACCTTCTCGCTCACCGGTACCGTTACCGCCAATGGCACCTACCAGGCGCCGGGAATCTTCTACGATTACACGGGCCACGAGAGTAACGGCAGTGCAGTCGGCATCCATATAGCGATGCCAGTTACCACGCAACCATCGGATGGTGCCAAGTGCCAGGTGATCGCCCAACTCGATCAACCGGATGCCTCCACGGGCATCGCTCCGGACACGCTGGCCTATACGCCACCGAGCGGGACATACACAGTCCCAGTCGTCTGCTCGACGTACCCGGCCGCAGCACCGACGTACGTCGATGAGAAACTCGTGCCCTTCCCTGGAACCACGGCCAAAGTCATCGCCTCCCCGGTGTTCGCGCCGGTGTTCTTCAGCGGCTCGACCGACGAGAACGATTACGAGGTCTTCCTGCAGCAGGTGGGGGTCTCCAAGTACTGGAACGCCCTTGCCGAGTATGGCGTCGGCAACGGCACGACCGACACGGCGATCATGGCATCCACCACGTGGCCCTCGACGGTCACCGAGAGCCAGATCGAGCAGACCATTGTCAGCAACGATGCCTGGGGTGCCCCGATTACGAGCAACACCGTGCTGGTGCTCTTCCTGCCGCAAGGAACCCTATACCTCACATCGAGCGCGGACGAGACCGTCCCCTGCCTGCTGCCGAGCACGGATACCTGCTCGATCCGCGGGCAGGTGACCCTCAACGGCACGCCCATACAGTTCATCGCAATGCAGCCCGATACCCAGAACAATGGCAATCCGCAATACAGGGCGCTCGCGGCGCATCTGATCAACGCGGTGACGAATCCGGGCGGCGGTGCTGGCGATGTTGCCGGCGATGAGGGCTACGTGGAAGCGAGCAAGAACCCGGATTGGTACGTCGAGCTGTACACCAATACCTCGCAGAATCAGCTGCAGGTTGGCAATGCCTGCACGAACTTGGCTCCGGTCGAAAGCGATCTATCTCTTACCGGGGACAATGCTGTCGTCAATGGCTTCACAGATCTTTCCGAGCCCTACTCGAACACCGCCGCGACCGCCGATACCACGTATGATTACTGCAATGGTAGACCGCCATACGGATTGGTCGCGGACTGGAGTACGGCAGCCGATGCGCAGAGCGTTACAGCCACCCGCTTCGGCCACCAGGTGAACGATGAAGCGCTGGTAATCGCACCTGGCAAGAGCGCAACGATCGAGATGGCCGCGTGGCAGACGACCACTACCCTAAGCAGTTACGGCGATCAGCCCTACTTCCCGCTGAAGATGAACGGAAACAACGACTGGTACTACCTCACCGGCACTCGCGCCCCGAGAGAGTGCCAGAACGGAAAGCCATACGCGATCTGCGCGGACGCTCCGAGCTTCAGCATCACGCCGGTGTCGACCGTGGCCCCAGCCATCCAACCGCCGGCCCCCTCCCCGTATCTCCTGACAAATGGGGACACCTACGATCTGACCGTAACAGCCTCGAGTACGTCCGAGCCGGGCATGTGGGTGATGTACATCGGCGGTCAGCCGATCGCGGTAACCAACGCGAGCACTTGGCAATAGTTGTCCAAATCCCTGGCGGCCCTCCTCATCGGCGGGCCGCCCTTCTTCCTTGAGCGTCAGCGGCTGGCGCACTGTTGCGGGCTCGGGTCAATTACGCTCGGACGGCGTTGCCCCCATCAGTAGAGAGGGCGGGCATGCCGTCGATATCTGAACCTTCCGCCCCGGCTAATGCCGGGGTTGTGAGGGGCTTGCTTCGAAGCGCTTTCCTGGTGCAGACGCTTGTGGATTGTGCATCGCGGACGCACTCTTTCGAGAGCGATCAGCGAATGGACGAGCCGGCGGTGAGCCGATTTCTCTTCACTTCACCGGCAAGGAGCTCAGCCGCGTGTTCGCCAAGATGGCGCTGTTCGCCGCCTCCACGGTCTTCTGGATGGCCTACATGCAGATGTTCGGGTCCTTCACGCTGCTTGCGTAGCGCGACACCGATCTCGACCTCTTCGGCTGGAGGATGCCGGCGGGCATCACGCAGACGATCGACCCAATCTTCATCATCGCACTGGCGCCGGCGTTCGCGGCGCTGTGGGTGCGGCACGGGCGGCGGGGGCGGGACTTGTCCTCGCCCGCGAAGTTCGCCTGGGGACTGCTGCTCATGGCGGCGAGCATGTGGTAGTAGGCCACGGCCGAGCCGTGGTACGGGCCAGCTATCTGATTCCCTCCAGCGTCGTGCCCACCGAGGCCGGCCGGCAGCTGCTGGAGCGAGCCGCTCCGGCTCTGACTGAAGTGGAGTCTGCTCTGGATGCAGTGGGCGGATTGCGCGACCAGCCGGCGGGCACACTGCGGCTCAATGTGCCGATCAGCGCCGCGCGACTCGTCCTGCCGCGGATCGTGCCACCCTTTCTCACCGCCTACCCGCGGATCAGGCTGGAGGTCGTCGCCGAGGACAGCTTCGTCAACGTGCTCGCCGCCGGTTTCGATGCCGGGATCCGGTATGACGAGCGCCTGGAGCAGGACATGATCGCGGTGCCGATCGGCCCTCGCAGCCAGCGCTTCGCCCTTGCCGCCGCTCCCGCCTACCTCGGTCGCCATGGCCGTCCGCGCCATCCGCGCGAGCTTCTCCAACACGCGTGCCTGAGCGGCCGATTCAGCGGCCGCGCGATGCCGCTATGGGAGCTCGAGCGCGAGGGTGAGGTGGTGAAGATCGACCCCAAGGGGCCATTGCTCGTGAGCCTGGGCAGCGCGACCGATCTCGCCTTGGACGCCGCGATTGCCGGAGTCGGCATCATCAATCTTTTCGAAGGGTGGCTGCTGCCGCATTTTGACAGCGGCTCGCTCGAGCCCGTTCTTGAGCCCTGGTGGCAAAGCTTCCCCGGGCCGTTTCTTTACAATTTCGGACGGCGCCTGGTGCCCGCACCGCTGCGGGCGTTCATCGATTTCATCAAAGCATCGGCTCCGCCGGAATCCGCTTCCGGGCACCGCCGAGTCTCCCGGGCTGGGAAGCGGCCGCTACGCTTCGAAGTGGAGCCGGCTTCGGTAGATGATATGGTCACGCTCGCGTTCACTTAAACAGCATCAATTTCTCAACCCCCCTCGACGTGGAACGGAAATTGGAAGGGCGCACGGGCGGTTTCGCACCGACCCTGCGCTCAAGCCGGAGCTATATCGTCCAAATAGAACCCTCGAACTCACCGCACGTGTTGTTGGCGTCTATTGAGAAGCTGTCCCCGGCCGGCACCACAAAGGTAGCGCTATTCTCCGTCACCACCCACGTCGAGTAATCAGGTTGCCCCGTCTTGGTGATCGAAATATCCGCGACCGCATTCCCATTGACGTACGCGAGAATCGATGCGCCGACGCCATTGGTCGTACAGGACGTCGTGAGCCCGTTCCAATTCGCCCCTTCCGTCGGATTCGACAGGGCGGAGTTATAGCTGCCCACAAGTCCGGTGATGCTGATCAGGTATGCTTGGTTGGATAAGATAGGACCGTTATTTTGCCCGTCAATGGTCATGGGCGATCCATTAGCGGTGCCAGACGCGCTCGCCGGCCCGCTCGAATAGGTCCACCCGCAGACCCACTGGTGATAGTAATTCCAGTGGCACGACCAGACCGAGGTGGGAGTCTGCGTCGCCGGCCCGAACGATCCGACGTATGATGCCCCGGAACTCGTGATCTCATTGCAGATGGCATGAAACGCCGCATACGGCGAGCTGCTGCACGGGTTAGAGTTGTTCAGGTTCGAATTAATGGAGCTGATTGCGCTCGTGTCGGTGTTAATCTCGCCCTGCTGAGTACCGTACTCGTTGTTCAGGTTGTTGATCTGCCCCTGCTGATTGCTGTAATCGCTCGTCAGATTGCTCACCTGCGAGGAGAGCTGCGAATACCACGGGTACGCGCCGCCGGCGCGCACGTCGATGTCGTTCACATTGATAGAGCCAGGCGCAGCTTCTGGTGACACATTCAGATTGCCTGGACCCTGCTGAGTCACCATCGACCAGCCGACGCCGTACTGCGGCTGCCAGCCCCAGTAGTCATTACACCATTCCCACGACGTCTGCCCAATGTTTCCCTGGCCGGGAAGACAAAATGTGCCTCTGGCCCCCTCCCATGTCCCGTCCGAGTGCACGGCCCACGTGTTTTGCGCCGCATTGCTGTCCCACAGGGTCATCATCGTGCCCTGGGAGACGAAGGAAATGTCATCGCCAGAATTGCTCTTGAGCGTAAGAAAACCGCCGAAAGGCGCGTTCTGAATGTGAGCGTACTCATTACCATTGCTGTCGTACAGGTTTAGCTCGGCCCCATCGCCACTATCGTTGATGACTGCGCGGTTCTCATCGGCGAAGAACGTACTCGGCACATGCAGATTGCCGTTCTGATTCACGGCCAGCGCCACCCAGGAGCCCCCATTCCACGCGAATGCCCGATCGGTATCCTCGGTGAGGCGCACATCGCCGATCTGGTTCCCTGACGCCGGGAGCGCGGAATACGTCGATACGGGGGTCTTCCAGTGCCCGCCGCCGACAGCGGTCCACTGCCCGCCCTGGCAGGACACGAGCGCCCCAGTGCCATCCTGCGCGATCGCCCCGATATTGGCGCATCCGGTGCCTTCGCTCTCCACGGCGCCCATGACGAGTGGGGTGCTCATCGTGTTCTCGGCAGCATTCGGAGCCGGTACGCGCCATAGGAAGCGCGAATCGTCGGCTTCCTGGGCCGCATTCGGCTCCACTTTGACCTCGATGCTGCCAGGGTTGATCCCCCCGGGGGCACCGACCTGCCAAGTGCCGCCGGCGCCGTAGATCACGTTCGGCTGCTGTCCGGCGAGAAGCGTTGCCGGAACATATCCGCCGCGGTCCCCGAGGTCGAGCATGAGCCGTCCGGCCTCGAGATTCGAGTAGACCTTCTGTCCCTGATCGATGACATAGCCGGTGACGTTCCCGTTGCCATCCGCATTGAACTGGACGGTGATGGGGTTGCCGAACTCGTCGGTGGGCTTGGTTCCGACGGGAAGGAAACCTTGCGCGATCAGCTGCGGGACGGTGACGGTATGGGACGAACCCGGCAGATCGAGCGTCGCGGAATACGAATACTCGTACTGCAGCGCCCCGTTCGCGATGGTGGCGAGTTGCCCGGCCTCGACCTGGGCCACCTGGGTGGTGAAGACCATGTGATTCCAGTTCAGCGCCGAGGGCAACACTGCCGCCACGGCGGCAAGGACGCCAATGAAAATCACGAGATCGATATACCCGAACATGCACCGCTCCTACATCGGGATCCGCGCCCGAATCACATACCGGCCGTCACGCGACTCGATCACCCATTGCCCGCCGATCAGATTGCCAGCATCCGCCAGCGCGCCCACGGTCAGCCCCCCGTAGGGGGCCTGTACGGTGCACTGTGCCGTCGTCATCTCGAGGCTCACCCCGTTGGGGAGCAATTGCGCCCCGTTCCCGTTCTGGAACACGGAGAGACAGTCCCGCGCGATCGCATCCGCAACGGCCGCGGGCGGTTGCGCGCCCGCGTGCGGCTGGGCGACGGCGATGATGCCGGCAAAGCCGACCATCATCACCGCCAATATGACCCAGGCGAACACGCGGGAGGCCTCTTCTTACTCCCTATTACATCCCCGAGTACGTCTCCTTGATCGTCACCGGGTCCGTGGTCCCGCAGTCCTGGCCGATCGTCGCAGGATTGGTAACCGGGAGCGTCACGGCCGTGCCGTTGATCGTGAGTGAGGACACGTTCCCAATCACGGAATTGGCGATCGCGGCACATGCGTCATTCGGCACCTCATCAGTGAGGTCGAATGCACCCGTAGTGCTCGAGCTTGGCCCCAGCACGATCGTATAGCCGAACACGTTCGTGAGGCTGGAGGTACCGTTGACCGTGATCGCGCTCGGCACAGCCTTCGCAAGGACTGCGGCGCTGTCCGTGAGCGTAGAGTAGTCGGGATACCCCTGCCATGCCTGACGGATATCGGCCACCAGCGCTGCCGTGTCCTGCTGTTCGGCGTGCACATCCGATGCGGTACGGATGCTATCCGCGTAGTGGATCGCGATCACGATGCCCGCGGCGATCACGCCGAGAACCACGATCCAGATGATGATGTCGATGGCGCTCATGTCGAGGTGTCTCCAGTGGTTAATGTCAAAACAGTTTGGCGCCGGCCATTGATTGATGCATCACGCCGAGAACCAAGCTCACGATCGAGCCGGCGATGCCGAACAGAAGCGCGATGACCCCGAAGCGGATCGCTCCGGAGAACACGCGAATGCTGGTTTCGGCCGACTCGACAAAATCTTCTTCCCATACCGCGAGCGCCCTCGTGAGCGCTCCTGAGATGTCCGTGGCATCGCCCGACTGCGTGATCTCCTCGATCAGAAGTGGCGCCGGGAAATTCGTCTGGGCGTGGGTGGCAGTCAGCGCATCGGGCAGATGCTTGCCGTCGCGCTCGATGTACTGCTTGATTCTTGCCAGGCGGCGCGCAAGCCATGGGGAGGATTCCTTGATCGACTGCGCGAGCGCGTCGCGCTCCATCACGCCGGACTTGATCATGATCAGATGCATCTTGATCCAGAGCAGCGATTGCCAGTCGCGGTAGAACGCGAACGGGGTATTCGGGATGTTCTCGAGCCAGCGCCGCCACCGCGCGTCCACCGTCCCGAGCGCCCGCCACATCCAGAAGATGACACAGGCTATCGCTACGATCCCGACGGTGAGTATGACGAGCCCGGTCGGGGTGCTCGCGCCGAGCACGAGCGCGGTGAATCCGTGCACTGACTGGGGTTTTAGCACGCTGCGGTACTGCGGCACGATGTAGATCGCGGTGCCGAAGATCGCGAGCACGCCGAACAGCAGCATCATGAGGGAAGGGGCGAGCGACTTACGAAAGTTGCGCTTCATCTTGCGGACGCGGACGATCGAGTCAGCGAGTTCCCTGAGCGTATCCGGCAGCGATCCGGACTGATCTCCGGTCATGATCAGCATATAGTCGGTCGGCGGGAGGAACTCATGGAGCGATTGCGCGAGTTTGGCGCCGCGCGAGAATCGATACGTCGCGACCTCGAGCGCCGCCTTCAGACGGTAGGACTTGCGAATGTACTGGGTGCCGAGCAGTTTCTTCAGCGATGACCCGACGGCCTGGCCGGCCCGCACCCGGCTGCCGATGTACTTGTAGAGGGTGACGCGCTCGAGATCATTGAGTTTCCCGATGCGCTTCGCCTTCCGTTCGAGCGCCGAGCGCCCGGAATTCTTCGAGCCGACGAGCTCGATCAGAGCAGAGATTGGGTTACCCATGGCTGGGCACCCCTGCGGGACGGGGGAGGCGGCGCGCCACGGGTCCGTACGAGCGTCGGATCGCGATGAGCCGTCCAAGCATCGGACGCACGGAGATCAGCCCGATCACGAGCTGTGAGCCGAGGAACCACGCGAGCGCGAGCCCTGGGCGATGATAGAAGCGCAGCACCGAGAGCACGGGGAAGGAGCCCAGGATCGCGAGGTTGATGTACACCCGCCGGCGGGCCGAGAGCAGCGGGCGGCTGTGCTGCCCGCCAGGGCCGCTGATGCGCACCGCCCGCCCGATCGACCACGTCGCCAGAATATCGATCGCCGCAAGCACGATCGCGAGCCCCCAGAACCAGGCCGGGTGCCAATAGACATGGATAAAGAGATCTTTGAACTGCATAACTGTCCCGTCAGAGCGGTTGCGCTCCGCTGTCGATGTACTCTAGCGAACGGGTCACCCAATCTTTCTCCGCATCGGAGCGACACTCGCCGATTCCGCCGACCTTCGTTTGCATGGCGAGCGGATCGGTGACGCCCCGCAGCGCCAGCGCCACAGCCCGGTGGCCCATGAACCCGCCCGCCGCCGCGCCCATCAGCGCTTTGAGCTGTGCGTCATCCTCTACGCCACCGCGCAGCTTGTCGGAGATCTCCTCGGTGACCGGGATCACCTCCGCCACAGCGATCTTTCCGGCGGTACCCTTGTTCGAGCACAGCTCGCACCCAGGCCCCTCGAAGCGGACCTTGCTCACGTCCTCGCAGTAGCTCGCGAGTGCCTGCATCGCCTCCGCGGCCCCCGGGCGATCCTTGGCCTGCTCGTAGGACACCGAGCACACGGGGCACACCCGCGGAGTCAGGCGCTGCGCGACCAGGAGACGCAGCACGTCGGGAGTGCAGTACGCGGCGCGCGAGAGCTCGAAGCCGCGCGTGGTCTCGAGTCTCGGGACGATCATCGCGGCGTTGTTCGCGTGAATCGTGGTCATGACCAGGTGCCCGGAATTCGAGATCTCGATCGCGAGCCGCCCGATCGGGCCCTCGCGGATCTCGCCGACCAGGATCACGTTCGGCGCGATGCGCAACATCATGCGCATCGCCTCGCCGAATGCCAGGGACTGCGCGGCGACGTCGATTTCATCACCGCCGATCTCGAGCTGCACGGCCCCCTGGATCTCCCGCTCGGGCGGGTTTTCCGCCGTCACGACTCGCCGGTACGGCCAGCGCCGACGTAACTCGACCAGCATCTCCCACAGCGCCGTCGACTTACCCGAGCCGGTGGGGCCCGCCATGACGATGATCCCGGTATCGAGCTGCAGCGCCCGCCCGATCACCGCCCGCTGATCGGGGAAGTACCCGAGCGCGGCGAAACCGAGTCCGGGGGCCGGCTTCGGCGGGAGGCGCAGACGCATCCCGATATGATCGATTCCTTTCCCGCGCGCCGGGCCGTCCTTGTACTGGATACGCAGCGTCATGAACTTTCCGCCAGCGGATCTCGGGTAGGACGGACCGCGTGCCACGCGGACCGATTCGATGTAATCGAATCCCCTCAGCCGGTCCGCGCCGATGACCGCGTGCTGCATCTCGTTATCGACCATGCGCGTGCCCCCCGCGCTCGCAAACCCCTGGATATAGACCCCCATGAGCGCGTCCATCTCGGAGTGCGTCACTGAGTCATCGACGACGTACACCCGGTCGTCGACCGAGAACTCGATGGTCGCGTAGCGATCCTCGGTCGTGCGATGCAGATGGATGTCGGAAGCCTGATAGCTGGCCGCCGCCTGCAGGACCCGGTGCGCGAAACCGCGCGCATCGGCCGCCCGGCCGCTAGGCACGACCGCTTTGGCGCGGGGCGCGCGCGCCTCGCCGCGCATCTTGTGCAACTCCTCGGGCTCGCAGTACTCGACTTTGAGCCCGCACACGCGCGCGGCGCTCTCGATGAACGAGCCATGCGAAATATGCAGACGCTTTGGCGCATACAGCAGCCCCTTATCGAGCACCACATGGCAGAGACTCGCGTAATCGGACGAAAGAAAGCGTGCGAGCCTTGCCTGGACCCATTCCTCGGAGCGTAGCTCCGTGACATTCTCATGTTGTATCGCAGCTTCCATGTTCACCACCCCAGTTGCAAATGCCACAGTCCGGTGCGCGTCCACTTGACGCCGATCGAGTGCACGCATGCCCCCACGGGCATCTCCCACGATGGGATTATTCCGTCGATGGAAATCGACGGCTGCACCCCGCCCACGGCTCTCCAGTGCTCGTGTTGGTAGGCCGCCCAGTCGGAGATCGCCGCCTCGATACGCGCATAGCGGCGTTTCGAGTCGACCACGCACCGCTCGATGCGCAGCGGAACGGTCAGCATCGCGGCGCGCAGACTCGCGGTGACTCTCGCGCCCGCCGGGGCCGTGAGGGCCAGACCTCGCCGGCCGCGCCGCCATACAAACGAGGCACCGTGTACGTCGCAGGCCGCCGAGACCAGATGCCACCCAGGATAGGCGGCTTCCGTGCGCTGAAACGCTCTGAGACACGCATCGAGCGCGCTTGCGGTCTGATATCCCCCGGGCAGGGGGTGAGCGGGCTTCGCAGCCGCGGCGCGCGCGAGCGCGGCGGCGCGGGCCGCCTCGGCGCGATAATGCTGTACGTACGCGAGAGTTGCCACAACGGCGATGGCGAGCACGCCAGCCATCAGGATGCGCTGACGGGTCTTGGACACTCGCGGCACCGCGATGGGGCTCGCCCCGGCATGCTCGAGCAGCTTTTGCTCAAACTCCTCGGTAGAGAGCGCCGGCATCCAGTGGATGTCGGTGAAGCGCTCGTCGATCCGCGCTCTTGCCGCCTCGATGCTCTTGGCGTCCGCGATGCTCTCGGCATCGACGAGCGTGTCGACAAGCGGCAGTCCATCGCGGGTCGCGGCGCAGAGAAACGTCCCGCTGGCCGTCCGCGCGATCAGGCCCCATCGAAATGTCTCGGAAGGCAGTTGAGGCGCAAAGACATCGGCGTGCGCCGCGACGACCTGCGCGAGCGCGCGCAGTTGCGGACGGAACACCCCGCTCAGCCCAACATCAATACGGTTTTCGACGCCAGGCGCGATAAACAGCGCATCGAACGCGGGCAGCCCGTCCTGCTGGCCCGCGAGCCAGATGCGCGCATCGGCAGCCTCGGCGCTCGCCGTGGCCCAGGAGAGCCACATCGTACCGACCGCGAAGCGAAGCTTGCCGATCGTCACGACGCGAGTGTCGAGCGTCGATGCGCCGTTCGGCTCGATTAAATCTGGAGGCTCGGCCACAGGAAGGCTCACGGATGGGAATTTGGCTGGAAGTTCGGCGGCGGCGGCACGTTCATCGGCGGGCCTTGCGCCGGCTCGGAACCGTGCGCGGCATTGCCGGAGCCACCGCTATTGGCGGAGATATCGGGAAGCTCAACGACGGGAAGCGCTCCGCGCATCCGGAACCAGACGCCCGCGGCGCGGATGGCCGTGACTTCGCCGTAGGGAGTCTCGGCGCCTGGGGACACTCGCAGTCTCGCGCCATCGGGCGTCTCGAGCACAGCGCGCGCCTTGAGTCCGATCGTGATCCTCTCGACCCGCGGCAAAGAAGCACCATGAGAACCGCCCAGGGTAGTCGCCTGATTGGGATAATGAGGCTCCCCGGGGGCCGGTCCGCGTTGCGGCGGGCTCGACGCGGGGGCGCTCGGAAGTTTCTTGCGTGCCTTGTTCACCACATTATCGAGGTACGCCGTGATGGCACGCTCGTATGCGGTGCTGTTACCGGGTTCGGGCACTACCTGAACGCCGTGGGTTGCCCGTGGCGCGGAGGATGCCGCGGCGTGCTTGGCGGCCGGCGCGATTGCGGCGAGCGCATTTCCCGCGGCGAGCACAAGGGCGGCAGTGGCGATGAGAGTCTTACGCATGATTGTTCCTCGGGTCTCAGCTGGCCTTTGCGCTGATCGTGACCACGGTGATGGTGTTGGAGTCCTGCCGCAGATGCCCGCCCCCGAGCAGCCAGAAGTAGGGGCTGCCCGTGCCCTGCGTCTGGTTCTCGTCCTGCTCGTTACGAAATCCGAGTAGCATCACCGTCGAGCCGGAGGCCATATCGACCATCTGGTTGAACGAGGTGACTGACTCCTGCGGCACCTGTAGCATCTCGCCCCCAGAGGTGATCGTCTTGAAAGTCGGGGTCCCCGTATCGCGGAACACCATCGAGAGCACGATCCGGTTGCCATCGGCGATGCGCGGTGTGATCGACATCGCAACACCCGCCGAGATGTTCCCCGGGGTGAGCATCGAGTACCCGAAGGTGCTCGCGCCGGAGAGCGCCGAGTTTGACGAGACCTCGGCGAGATAGCCGTAATTCGTCGTATTGTTGACCGTGACCGGATTGCCATCGAGCGCAAGCAGCGTGTTGTTGTAGACCTGGTGCACGCTCCCGATCTGCGAAAGCGCGCTGGCCGCGGCTTGTGTGCCATTGAAGGGCCCGGTACCGGCGCTGAACTGGATCTGTCCCGGAGTTACGCCGCTCGATAGCGTCAGCGCCGATGGCGCGGTGACCGACACGGAATTGAGGCCCGACAGGTACTTCCAGATCAGGCTCGGAGCGATCCCGTAATTAACATCGTTTTTCAGCGTCACCTGGTAGACCTGCAGACTGATCTCGACCTGCCGCTGCAGGCGATGCGATAGACTGCGAACCCAGCGCGCGAAACGTTTCACGTCGGCGCGGGTCCCGGTCACCGTTACCGTCGCGGTGGCCTCATCGGCCGTGAGCCGCGCCGGAGCGGCAACCACACGCGCTTCGAGCAGCAGTCCACGCCATTCATCAGTGACGTAGGATTGGGTGGTGGTCACGGAGGAATCGGAGCTGGAGGTCCCGATGCTGGTGGCGCCGCCCGCCGCGCCTCCCCCGCTGCTGCCGCCGGACCCACCGGTCGAGTTCTTCGCCCCGACCTGCGACTCTGACTTGATCTGCCCTCCGATCACAGGCAGCTGGAAGGTGCGAGTCATGGCGCGCATCAGATGCACCCCGTTGGCCGTGTACTCGCTCACATAGCCGATGCTTTGCGTAACGGTCGACAGGAGCCCGGAGCACGGGCCCCGGTATGAGGTCGGCGGGAGGATGACGGTAGGCCCGAGATCATCGCTATTGATCGAGACCGCGCAGTTGCTCTCGATGAACTGCACCGCATCGAGCGCCCTCGTATCGTCCATCGTCTCGTACACGACGTGACGCTTCATGGAAGCCGGCGGCGGCAGCGCGCGGTGGTGCGTCAGACCGCTGTAGACGAAGTACCCGCTGGATGCGGTGATCGCCGCCGCAGGTTGCGGCAAGGGGGCCTTCGCGGCGGGGGGCTTGAACAGCAGCGCGCTCTTGGGGATGGAAGTCGATTGCATGGTCGCGCAGGCCGAGAGCGCCGCGCACGTCAATGCAATAGCGAGAGGACGCAGGAGATGGGTGTTACGCATGATCTTAGAATCCGTTGTCGTCCCCGTCGGTCGACTCGACCACCAGGGTTCTGTTTGCGCGGTACTCGATGAGCCGGATCGGCGCGCCATTGGCGATTGCCGAATGTGCCCACAGCCCGACTGCGGAGAGGAATGTTCCGGGGATCGCCGCGTAGGCCGGGGCGCGCCAGTCGCGCGCAAGCCGGCGTGCCTTCCACACGACGGTCCACGTGTGGCGCTCGCCCCACCGATCGAGCGCGACACTCATCCGCTCGCCTTTGGAGATCAGCCAGACTTTCGGCATGGCAGGGACGACGGGCAGGGGTTTTGCGTCAGCCACGAGTTTCTTCGGTACAACGGGGGCGCCCGCGAGAGCCGTCCCACCGGTCGGCTTTGCCGAGGAATACGGGTGCAGGGGAACGCCCACGGGACCCGCGGTCGCAGTGCGGACCAGGGCGTGCGTGTGGGTATAGACCGTCAGGATCTCCCCGGCGCAGTGCTCCCCGAGTGCGATCGCCGCGCCGCGATCCGCATCGAGCACGGCGGCGCGCAGCGCGGCCTTGCGGGGCCCGGCGGGCCAGCTGACCTTCGTGCGCTTGATGCTGCCCGGGAGGTCCACCACGACGGTCTGACCGCCAGGGGCGATCGCGACGAGCGCGCGAGAGAGACTCACCGGACCGCCAGCCGGAACCGGCCGGCGCCAGGCGGGACCCCATCTCGCCGGCGCCCGTGCCGCAAGAGCAAGGGGGGCCAGTCCCACGAATAAAACCGTCGCCAGATAAAGTCGATTGCGTGAACGCATGTACCTCACCATCTCTACCTCTATCTATACCTCGGCTATCCCGCATGCGCGGGGGCCTATCCGAATCAATCCCGGGGACGGTCAGTCCAAAAACTGCCCCATCAGAGAGCTATAGCAACGAGCGCGGGAAAAAATCTGCATTTTGAAAAAAAAAATAAACCGGCCCCACTGGGAGGCCGGTCGAAATCTCCGTTCAGGCGGCACGGCGCATCTCCACGGAACCGGAGGGAAAGGCCGATGCGCCGTTGCGCGTGTACACGTCGAGCCAGTCGATCCCCTTCGAGCCCTGCGGAACAGGACCAGTCGGCAGATGAACCCTGGCTGTCACCCCTGCTCGGCGCATTCGCTGGGCCAGCCGTTCGGCGGCCCGCAACCCACGCCCGTTCTCGTCCTTGTCGGCGAATATGCGCACTTCGCGCACCACCGCCGGCAGTTCGAGCGACTCCATCAGCGTCGCGGAGACCGCCGACCAGACCGCAAGGCCTGTGGCCGCGCGCACGGCGAGAGCCGTCTCGATACCTTCGGCCACTGCAAGCACCTCACGAGGCGTGAAGAGCCGGATCGCCCCCCCGCGGGATAAGGTCGTGCGCATGGTCATCTTCTTCGGGGTACCGACGTCGGCCTTCGTGCCCTGCGCGGACAGGTATGTCCGGTGCAGGCACACGCCACGGTCGTCCGGCAGTTGAATGACGGCGACCATTGCCGGGAACGACCCTGCGAGCCGCCACCGCCCGTCGATCTTCTCGAAGTACGGCAGTTCAGGATGGAACCGCAGCCTGCGAGAGATCGCCGAGAGGGGGAGGCCTCGATTGGCGAGATACCGCTCCGCGGGAGTACCCTGGATGTCACGGCACCCGGCCCAGATCCGCAGGATCGAGGCGCGCGCTTTGGAAGGGTCCGGCTCCTTGAACGTTGCGCGAGGTGGGCGCGCCGTTCCCGGGCCTGCCCGATCGCCATCGAGCCACCGGTGAATCATGCGGGCCGCCTCTCGAGGGGTGACCTGTCTGACCCACGCGAGCAGCCGCACCCCGTTGGCGAACGACCCGCACGTGTTACATATGCCGCCGCCCGTTGCCGGGAAATCCTTGAAAACCCGAAACCCGTCTGTTCCGCCGTGCACAGGGCACGGCACGTGATTGCCACTCGCTTCAATCGCCGGAGCGAGCTCGGGAGCGAGCTCGCTCAGGAGGTCAGCCCATAAGCCCTTGGCTTCGTCAGAAACCATGTGGACTCCTCAGTCTTAGTGAACCTACTCCGTCTATAGGGACACCCGCCCCGCGCGATCGGGATAAAAAAGAGCCGGTGGAATCCCACCGGCTCTAGATAAACACACTACCTATCAGAACGGCACGTCCGCCAGGAAATCGTCATCGTCAGCCGGCTGACTCGCCGGAGCCGACGATCGCGCCGCTCCCGATGCGCCCTCGCCACGAGCATTGCCGCTGGGAGCGCCGACGCTGCGGGCACCGCCTTTACGCGCCGCGGCTCCGCGAGACCCGTCTCCGCGAGACCCGTTGGCGCTCGATCCACCGGTACGCGACTCTTCGCCGCTGTGATCGCCCGCGCCGTCCTCGCCGCGCCGATCGAGCATGCGCAGCTCGCGCCCCTTGATGCTCGTCGAGTAATGCGTGACGCCATCCTTGTCGTACTTGCGCGTCTCGAGCGAGCCCTCGACGTAGACCAGCGAACCCTTGTGCAGGTACCTCGTGGCGATATCGGCGAGCTTTCCGAAGAACGCCACCTGGTGCCACTCGGTCTTCTCGCGCCTCTCGCCGCTCTCGCGGTCCTTCCATGCCTCTTTCGTGGCGACGTTCAGCCGCACGATCCCTTCCTTCACCGTTTCCGGATCCTGACCGAGACGGCCGATGATTTGCACCTTGTTCAACACGTGATTTGTCCTCTTGAGCCCGCCCCAATTGGCGGGAACGCCTATCTCTAGAGAACGGCCGGAGGCAAATCATGCGGCGGCGGGCGAAAAATTCTCCGTCTCGTTTCCGTTCTCGCCCGGGTCTGGCGAGGGCTGGGCAGCCTGCGTGGACTGTGCCACCTGCAAGGCTTCAGCGACCTCGAGCTGCGCTTGCGCGCTCAGAGCGTCGGCGTACGCACTCAAAAACGTCACCATGCCCTCAAGCGTGCCGGCGACATCCCGGTGCACGGTCGACCCCCCGTGCTCGCAGCGCGCGATGCGTCCGATGCGATCGCCAGGGTAACCGAGCGCGAAGTCCTCTCCGGCGCGCAGCGCATTGGCGGCGTACAGGAGTCCGACAGCAAGCGGCATCTGGACCTCGGTGACGGCGTCCTCCGAGTTCCGGTGGCGGAAGACCACCTCGTCGCTGAGGAGCAGATCCGTGGCCGGCGGCGCCGCCGGAAGCGATGCGGGTTGCGTCTTCAAGAGAGTCTCCTGGTCTTACGGCTTCGCCATGCCGGTAATCGCGGCAAGCGATGAGGGCGACGGTACGCCCTGCTCCAGGCGCAGTGCGCCGTGCGCTCCACGATAAAAAATTCCCGGGGTTCCCTGGATGCCCGCCTTCATGGCGAGCGCGAGATTCGTCACGAGTTCACGGCGCAGCTGCGGGGTGATCGTGATGCCCGGGGCTCCGCCGCGCTCGCGCGCAACATCGAACTTGCTCTCCATCGCGTAGAGCGTCTTTGGCCCCCCGGCAAGTTCCGCAGCGGCGCGCGGCATAGAGGATGCGAACAGGATCCCGACCGGAATCCAGTGCACTTCGAGCCCTGCGCGCTCGTACGGTCGAAGCTCGACCCATAGCCGGTGGCAGAACGCGCAATTCGGGTCCATCACCACCCAGATCTGGTGGCGTGCCCGCGGCGGGCCCTCGGTAACCTGATACGAGTTGCGAACCGCGCTCCAGAGCCGATTCAGGTTTGGCGCTTTCGCGTAGAGCGCCGCGTACTGGCGGGTCAGGTTCTGCCCTTGCTCGTTTGAGAGGATTCCGGAGATGACCGTTTTGCCTCCGGGGGTGGTATAGAGCACGACCTCTTTCCCGTTCGGCTCAGCCACCACCCAACCGGTGAGGTGGGAAACGGCCGGGAAGTGCCGCAGCAGCCGAAAGCCGGCCGCCACCACCGGCATCAGCGCAAGGGGCGTTGGCGAGGCATTGGCCATGCAGGGCATGGCGACGCTCAGCGCGAGCAGCACCACGGTGGCGCGCAGGGACTTTTGGAACACGTTCACGCGACCTCCGGCCGGCGGGCATCTGCCTGCTCTTTGATCTTCTTTTTCACCCCATCGAGCAGCCCGTTGCGCAGCCAGTCGGGGTACTTTGCCCCCTCCCCGTTGGTGAGGAAGGTCTCAATGTCGCCAAGAGGCGCGTTGTGCCTCACGCGATCGGAAATCGACTTCACGATCAGGCGTTGTCGCGCCGTGATGCTGGCCCACTGCTCGGCCGTGCCGAACGAGGGGCGGTGCTTCTTCGCGTCCGACGCGGCTGGAGCCGGAGAGCCCTGCTCTACAGAGTTTCCCTGGGACGCATCCGCTGCGCTCGAATCGTTCGCCGGGCCCTGCTCGGCCCGCGACGGCTCGGACGCGCCGTCCTGCGCTCGCTCCGGCTCCGGATCGTGCCGCTCAGCCTCCACGCGCCCGCCGTCCCCGAACGCATGTCGCAGGAGTTTTCTCAGCTTTGGCATCTCATCGCGCGCGATGAACTTCTCGTGCTCGAGATTCACCCACGGCGCCTCGAACGAGTACAGATACCGCCCGATGCCCCACTGCACCGCCGCCCGCTTGAGCGCATTGCTGGCCGCGGCTTTGACCGCGATTTCGCGGTCCTTTTCAGGATCCTGCGCATCGTCCGCCACCTCGTCTTGCTGCGCCACGTCGGCCTTGCCAATCCACTCGCCTCCGACCCGGATGCTGAGCGTGCACATCACCCCGCCGCCCATCGGTGCCGTGGAAAATTCGTTGCGCCAGTTCTCAGGCCCCACCACCTCATCGAGACGGTCCTGGACGAGCCTGGCGTCAATGTAGGGCAACGCCTGGGCGCGGTTGCGGTTCGACTTCATCCGGGCGCCGATCCGCCATTTGATCAGCTCCACATCGAACGGCGCCCGCAGCCGGGAAAACGTGTCCGAAGGGTATTCGGATTTTACTTGCATGATCGCCTCTTGCATCCGTTAATTTATCTACCCTATGGTAGTGACGTGTCGGATAAGCTCGTCCAATGATTCAATTTTATATCCGGGCAGGCGCTATCGCCAGGGAAGTTCCCGAATCTGCATTCGGAGAAAGTCTCATGGATAAAAATCACTCGGCCGCCGAGGCGCGGCTCACATTCGTGCAGTTCCAGAAGCTGAAGGAACTCGCGGCGCGACTGTCGATTCACGCGAGCCCGACCGTGCAGGATCAGGACATGGCCTGTGAGCTATCGGGAGAGGGCTTCTCCAGCCTCGAACCGATCACACTACCGATGACAAAGGCAGGCCCCAGGCTGCTCGCAGAGGTCTGCGCCGCGTTGGCGCCGTGGATTGCGTTCTCACCGGATACCCCTTGCGAGGTCACATTGTTCGGGCTCGGCGAGGACGCCCTCGATACGGCGGTCCGCAAGTTCCAGTACCGCCTCGCGATGCGCCTCTCGGGGAAACGCCGGGAAGATCGGCGCGCCGCGCGCCGTAGACTGTTCCCTTCGCTCGATGCGCCAAAGACGCTCGAGAACTCCACGCCTCCGACGCCGGTTGGCACGGACGCCGCCCGCCACACCCTGAGCCTGCCGTCGGGCCGCGCGCGCGAGGCATAGAAAATCCCCGGCCGAAGCCGGGGGTAAGAAATAAAAAATCAGCTCCGTTTAAGCGTGAGCATCGCCGCGGCAAGCGCCTCGATGTCGGCGCGCACCAGCGCGCGATCGAAGTACCTCTGAAGCTCCGACAGGTACGCGTTGTCCCCGACGTAGAGACCAGTGGTGTGAATGCCGCGCCGATGCAGCCAGTCCTTCTGGATCGGATCGTCCGTGATGCACCCATCGGTGTAGATGCACACGAAGTCCGCCCCGCGCAGCACGTCGATGTTCGACCGTAGGGCATACTCCAGGCCCTCGGCGCCACCGAACGCCTCGATCTTCCCGATGCTCTCGAGGCTCATCGGCAAGCGAAAGCGCTGCCAATGAAACGCCCCGTGACCGACCGAAAGAATCACGTGCCCGGACACCTTGCCCTCGCGCGCAAGCGCCGAGAGTGCGGCGACCAGCACGCGGCCTTCCGCGATGTGCAGGCCCGTCATGGACCCCGAGCAGTCGACCACGATCTCGAACCGCCGGCGGGCGGCGCCCGTGACGGTGCGATGCCGGTACGGCGGGCGATCGAGCGCCGAGTGCCGCGCGGAGATGCGCTTCGCGGGATCTTCCGAGTACTCGACCCGGACACGATCCTGGAAGAGCTTGCGCAAGTGCTGCACGATCACGCCGACGCGCCGCTCATCGATGGGGGCTCCGCGGCCGATGAGCAGATTCGCGGTGCCGCCCTCGGGCAGATCGATCAGTTCCGCGGGGGTTTTCCTACCCCCTGGGATCTCCTTGCCGTTGATGTCCTTCGTCCCCTGGTCGAACTGCTCGAGCGCTTCCGGGTCCGCTTGCAACATCATCGAGAGCTCGAGATCGCCTCCACCGCCGGCCCCTGCGGCCCCGCCGCCTTCCTGCGGCGGCGGCAGGCCGAACTCATCGACCCAGCGGCGCATCACCGGCAGCAGGTCCAGCGCGTCCTTCTGTGCGCATGTCTCGGCGTAATAGCCGAGCACGGACTTCGCGACCGACTCGGCCGTGCGGTCCACGCCCCTCGCCTCGTCGCGGCACACCGAGCAGCCCACCTCGTCGGCGTGCTGTTCGAGGCTCTCGAGGCCGATCCCCCCTTCGCTCTGGATCAGGGCGAACAGCATCGCCTGAGCCAGCGTCGAAAGACTCTTGACCTGCTCGGGGTCGAAGTCCGATCGCTCGAACTCGAGCCACTCGAAGCGGATCTCGTGCTTGCGCCGGTAGTGCGCCTCCATGCGCGCGTCCTCGAAGAGATTCCAGAGCCCAAAGGGCAGTCCATCCGCCTTCAGCTGGTCCTGAATCCCCTTCAGGTCGCGTTCCGTGAACTGCGCATGGCCCTGCTCGTGACGCACGTACGCGCCCGTGTAGCGGGCCAATTGTTCTTCGGTGAGCCCAGGGCGAACCTGGGGATTGTCGAATATGCCGCTACCGATGTAGATCCGGTGCGGCGGCACCCACGTCCAGCAGCCTGTGTTGAAGCCCGGCTTGATGCGAATGAGGAGTTCTTCCTCGACGTCGCGTCCGGCCAGGATTCCAGAGAGCACCTCCTCCCTGACGGCTGCCTCGATGTCAAAGTCCATGATGGACCTCCAGTAGTGACCTACCGGTCTATAGCGAGCGAGCTGGCAAGAAAATCCCCGGCCGAAGCCGGGGATGGAGTAATCACACCCAAATCGTGCCCTTCATCCCGGGGAAGCTTCGCGCTGCGAGCTCACGCAGGGATTTCAGCTGCGCCGCCTCGGGCTGCCCGTTCAGATCCCGGGCCACCCATTGCAGAGCCTGGTTCAGTACCTCTGCGCCGATCTGCGCGGGGCTCCTCGAGAGCTCGACCGCGCGCACGAGCGTGCGGGTGGTCGGAGCGTTTGCGATCATCCCAGCCTTCTTCAGCTTGAGGGCCGCATCGTAGAAGCCCATCAGGCGCCGAACGATCTCCGCGCCGTCCGCGAAACCCTTCGCCTCGACCGCCTTGGCGAGAATCGCCTGCAGCTTCTCGGGCGTCGTGTCCTTGCGGACGATGAGGAATCGTTCCGCAAGCGCAGGGTCGGCCGCGTCCACCGCGTACTCGCACCCGACGTTGGTCGTGGCGATCACCGCGAGGTTCTCGACCGGACAGGTGAGCACTTCCTCCTCGCCGACGCCCTCGACGACGTTGACGATGCGCCCCGTGCGCAACCGATACTGCCGCTCATCGGGCGAGAGCACCGTGAGCAGCACCGAGAGATGCCGCTGCGGGATGCGTAGCATCTCGTCGATGAGCAGGCACACCTTCTGCCCTCTGGAGGCAGTCCGCACGGCTTGCGCGAGCGCGCCGTCTTTCCAGACGAACGTCCCGTCCCCGACGCGCACGAAGTGCCCGAGCAGGTCAGCGGCTTCCAAGCTCTCGTTGCCTCCGACCTCCACGAGCGCGTGGCCCTTCGTGCGCGCAAAGCGGCGCGCCCCGAAGGTCTTGCCCGCCCCACGATCGCCCTCGAAGAGCACCGGTACCTGGAACAGGTACTGCTCGTAGAGCGCGTCCTCGTCATCGGCCGTCGGCGCCACGCTCGATGCCACCGTACCTCCGAGGTATCCCTCGAGCTGCTCGGTCATCTCGCGCAGGTCCGTCTCGGTGATCGAGGCGAGAACGGCCTGGGTGTGAGCGCACGTCTTCTTGCTCCAAAACTCGCAGTGATCCGACTGGCGATACGAGCCGTAAAAGCTCGTCATCTCCGCTTTGCGCGCCAGCTTGCCCGGGATGTCGAGTGGAGCAAGCGCGCTCTCCACACGTTCGCCCGCCTGCTTGGCGGATACCGACTTTCTGCCCTCGAGAAATGAGTCCCCACACCACAACTCGTGCGAGAGCTCGTTCTTCGAGTTGCGCCGCACGGAAAGGCAGACCAGGTGGCACTCGCCGGCCCCGAGGACAGAGAACGTCCGCACGACCGCGAACGACGCCTTGCGCCGAGTGATATTCCAGTACGGATAGGGAAAAGTTTCTCCCTCCGAGACCGCCCACTCCGTGGACTTTCGCCCCTCGGTCGAGATCTTGCTCAAGAATGCCGATAGATCCATCAGACACCTCCATAATGACCTGATGGTCTATAGCGAGCGTTGGCGTCGAATTCCCTCGCCGCCTGCGAGTCAAAAAAAGAGCGCGGAAGACCGCGCTCATGGGATAAAAAGTTCACGCTTATACCCCGGGTGGGGCCTATGCCGCATACCCCCCTGCGTAGCCCCGCAGGGGCGCCCCGTAGACGTGCTCCAGCCGGCAGTCCCGCATCCACGTCCGCACCGTGTCGGGTTTGGCGTTGAGGATGCCGCTCTTGGCCCGATACCGTCCGCGGTCCGGGTCCAGATGCGTGATGTAGGCGATCGGCACCCCCTGGCGGGCCGATGCCTCCGACAACTCGTAGGGCGCAACCCCCTTGTCCGGGAACCACGCCACCCACTCGTCCGCGATCCTGATCCGCTCGGCCCGCTCGAGCGCATTCGCGGCGATGCGGATCCGCATCTGGATCTCCTCGTGCGTCAGCCCGAAGCGTGCCGCACGGGACCGCTCACGCCAGTCGGCGAGTTCAGCCGGGTCCACCCCAGGGCACTCGCCCCGATACGCCCGCGCCAGACAGTGATCCGCCGCCGCGATAATGCGCTGGGTCTGAGTCGGCTCTTTGCCGAGCAGCGAGAGCACCTGGCCGAGCGATGAGCCCTTCAGGTATTGCTCGGCCGGCAGGTCGTACCCGGGATCGCCAGGATTGTGGTGATCGCAGATCTCCGTCGGCTCGAGCCCAAGCACATCGCACTCGACGAACACCAGCTGCCGCGGGCAGCGGGGCAGCAAGCCCATCACATCCGTCGCCTCATAAGCATCCATTCTAGACACCGGGCGGCCTTGCGCGCTCGCGAAAGTCCATCCGATGCCGTCCGCGTCCAGGACGCGCATGATCTCTTCCATTTCGGGGTCTCGCGCCCCGAGGATAAAATAGTAGTCCACCGTTCGCACCTCGCAACAAATGTGTCCTACCTTCAAATAGCGAACGGCTCGCCCAGAAATCCGAATTCCCGTCGGATTAATTGTTCGGCCAGTACCCCAGGGGTCGGTATACTGATCCTAGGCTTATAGCGGGTGACGATAAGGGAGAGGTCGGAAGTGAACGCCGTGATTCCGTACAACAAGATAAAAAGCATCCTCGATCACACCGATGGCGGGCGATCGCTGCTCGAGCCACACCGGCGCCTGGTACGAAAGGCGTTGCTCGAGAGCGTCTCGCGCGACGGGGCCGAGGTGATCGACTGGCTCGCGAAGAGCATCGAGCGTGGCGCGTACCGCACGGAGTTCTTCAGAAACATCGAGCACTTGACGCGCGATGCTAAGGGGCTGCTGTTCTGGAAGGAGCACCTGATCGGCCGGCTGTCGCTGGTCGATCCCACGCATGATGAGCGCGAGGCACGACGGCTTGCCGGGCGCTGCCGGGAGCTCGAAGCGAAGGGGTTCCCGATCACCTCGCGGGCACTGTTGAGCCGCGAGATCATGGAGGCCCCGGCTGATACGCCGTGGAAGCAGGCGCTCTACGCCTACGCGCAGTTCCTCACCAAGGCCGTGCCGCCTGCACAGGCTCCGCAGCCCGCCGAGGCCGAACAGCCTGCCAGAGCCGAGCGTGTCCGGGCGGTGTTTTGGGTATCGAGTCGTCCTGAGATGCGGGTGCTCGAGAAACAGGCCGACGGGGCCGTGCGTATGTGGCGCTTCACCGACAAAGGGAGCAAAGAGCTGCGGGATTCGATGAGTGCCGAGGGATTCGAGACGGCCTATATCGATGGCTACGAGGCATTCGATCGCCTCATCTCGGGCTCCCGTCTGACACCGCACGACATCGCCAGGGCGCTGGATTAACCCGGTCTCGCGGCAGTCAACTACCCCGCCCTGAAGGGCGGAGTCCTCGCGCCGGAGATCTGATGGGCCTACCTCCTCGACCACGCGAGAAATTTCAGGTGTTTCCCGCCAGCCTTTGGCTATAGATCGATAGGTCCCTATCTGTCAGCCGTTAGCGCTGGCGTGGTCTACATTCAATCGTCGAAAGGAGAGTTTTGCATGATTCGCAAGAATCACGCGGTTCGCGCGTGCGCGCTCGCCGCAATTGTGATGGCATTTGCAGCATCGAGCATCCCTCAAGCCAAGGCGTTCGCCCCGAAATTTGGCGCATCGCTGCAAGCGGGCACTCTGGGGCTCGGGATCGGTCTCGACATGGGAGTTTCGAAGTACTTTGGCGTGCAGGTAGGCTATGCCGGGGCACCCACCCTGCATCACAGCCTAGACACCTCGGATGTGAACTACGCCGGTTCCCTGCGTCTTCGCACATTCGAGCTGCTCGGCAATTGGTACGTGTTCGGCGGCGGGTTTCACCTGACCGCGGGCATGGTGCACAACGGCACCTCGCTCGATGTCGTGGGGCATCCGCAGTACAGCTACTTCACGATCGGCGGCCAGGTGTACACGCCGTCGCAGTTGAGCTCGCTTACGGGCAGAGTCCGGTTCGCGAACTCCACCGCGCCGTACATCGGCATCGGCTGGGGAAATCCGACCGGCAAGCACGGGCTCTTTGGCAGCCGCGTACATCTGCTCTTTGACATCGGCGCGATCTACACCGGCTCGCCGGAAGCATCGCTCAGCGCCTCGTGCGGACCAGCGGCACCTGAGGGCAGCGCGATGTGCTCATCAATCCCCAGCGCCGTGGCGATCGAGCAGCAGACGCTCGATCGAAAGGTGGGGATCTCCAAGTGGTACCCGGTGATCAATCTCGGGGTAGCGGTACGATTCTGAACGACTCTTATGTCGCCGGGGTGCTCGAAAGGGCATCCCGGTTTTTTCGTCCCTCTCGCTACGCGGGCAAACACACACGGCGGGGAGAATCCCCGCCGTGCCAGTCAGAGCTGCGCGCCATTGCGCTGCAACAGCGCGCTCAGTTGCAGTACTTTGCGCGCGTACCCATATTCCCCACCCGAATAGCGCCACAGCGCATGCCTGATGCCCGATCGCACTCCCGCGCCATACTGCGCGAGCAACGCCACGCCGATACGGATGTTTGGCGCGACCAGAAACAGCCGTTGCCGTCCGCCGACGGCCGCCACACGTCGCGCGTGCACGCGCAGCGCGATCTGCATCAGCCCGTAGGCGTCACCGTAGGGATTTACCACGCGCGGTCGAAAACTCGACTCGACCGCGATCACCGCCAGTACGAGATACGGGTCGATTCGGTGTTCTTCGGAAATCCGGAACACGGTTTCGGCAATCTGGTAAGACTGCGCGGCCGGCACCCGGTAGCGACGCGCGATGAACCGAGCGGCCGCAATCACCCCCGACGGCACGGTCACATACACCACCGGCGTACTCACGTACACGACCGGCGTAGCCGTCCGCTTAAGCGGCACGCATACCGCGGGTCGCATCGTCGTACTCGATACCATCGCGATCAGCCCGAGCAGGGTCGATATCATCCGCCAGAACGGGCGGTTTCTTGGAAACATTCTCAATCCTCGCAGGTTGACCTAACGGTCTATAGCGAGAGCCGAGCGCAAAAACCCCCAGGCAAAGCGCCCGGGGGTGTATTAAGTGAAATGCGAGCCGGTCAGTCCTTCTTCCACACCCGATCGAGCGTGGGAGAGACTTCCGTCCTCACGCCGTAGGGGGCGAGGAATTTATCCGCCGCCCGAATCATGACCGGCACGACGATGTCCTGATACTCGGGCCCCTTCTCCTGCGGGACCTCGAGAACCAGCTCATCGTGCACCTGGTTCACCACGCAGCGAAACACTTCTGGGTAATCCACCCGCAGGGCGTGCATGACCTCCCCGAGAATGTCCGCCCCCGTCGACTGGTCCTGGTAGGAGAGCGCCGCGTTGATCCCGAATGCGCAGATCTCCCGGCCTCCGAGGTCCACCGACAGGTACGCCGACTGGAACTTCTTGCCCTTCACCGGATCGGGAAGTGCCACAAGCTCGAGCGGATTCATCTCGGTCCAGCAGTGCCACAAGTCGATCTCGGGGTAGGAGTCGAGCCACTTCGAGAGCTTCTCCTCGGCCTCCTCGATCTCCCAGTGCACATCGAAGCCCGCCGCGGCGTAGTCCTGAAATCCCTCCCCTCGCATGCGATACAGCAGCGCGAGGTTCGGGATCTTGCCGGAAGTCTTGCGCTCATCCCCGAGGCGCTTCTTCTGCACCTTCAGGGCCTCTGCGATCCGATCGGGCGGGACGTCCGCGAACACCTCGAGCGGGCTCTCGCCACGCATGTCGAGTGCCGTCCATGTGTGGATGTCCATGCCCTCGATCGAGAACGCATCGCGCAGGGAACCCCACTCCGAGGTGCCCGCCTTCTTCGCCCGCTCGCGCACTTGTAGCACGCGGTAGACGAACCGGGCGTGAAGCGCCGAGGTCTGAAGCTCGCGCCGCTCCTTCCAGTACGCACGCCATTCGCTCATGTGCTCGCGAGACGGGAGACTCGAGTCTTGATGGGCCTCAAGCGCCCGATCCTTGCTCTCGAGCACGCGTTTCGCTTGCGCCGGCGTCCAACCCTCGATTGCCTGGAGCACGCCATCGGGCAACGTCCTCGCGGCAATCGCCTCGGCGATTTGTCGTTGAGCCCGAATCGCAAGCGCCGCGGCGACCCGCACATCGAGCGCACCGTAGTCGACACCGAGCATGAGCATGCCGTCCCGGGCACGCACCGCGTTGCGAAAGCCCTGATCGCCCGGGGCCTGCTGCACGTTCGGCACGCTCGAGGAAAGTCTTCCGGTGACGGGGCCGTGCCCGATGTTCGAGTGGATGCGCCCATCGCCGCTTGGACTTCTCTCGGCGAACCCTGAGAAGTCCTCAGCCATGTGCCCGGCCTTCTTCGCCTTGCACAGGCCTACCCACACCGGGAACAGATCCGTCTTGGCCGCCCCGGCCTTGCGCAGGTCCTTCTCGCCGACCTTCGGCTGGCAGGTCTTGGGTGTCACCTCGGGGCGCACCCCGCGCTTGCGGAAGGCCTCCCCGAGCATCACGCACAGATCGTCCGGCACGCCGGCATCGAAGTCCTTCAACACGGAAGCGTGCTTTTCCAGCGCAGGTTCCAGGACGAGCAGCCGCTCGGCAAACTCGCGCACCTTCCTGCGTTGATCCTCGACATACTCTGCCGCGACCGAGCGATCCCAGGGCATGCCGGCGCGGCGCATCAGCGCCACCTCCTGCACCTGCGGCTCGTAGATCGCGAGCGCGTTCGAGGACTCTCTGCGGATCCTATAGGCCTCGAGGATGTCCCTGGGGCCATCGATGAACTCGAGCGCGGCCACATCGAGCAGCGCACAGAGCAGCGCGTAGGTCGTCTTCACGTCCCCAGTGGCGTAGTCGTAGTGCTGTTGAGTCAGCACCGGCTCGCACCAGTTGCGCGGCCCTTGAAACGCCTTGTCGACCTTCTCGCCGAGCACGGTGAGCGCGAGCGCCTGGAGGCTCCAGCCCCCGCCCTTGTAGAGGATTTCCTTCGCATTCTCCCGCAGCGCCTCGTCCGCCTCCTCGTCCATGGCGAGCCGCGCGAGATCGATCGGCTGGCGCGCCCACATCGCGCGGGCGATCAGCATCGAATCGAGTACGAGGTAATCGGGCTCGCGGTACGCGTACTCCCACAACCACCCGAGATCGAACCCAATGTTGTGACCGAACATCGCCCCCGATTGAACCGCCAGGCTCACCGCTTTGCGGTCCGCCTTGCTCAGCAAGTCGAACTCGAACGCGACGGTGGTTTCCCCGCCGTAGGTCCGATCCGGGAACAGCACCGACACCACCCGCATCCGCGGCGTGGGGTCGACGCCCCGGAGCAGATCCTTGCGGCCGATCTCGATCGGCTTGGCCGCGGGGTTGAGCTCGGTCGATTCAATATCCACGATCTTCCACGGGGCGCTGTGGATCGCCTCGAGCAGATCGTCCTCAGGCGCCGCCCACGGCACCGGCTCGCCGGTACTGGGATCGACGAACTCTCCCAAATCGAATGCCATTTGCGACTGCACGGCATCTCCTTACTATTTGACCTGCTTCCTTATAGGGACCGGAACCTCCGGCAAACCGAATAAAAAAAGCCGCCGCGGGAATCCCCACGGCGGCGGTAACATAATCAAGTCTCAGACCAGGCTGAGACACCCCTGGCGGACACAGTGCATGATGCGTTTCGCTTCGGCCTCGTGTTCCGTCTCGACAGCCTTCAGCAGCGACTCGCACCAATCAGGAACCCGATACGGCACGTGCTTTGGCCGAATCGAGCCGTTCCTGCGCACGTTCAGCTTGCGCCATTCCTCCCGGCAGGCCTCGGCGACCATACGCCGCGCGGCACGCTGCCAGCCGGCGTAAGGCTTCGTGACCTCAGGCATGTCCTCCCAGGGCGCCCGTTCCTCGACACACTGCACTCGCATCTTCAGCGAGCCTCCACTTTCATCCGCCACGAGCCCTTCTGGTACGGGGAGATATCCACCGCACCCAGGTACTTCGTCCGGATCGCCTCCCAGTCGGTCCGTGTCTGGGGCGTGAAGCGTACCGTGACCGCCTTGCCCGTGTAGGGCGCGCCGCCACAGGCCTTCTTGATCGCCTCCTCGATGCGCTTCAGCTCCTCCCGCAGCGGCCGCATCGCCTCCTCGAGCGCGAGATATCCCTTGGCAAGATCCTCGATGCTCGATGGAAACTCGCCTGCGGGAAAGGGCAGCAGTGCCCTGACCTGTGCGTCCCGCTCGTCCTTCAGCGCCTTGAGCCGTACGTACACCTGGGCAAGCAATCGGCAGTCGATCAGCGCCCCGTGTACGGATGCCCCGTCCGCCGCGATCCGCGCGGACCGATCGATCCCAAACAGATCGCACAACGCATCGAGGCGCGCCGACTGGGACGGTCGCGTGAGCTTGCGCGCCATCGCAACCGAACACACGATCGACCCTGGGATGGCCTCGAACGGCCCGGCCCCACAAGCCTCGTACTCCGCCGAGAGAAAGCCGGTATCGAACGGCGCGTTGTGGATCACGAGCGTCGATCCGTCGAGAAACGCCGCCAGGTCAGAGGCGATGTCGTTGAAACGCGGCTTGTCCGCAAGAAACGCGTTCGTGATACCGTGGACTTTCACCGCCTCCGGCGGCACGAGAATCTCGGGGTTCACGTAGCGGTGAAACTCCTCGAGAACCGCTCCATCCGACGGATCGATACGGCAGGCCGCCACCTCGACCACCTTGTCCTTCTTGGGGGACAGCCCGGTGGTTTCCGTGTCGAGAACGACCACGGTCATGGCAGACTCCGCACCGCTGCAACGCGATACTCAGTTGACTTCAGATCCTGAAACTCGCGATGCCTGAGCGCATCGGCATCGATCATCTCCTGCGCCTCCACCTGCGCCTGCCCTGCGGTATCGGCCTCGATCTCGACCTCCTCTGTAAAGACCTGGACCATTTCGAACACCACCCGGTAGCGGCGCGACCGGACTTCGGTCGTTGTGGCCGCGCCGGCTGGCGTATCGGTCACTCTTGATTTACGCATCGGTACTCCCGTTGCTATTGACCTATTAGGGCTATAGCGACGAGCGAACCAAAAAAAGCCGCCGGAGTGATCCGGCGGCTGGGATAAAAAATGCCTCGACCTGCGATCCGCCAGGCCCACTCAGTTCCGCTCGGCTACCCCCCGATGACCGCGAGGGTCTTACCGTCCCCCATCACGAAGATCGGCTGGCCCGTATGCTCGCTGTAGAGAAGCGTCGCATACCTCATCGCCATGTCGAATTTCGAGAACGCGCCGTGGATGTGCTCGGGGCTCTCCCCGCCGAGGTAGACCCGGTACGGGTTCACCGCGGGCAGCACCGGCTCCGACACGACGGGCGCTCTTTCAGCGGGTTCGTCCTCCTCATCCTCCTCGTATCCGAGGAAACTTGGATTAGAGTAGTGCTCGACCTGCACGCCCGTGGTCTTGTTAACGATCGTGACGTACTCGACATCATCGCACTCCATCAGCTCCTCGGCCCGCTCGGCGGCCTCGCGCAGCGTCTCGCGTCCCTCCGTGCCCTCCACGCCGTCGCCGCCGATGCGGAGCTCGAACGCGAACTCTGCGGTTGCGATCTCGCGCTCCGCCAACCGGTTTCGGCGCTCTTCCTGGTAGCTCTCGAGTTCTCCAACCACCTCGTAGCGGGAGACCCGCATCTTGGTGTTGTGGTAGTCCGTCGGGATCGCCACCACGTCGCGCGGGTTCACCTTGCAGATCACCACCCGATCATCGGGCGCGCTCGCGTAGCTCGCCAGGTAATCGAACGAGCACACATGCAGCCCATGGCTGCATGTGCGATCCGGCTCCTCGTCGACCTGATTGCGAGGCATGCTGACCACCTGGCCGACCGAGTTGTCGAACGTCCCGGTGCGGATGTCGCGGTAGTCGCTGCGAACCTTCTTGTAGGCGAGGAAACACCCGTCCTCGGTGATCGGCATCTTGCCGTACTCGAGAAACGAGTAGAGGTCCTGCACCGCCCGGTAAGACGGGTTCTGCATCAGGTTCTCGAGGAACCGGGCCATCGGCTTCAGATCGAAGCCTTCCCGGATCTGGCGCAGCATCCGTGCCGTCAAGGTGTTGTGTACGGCTACGCTCTTGAACGTAACCGTTCCCCCCTCGATAGCCACATCGTCCGTGATCCGCTGATCCTTCAGCGCCTCGACCGCGTCGGTGACCTTGTCGAGATCGGAGGCCATGAGCCCCTTGATCTCCTCCGGCGTCGCCCCGCGCTGAATCGCCGCCACCACCTGGGGGTAGGCGAGCGAATCGCGCGAGACGGACTTTAGGGATCCGTCGACGAATACGCTAATTCCGTCGTTTGTCTGGATATAGGACGCCATGCGCCCTCCTCTGTTGCCCTGGGTAATGTCCTCAGTGGCCTATAGCGAACGGCGCGCGAGAAAAAGAGCCGCAGGGATAACCCCGCGGCTCTGGATAAAAACCCCTACGCCTCGATTTCGAGGGACAGGGCCGTCTGCAGCATGGCTGCCACGTGAGAGTAGCTCTCGACCGCTCCATCATCCGTGAGCACCTTCTGCATCCATGCAGCATTCAGTAGCGCAAGCCGCGGGAATCGCTTCTGCCAGATCGACTCATCGCCGATGAGGCCCCGACCGCCCCAGCGCGCCTTGTGCATCTGCCCGAGCAACGCTCCTGCCGCCTCCAGCGCCTCGCGCAGCGCCACCTGGCGCTTGTCCGCATCAGCCCCGTCCCCGCGCAACCCTTCCTTCAGCGATCGCAACTCGCGCACCCATCGGGCAAAGGTCGGTCGAGCGGCCACGATCGGCTCGCACGCTTTCCATCCCAGGGAGGTGGTCTCCAGATTGGCAAGCACCGCCGCCGCGCCATATCGATGCAGCTGGTACCAGCTGCAGGGCTCCTCTTGCTTCGACCAGAGGTTCGGAACCTCGAAGAACCCGGCCACCAGTTGCTCGCGCTTGGCGAGCAGCCGATCGCGCAGAGCGCTCACGAGATCGAGCCAGCCCTCCTTCTCGAGCCAACGGCAGGGCTGTGCGTTCTCGAGCACGAGCACCCCCTCGATCACCGGCAGGTCCACTCCCTGGCAGCGAGCTTCCTCGTAGGCGCTCCAGAGCGCATCGAGAGTCTTCACCGGGATGTACCGCCCCTCCGCCTCGGTCCTGTTCAGGAACTCGCAGAAAGCGGGCTTGGTGCCGCGCGCGACGATGTAGTACTTGCCGCGCTCCCCGAGCGTCGAGAGGTCCACGCCCGGGCAAGGTTGCCCGAGCTTCAATCCCCCTCGCCCCTCCGGGGCGTCCACGGAGCGGATGACCTGCGAGTAGTGCAGGACCGCATCGTCCTTGCTCGCCGGTCCGCCCGTCTTCGCGTCCTTGGGGGCTTTCGCCGGCGCCGGCCACGAGGAGACCTTGACGATCTCGACGCCACCGAAGGCCGCCGCAATCCGCTTCGCCATTCCCTCGGCATCGGGCCCCATCACACCGATCACCTTCGCCTCCGCCCATGCGCGCCCTTTCGAGCGAAACATGAACCGGATGCGCTGATCGGCCCCGGGGCAGTCCATCACCGCCACCACAGCGGGATGCCTGTAGGACAGAGAGAGTTTCAGGCGACCTTGATTGAGATGCGCGCCCGCGCACACCTCGGATCGGCCGGCCGGGAACGCATTGCCGCGATGGTAGCCGTAGCTGAACACCCGCGTCTCGCCGCTCGACCCGATCGTCTCAGGAGCGGTGATACCGGTCGCGGTCAGCCGGTCTCTGATCAGTCGCCTGACCTCGGGCGGCTCGTCGCCGTTCGAGAAAAGCTTGCTGACCAGTTCTTGGCTCGTAAACGCCGAGCCGCGAAGCTTCGCCTGCAGCCGCCGGCGGGTTTCCCACTCCGTGGCCTCCTCGCGCATCGCCTTGCGTTTGAGCATCTCCTGCAGCTCGGCCATGGCGCCATCCATCAATTGCCTCAGCGCCGCGCGATCGGCGGGAGAGTACTCGAGCCCCTCCCGCGCCGCCGTGGGGCGCACCGCTCCGATGGACGCCTTCACGATCAGGCCGTTCCTCAGCAGAAACCTTTCGATTTCCACGAAGGCCGGCACCGATTCGATGTGGATCGGATAGGCCACGTTGCCCATGAGCAGCCGGCCTCCATCTTCCGCCGTGCCGGCGAGCGCAAAGGTTTCCCCTTCGAGCACGGTCTGCACAGGTTCGATCGGGGTTGCCCCGATGATCCTCGGCGCCACTCTGAACCAGCGGTAGATCGCTTTTGCTTTGGCGTGAAACTCCGTGATGTCCTTCGGCTTCACCGGAAAGGACACCTCCACCCCATGCGGCCAATCGCTCGAGGCCGGTTCCCGACCCATGAGCGAGAGCACCGGCACGCCCTGTGCCCCAACGTGCGCCACGTACAGGCGCTTCTCGCCGTTCTGCGCCACCGCCACGTTAAACGAGTCGATGTAGCAGAAGGGCGACTTCGAGCCGAGTCCATAGCCGCCGACGAGCGCATTGGACTCGCGCTTGTCGGACTTGAAGTACCTCGTGTAGAGCTCGATCATCTGCGCCTCGTCGAGTCCGGGGCCGAAGTCCCGGATCCTCAGCGTGTGATCGAGCACCGTGGGCAGCTGCACCTCGATCGGCAGATCGGGCGTGCCCGCCACGATATGCGCATCCATCGCATTGCAGCCGACCTCGCGCAGTACCGCGGAAATTTTGTCTGAGTAGAGTCCAGATGAAAGAATGCGGAACGCCTCGGACGTCGCCTCCATCCCAAACGTCGTCTGAGCCTCGACCCCGGCCTCGGCTAGCGTCGATGGGACAACCGCTAACTTCATGCATTTTCTCCGTGTAGTGACCTACCGGTCTATAGCGACACGGCGGGGAGAAAGCGCAGGATAAAAAAAGACCCCCCGCAAAATGCGAGGGGTCGAAGCACATTCCGATCAGGCGGCCTTGCGCGTGCCGCCGGAAGCGATGTCCTTACACTCGAGGGCGAGCAGATCGTAAACCTCTCTCACCACATCGGCGTAACCGCTCTTGCCCGAGGCGATCGCATCGAGGCTCGATTCCATCCCGCGCGTGTAGTCGATCTCGACGAATCGAGAGCGTCCCACGAGCGCGGTGAGCACCGACACGCCTGCCTTCGTCGGCACGAGCGAGGGCTTGCCGCCCTCCTCGATGCGCACGATGAGCCCGCGCTGCTGCACCCGATGGATGATCGCCGCGTAGGTCGAGGGCCTTCCGACCCCCTCGCGCTCGAGCCTCGCCACGAGGGATGCCTCGTCGTAGTGTGCAGGCTGCGGACGCTTTCGCACCCGCGCGCCCTCGACCGCGAGGCGCATCCCCGCTACGAGCTTCGGCACCGGATTGGCGAAGGAGGAATCCGGGTCGCGCGCCGCCTCCCCGCGAAGCACGCCCCGCCATCCCTTGCTCATCCATGCCTTGCGCACCGCGACAAACGGCACGACCGCCCCGCCGACATCCACGGTGAGCCGCGCGACCCTCGCCTTGAAGCGGGCGTCCTCGGCCTGCGAGAGCAGGCCGCGGGCCCGGATCAGCTTGTACAGGTCCTGCGCGCTCGTACCGAGCCCTTCGATCTTGCGCTCCCAGTACGTCGGGGTGATGGCCGGGTGTCCGGCCTGTGCCCCCTCGGGCAGCGGGAAAGTCCTCGGTAGCGCCACAGAGGCGAGTCCGAGGGCATCGAGCTCGCGCGCGATCGCTGGAAGCGAGTCCGCACTGATGTTCGGATTATCCGTGCGGTGATACGTGATCGCGCCGCGCTCGTAGAGCTTCTGCGCAAGCCGCATCGTGTCCATGCACGAGAGCCCGAATCGGTGATAACTCGCCTGCAGCAACCCGGCGGTGTTCAGCGGCGGGGGCGGCGATTCAGTGAGCATGCGGGTCTCGCAGCTCGCCACCACCGCCTCCTTCGCCGAAGCGATCTTCCCGATGAGCTGCGCGTCCTGCCGATCCGCGTCCGAGCCCTCCCACTGCGCCACCCAGCCGTCGAACTCGAGCACGACCCCGTAGGAGGGGGCGAGCTTGGCCCGATGCCGCGCAGCGCTTCTTGCGCACACGAGGCGTACCGTGGGGGTCTGCACCCGTCCGACCGACAGCGTCTCGCCCCGCAGCCGCGAGACCGCCGGGGAGAGGGTGTAGCCGACCAGCTTGTCGATGACCCTGCGAGCCTCCTGAGAGCGCACCAGACTCATATCGATCCTGCGTGGACTGGCAATCGCCTCCCTGACCGCGCGCTCGGTGATCTCGTTGAACGCCACCCGGTGATATTTCTCCCCCAGGGAGAGGCATTCCTTCAGGTGCCACGCGAGCGCCTCGCCTTCCCTGTCCGGGTCCGTGGCGAGATACACCTCCTCGGCATCCCATACCGCTTTTGAAAGATCCCCGAGCATCCTGCGACCGCGGTCGGTCACCTCGAATTCGGGGACAAAATCAGGTGGCTCCGCACCTATCCGCTTCTCTGGCAGGTCGCGCACGTGCCCCATGCTCGCCTGCACGTTCCAGCCAGGCCCCAGCAACGATCTGAGCTTCGCCAGCTTGCCGGGGCTCTCGATGATCATCAGCTTCATCGATACCGCCCTTTGCTCTTCAGTAATGTCCTGAAGAGCTATAGGTACCAGGGCGAGGCAAGTTCTCTCGATCGAATGTGGCAGCCTCGACCCGCCGAAGCGCGAGATGAAGTCGGGCCGGTACTTCAACGGAAGTTCGGCGAGTTCCAACGCCAGACCCAAAGGGAGCCCGTGCAGATCACCAGGCATGGCCGGCGCGAGTTGGTGCTGATGTCCGCCGATCAATACGATTGGCTCGTCTCCGCCGCGCGCCGAAGCCACAGGACCGCGCAAGCGGCGGATGTGGTGGCCGATGCCGTGCGACGAGCCGAGATGGGGCCAGAGCACGCGCACCTCGATGCGCTGCTGAAGTAGGCGGCATCGTGCCACTGCCTAAGCCAAGCCCCTGGCCGGTCATTCGCTACGACTACCTCTGGACACGAGAAGCGCTTGCCGGTCGTCGGCAAGGCCTGCCTGGTGAGTAGGGGGAGGGAAGCGGCTACGTTGCGCTCAGCAATTCCCGGCGAGATTGGTATCGGCGTAGAGCGCGAGACACAGCTGGTCCTGGTGCGATTTCTCGAGACAGGTGCCCCAGTAGAACTTGCGCCCGAGCACGCCGGAGACCGCACAGTGGATCGAGATCTCGAACTCGCGCGCGCTATCGGCGAAAATCACCGAGGGCACGCCTTCGTCGTAGTCGCTCGCGTCGGCGAACATCACGAGGAATTCCTCGCTGCCGCGCGACCAATCGCGCAGCGCGGCGCGCCACGGGGCGGAAAGCTTCAATTTGGAGCACAGCTTGCGCATCTCCTGGAGATTGTCCCGATCGACCGCGAATCCGATCGCATCGAAGCGCCGTCCGTCGATCCTCAGAAATCGTTCGTTGTTCGCAACCGCTGCCGCTTCATTCGACATGAGTAATCTCCGACTAAGGCTTAAGCAATCTCTTCACGCAACGCCCATCGCCCGCTCGGTTTGCGTTTCCGCCAGCCATGCACATGTACGGCCACTCCGGCCCTCTTCAGGACGGGCAGGGCCGCCGAAGCGCGCAGCTTCGTGAGCCGGTCCGCTACGTGAGCGGCGCTGGTGCACTGCACGCCGACGATCCCCTGTGGACCCACAGCGAGTACGTCGAGGATGCCAAAGAGGTCCTGGCGAACCCGAGCATGCGGATTCCACTTCTCCACCACCTGCACGAGCGGGTAGCCCGCTTTGCGCAGGTACTGCAACGTGCGTTGGGTGGGGCTGGTCCGCATGCATCCCCTATGGCAGCGGAGCCGCCGAAAACATAAAAAAATTCTTTCCGCCGTCGATTGATCCCCTCGCGGTCCGCCAGAATTGAAAGAGGGCCCGCCTGGCCCTCTGTCGATATTCATCCTCTCCCCCCCTTCGTCGAGTGCACTCGATTAGCCTCATTGGACCTGGCGAGAGTCGCCGCAATGCGACGGAACTATGCGATTCGTTTCCGAACCGCGTAAAGCACGAGGGATAAAAATTTTGAAGCACCTCACATCGTACGGCTGGATAGCCGGATTAAGGTATATCAATAGGTCGTTCAGTCAAAGATGAAGGCGTTTGGCCGACGTTTCAGGTGCTATCATTCCTGGCCGAACACCGAGGAAACGAATCGTCGTACCCGTCATGCCAACGACACAGACCGCTCAAGCGCTATTAACTGGTCAGCCCTGCACCGGATCGATCGAGATTCTGGCCGACGAGGGTCGAAGCTACATGGCCAGGATTCCGGTCGCCACATGGATTGCCTTGCCGGACCATCCGCGCCGGCGCGACACAGCCCGCCAAGCCCGAAAGGGGCACTGGCAGGCGGTGCGGCTCGCCCGCGGGCCGGCACTCGAATCCACGCGCTGGGTAATCGCGGCCGATCTCGACGGACAGTTGACCAAGGTCGACGGGCACACTCGCGCGGTATTGTGGGCGAAGGGCGCTCTGCCCGATCCCGGCACCGTGCTTGCAACCGTCTACCGGTGCAAGGACGTACGCGAGCTAAACGCGCTGCACGCGGCATTCGACACCCAGGCCGCCGCCGAGACGGTATTCGACAAGGTGAGCGGTGCGTTCTGCGAGCAGGGCTTGGTCCTGACCTCGAAACGCTTGCGCAGCGGCACGATCGCCGATGCGCTAAGCATCGCTACCCGTGGGGTTGCCCGTGGGGAGGATGCCGAAGGCGGCACGAGCGAGGACTTCGATGTGTACGGCGCCGTCGAGTTCTACGCCGAGGAGCTGCGGCTGCTCGATACCGTCAACCCGCAGAACGAGACGTTCTACACCGGGCTGCTCGCCGCCGCACTCCTATCGCTCGCCTGCGAGCCCGCGACGCTCGAGTTCTTTCGCGCAATCTCCGATGGGCAGGGGTCGACCCGCGACGGGCAGCTCGATCCGATCGCCGGCGTACTTGCCATCGTTGCGAGGATGAAGAACAGACAGGCTAGGTTCAAACGCGAGCAGGAGCGGCTCTGTGAGAGCGCACTCGGAGCGGTACAGATCTGGCGCCAGGGCGCCGGTGTACCCGGATACTGGTCGGACGGTCATTACGAGCCGATCAATATCCTCAAGACCATTCGTCAAGCCCGCGAGCGCAAGATCATCGAGAGAATGAGCGACAAGCCCGCCTGATCGGCGCTCTGCCCCGGTCCAACGGATCAGCGCTCCCCGTCATCGAGCAGGAACGCCCAGGTATCGTCCGACAGCGATCGCGCGCGCGACTCGATGACCGCCTGGGACAGATGCCGCGCCGCCCGAGCAGCCTGTCCACGCTCCAGTGTGTACTGCGCGGCGCGAACACGTCGTACCAACCCGTCGACCGCGTCTTCCATCACCACGGATCGATTCACATTCGCGAGATACGCCTGCTGGGTCAACGCCCGCGCGCACAATGCCGGCAACGTGCGCGGATCGATGGGCTTGGGAAGAAAATCCGCCGCGCCGGAAAGCATCATGTCGCAGTACGCATCAACGTTGTCGCACGCACCGAACACGACTACAGTCTGGGTCGGCCGCTCGCTCAGCATCTGGCGCAGCAACTCGCCAGCGGCGGTCCCGGGGAGCTCCAGATCGAGCAAGACCAAATCGTGGGCGTGCCTGCGCCACAGGCTCAGTCCCTCATCCCCGCTCGCCGCGGCCTCAACGCGGTAGTATTTGTGAAGCGCGATCAAAAGAGGCATCGCGCAATGCGCATCATCTTCGATCAGCAACACCGAGCGCCCCCGCCAAAGCCGCTCGCCGATCAAAGCTCTCATAGCCTGCGGGTCGTCCTCGATGAGAAGCCGCGTATGCAGGTCGAGCATCGGCTCGAGCACGGCCAGCTCGGGCTCCGAGCATAGGACGAACACCGGGGTGGACGGTTGGCAAAAGCGGCCAGATCGCACCATGCGAATCCAGCGCCAGCAGTCGATATCGCCCAAGCGCTGCCGCACGATCACCGCATCGAATCGAGTCCGCGTGAGACTCGCGAGCGCTTCGCGCCCGTTCGGCCTCTCGATGGCGCGCAGCTCCAAGCAGTCGGAGATCTCACGCACCAGCTGAAGGCTGCGTTGTGCGTCCTGATCGACGATCAGAAAATCGAGCCGCTGTGGACGCTCACGCTCTCGAGACAGCGGCTCCTGTCCCTGAGAGATGCGCGCACTCGATCTGGTCTCGTTCATCGCAGAATCGGCCGGAGTGGCCTCCCAGTAGCCTTCCTATGCCCTCTGGTCCAGGGCCAATCAGCAGATTACCAGCCCCCAGGATAAATTTTCCAGAAATATTCCGCCGCGACATACCTATAGCCGTGGCATGAGCCTCATCCTCATCGTCGTCCTGATCTTCGGCGCGTACTCGGCGGTACATCTCCTGTGGATGTTCTTCACCTGGGAGATCCGCTGGGAGATGCGCCTGATCCGCCTCGCCGTGCACTCTGCACTCTTCGGTGCCGCCGCCGCGGCGCTCGCACTGCTGTGGTGGGGCGGGACCAAGATTTGACATTGAGCGGCAAGATCGAAGACTTCGCAGGCGGCTTTGCCAGATTTTCCGGCCTCGGTTGCTAGAGACCAGCAGGTCACTAACGAACCGAGGTAGATCGTGGGACACGAGGCAAAGCTCGAGCTGCTGATCAAGGTTATTGCGCACGCCGCCAAGGCGAGCGGACTCTACAAGCTGCCGCTGATCGTGTGCGCGGCGACCCGGATGCGCGAAGCGGTCCGGGAACCTGGCCTGGCGAAGCGGGCCGAGGAGAGCCTGGTTGAGATGCTGCCCGGCGCGCCGGAGTCTGCGAAAGGTCTGCTGCGATCCATGGTCTGGATCGTCCGCAGCGTCAACATCAAGAGCACGACGCTCGCGGAACTCTCGATCCCGCGCCTGTGCGCCGAATCGGTCAAGCTCGCCGAGCTCGACTGGCAGAGGTATTTTCTTTCGGAAACATCGAAGGCCGCTGCGGCCTGATTTTACGCCCGGGCGCTTCGCCCGGGCTTTCTCTTTGCGCGCTCGGCTTGCAGGCCGCAAGCACCCTCAGGTACCGGCGCGGCGGAAAAAGCCACCTCATTGAGGGGGCTTCAGTCAGTGAATAACGGCTTCCTCGAAACCCTCGATGGCCTGAGGATCCCAGATACAGCCGCTCATCGAGCGCTTCACCTCGAAGCTCCTCCCGGAGCGGCTCGGGGCTGAAGCCGGCCGCAGCCATCTCGCGCATCAGCGCGAGCACACGCGATCGCAGCTCGGTGAGCGCCGCACGCTTGGCACGGGTGAGCTCGCCGACTCCCAGCGGCACCGCCCGCTTCAACCAGTCTTCGCGCTCTTTCCCGTTGCCGTAAGGCATGCTCAGATTCTGACAAAACTCGGCCCGGGATTCACGAGAGGTTTCCGAATGGTATTCGGAAATGCGCTACCCTTCCCCGCCGTGAACGGCGGGGTCTGCCGCGCGTCGGATCAGGCGGCACGCCAGGATAAGGTAAACTTGCGACAAAGAGCTGTATAAAACCACCGTATCCGTGTGAAGGCGGATCGAATTATCATTGCGCTTGAAGTTTCCCAAGAACATTCGGCCGATGGTTTCCTGCTCCGACGATTCGTCAGTTCGGTGGAAAAACCTCAATTGCCTATCGGCCACTGGCGGCAGATTCAACCGCCTCAAGACAATCCCTCGCGGTAAAGATCATGCCCCAGACAAGTGTCACCACCATAAAGAAGAGCAAAGCAAAGGCCGATCCGTACAAGCGGTTGAAACTCTATGCTAGGAACGGGCAGTACACCTCCACCAGTCTCAATAAAACTCTGTATAAGGTGCTCGCGGACAAGATCGGCCCGGAGGCGGTGCAGTCGATCGCAGCCGAGGCGGCGCGCAATTTCAACCCTGCCAGGACCAGCCTGTCCCGCAGCGCCTACGTCGTGCAGACTCTGCGCAGCGCCGCCGGCCTTCCCGCCCCGCGCATCAAGCAGGAGGAGAAGGCCAGGAGACCCTCCTCCTCAAACAAGTACACCTACGCAAAGCTGCGCGTGAGGGATGAGCGGGGGAACGACACTACGGTGAGCATGCCGCCATCGGTCATGACCCGCGCCCGTCGCATGTTCACCACCACGCAGATCCGTGAGATCGTGGAGGCCGCCGCCGCCTCCTATGACCCGGAATCGAACTTCACCCGCAGCGAATACGTCCAGCGGGTGCTGAGGACGCGCCTCGGGGAGCGGGTACCGTCAGAACTCCAGATGCTCCGACGCAGATTGCACCTTACGAACGCGCAGCTCGCCTCGGCGTTGAACGTGAGCCGGGAGGAGATGGCGCGATGGGAAGAGAGCGGCCAGATCGATTCCGGTCCGGCTCGGGCGCTCGTGGCCTTGCTCTGGAGAGGGCGGCTGAGAGTCTCAGCGGTGCTCAAGAAGGGGCGGCCCGCCTGAGGGCGGGCGCCCCAGCCCTAGCCTTGATGCCCACGTTAGTCCTTGCGTTAACACCACGCCGACGCTGAGCGGGAAAAGCCGCCAAATTCCTCGCGTTTGACGGCGATCGAGGAGAGCGTCCGCTCCTCGCCTAGCGTATCCGGTAACCTGCTGTGTCATCAGTTCCGGCAGGACCCGGCGATCCCGTTCTTCTTGCCGAACCGGCATGCGCTGCGGGCCGCGGCGGCCGCGGCCAAAAAGACCCCCGCGCTGCATGCGCGGGTCATCGCCCTGCGCAAGCAGAACTGCTCGATCTACGATATCCAGCGCGCGCTCGAAGAACGCGGCGAGCGCTTGAGCGCACCGGCGATCTGGAAAATCCTCACCGCCCACGGCTTTGCCAAGTTACCGCGCCGCGCCGATGAGGAACGGCCGGTGAATG